>Ga0307510_10002024_pt1 | contig 22890 bp, 35 predicted proteins | sample 12_EM_MG_FD_207224 | JGI IMG/M metagenome (GOLD analysis project Ga0307510, IMG submission 207224) | Populus trichocarpa ectomycorrhiza microbial communities from riparian zone in the Pacific Northwest, United States - 12_EM | ecosystem: Host-associated > Plants > Roots > Unclassified | place...
CACTGGGCGGTAGCGGTGGCAGGTCTGGTAGGATTGATGGGTTCAATGGTAGTGGTTGCTTGGGCTTGGATAAGGTGACGAGGAGGGGGTCCGATGAGGATGAGAAAAATTGGGGTGGATCATAACACCATCCCCACCGCAAAGGAAAGCAACACCAGTTATCCCAGCTCCTTGGAATAGGTCACCAACATCGGAAGAAGTTCCCTTACCGCCAATTAGGAAGATAACCAAACCATCCTCACTCGACCTCATTCCCCTCCCATGGGACATACCCCCATTTCCAAGAGAAACTCCGCAACCATCGCCTCCGGTCAAACCAACATCCCCTCTTCCCATTATCATCTCAATGACACCTAGCCGAACTACCCCCTTATTACCCCGTCATCCGGATTCGAGAACGCTACCAAGAAGTCAACCTACTCCACCGGAATGGAAGGAGTTCCAATCACCATCACAACTAGGAAAGCGAAAAGAACTTTCGCCACCACCGGAACCTTCACTTCCAAAAGCGTCTTCATCTCGATTACCGCGACCTGCACCTATCCGCACTACCCCTTTATTCGAAAAACACGAGGAGTTCACTAGTGAAGAAGGACCATCGTGGAAACAACCTTCACCCAGTACTGGGAAACGACGGGAATCACCACGACATGTCGCAATGCCGCTTAAACGGGAACGCAGCGATCCACACCTGGAACGATCCATGAGTCCAGAGGAACAACCCACCCCTCCTGATTCCCCTAAACGAATCCCCACTCCTCCATATTATCCAGAAGGAAGTTCACCATCACGACCTATCGCTATGTTAAAGCGATCACCAACACCTTCGGGGCTATCAACACCTTCTAGTTTGGGACTTGGCAGTCTTTACAGGACCCCGGTTCAAACCATCGTCGAACTTGAAGACGAAGTCATGGAAGAAGGGGAAGTGCCTAACTCTGATTCGTCAATGGAGGAAGGCCAAATCACGGATACAAGACAGTCAACTCCAGACAGCATGGACATTGGAATACCCCGTGTCCCCTCCGACTGGTTACAACCCGATTCACCCTAGGTCGTGTGGTAACGACCACTCTAGGAAGGGCGTCATGTTACGATCCTGGGCCCTACCACCAATTTTCTCTATTTTCCCACCTTTTATTTCGCGCTTTCGGTCACTCGTTCCCCACTCATTCCCTCCCGCGCCGCTTGGACCGTCACCAAGTCACCTGACAAGTCACCTGATAGACCATATGACTAATCCGCAGTCAACTATCACATGCCATCACCCCGCAGTCCGCAGCATCATGACGTGTCCTCATTTAACCCTTTCTGGATTGCCAGCTCATGATGCGCCACTCCGCAGTTGCCAGCTCATGATGGAGCTATACTTAGAACTGCCACGTCATGACTTACCTTAGTAAATATTTCCATATTTCTCTGTGACTCCTGTGACCCGTTACTTCTCAAATGTATATAAGCACTCGTACTTTTAGCAGTTAGGCCCTAAGCCTAACTTGGTTTTCAATCCAAGACTTGTAGCTTCCACCTAGGACTCTTTGAGTCTCTTATTTGAACATCTAAAGTCGCTTCAAAGCCTTGAAGCTCTCCCTCTCATCTCTACTATCTACCTCAGAAGTCGCCCTTATCATCGGGGACTTACTCTTATACTGCGTAGCCAACCGGTACCGCGCTACTCACGTGATCCATTGCCTCAGGAGGAGACCCCACTGAGCAATCCCAGTCGTCGCCAAACCAAACCACGCACGTCGCGTCTTTAAGGCCCTTGGACCTTAACACACACGACATTGAATGTAGCCAAAACGGAGAGCAAAACTGCCAACGATGGACTTCCGGCTTCAGAGTCGCGCCTCGCACTCAATAGGGTTAGGTCAGAGCTTGGTCACATGTTACTTATCCCCGACTTGACGGTGGCGCCACCGAGCCTCAAGCTGCGCCAAGTCCCAGACACCCTCTTTCATTGGTTTTAAAATATGTCCGCTAACACATCAAATGGGTATTTGACGTATCACAATGGACCTCTTGTATGGATAGACTGCAAAATGACTGGCCCTGATTATCAGAGGGATAATATCTTAGAGATCGCCATAAGTGCTGTGCAACAACAAGGCCTTTCTGGTTCTCATCTATTCACACCTAGGTACTCATTACCAACGGGAACCTGGAGGTTGTTGATGACGGCCTAGAATTTGTCATTCATGCTGGAAAATCGGCGCTTGATAAGTTCGAACGTTACCCCAACATTGTCCTGTAAACATCGCTTAAAAGGTGACAGCATGAACAAGTGGTGAAACAACACCACAGGGCCGTGCGTACTCTCCCAGAGCTGAATATCCCATAGAGCAAATTTTTATCTCTATGCAGTCTGGCCTGATGGCCGCATGCCTCACATCAAAGCACACGACCATGTCCGTGCAAAGGGAGATAATGAAGTACATCAAGAAGTGGGTTCCCCAGCAGCGAACGGCCATGCTTGCCAGAAATTCTGTGCATGCGGATAGGGTGTTCTTGGCAAGGGAGATGCCAGAAATTGTGGATTGGTTACATTATCAGTCTCTGGGCTATACATCTCCAGTGCATCTCCTCGTCTCACACTGACTGATTGTCTCACCAATTCTTATTGTCATCTGCAGTATCGTTGGTGAGTAACCTCATTATTTCTCCTTGTCTGATGCTGAACCTACGTCTGAAGATGTTTCATCCATCAAGGTGTGTCTTCACCCGGGCCGGCTATAAGCTAAGCTGATAGATTGCTCGTTCCATAGGAGTTGCATTGCAGGTGGTATCCCCGCCGCCACTTGCGCATCACTGCCCATGTGCTGAATACCCATACCCTTGGTGAACACATCGCTCCTCTTTGGAGACTGCAGGAGGTTATGCCCTGGGTTCCGCCACGCGCCGGGGAAGCTGTATTCGACGGTCGGGCGGCAGGTATATACAAAGTCGCTGGAACGATCCAGGAGGGAACAGTCTCAATACCGAAGACGGCTCAATGCGCGACGTCAGTGACAGTGCTAGCAGCAGCAGCGACAGCGTGTCCTGTGCCGCCGACAACCACAACCTCGACCACAATCGCAACAAGATCATCCCCACAGCCGCTGACATAATTCCTTCCCTTGACTTCGCGCAAGCCACCCCAGTCCCCAATGTCACATCACCGCCCTTCTACCGACACCCCTCCCACCAATCGTCAAGCCAACTCAAAATGCATCGACGCGGCGCAACATCCTCCTCCTCAACGTCTAGCGGACCCCTCCTCGACTCCGACCACACTCAAGCCAACGCCTCAGAGATCACTCGAACCCCGCAGGACCCGCATTTCGACACGGACACAGACCGCAACCTCAACAGCAACAGCAACAGCAACAGCAACTCGGACTCCGTCACCATTGCCATTGCCATTGCCATCATCACCTTCGTCATCGCAGCCTTCCCAAACACCGACACTATCAGTGCCATCACTGACGACGATGACAGCAGCAACAGCAACAGCATTCCCAACATCGCTCGTACCACCAACACCGGCGCCGTCATCAAAAGTGGCAGCAGCGACCGCAAGAATACCTCCACCGGCCGCACCTTCAGCACCAACGCCAACAACAACAACAACAACAACAACAACAACAACAGCAACTCCAATGACGCCGCCAACTTCGTCATTGACCCCAGCGCCCTCCCCACCAGCAATTCCGACCTTGGCATGGCGACCAACACCGACGCCACCGATAGCAACACCAGTAGCGGCAACACCAACTCCAACATCGCCGACACCACCTGCACCCTTGACACCGCCGGCTGCAACACCTCCAGCAACACCAACTCTGACAGCACCGCCGGCACCCTCACCGCCACTACGATTGCCACTGCTGCCCTCGCCTATGCCACCTTCGCTCTCGCCACTGCTGCCCTTGCTATCGTCCTTACCTCCGCCATCCGTGCCTTCAGTCGACGAGCCCCCAGCTGCCTCTGGCCACTTATCACCCACACCCTGCGCGCCCTTACTGACATCAACACCAAAAATGGATCCAGTGATGACGCCAGCCTTGTCGCCATCACCCGCAACATCAACACCAACACCACCATCAAAAGCAGCAGCAGCAACTCCAACAGTAACTCCAACGCCGCCGACACCGACACCAACAGCAGCGGCACCAATGGCATCTTCGACACCGACACCAACAGCAGCAAAGGCAAGAGCATCCCTGACACCATGGCCAGCTTCGTCGACACTGCTTGGGCCCTCAACGCCGACACCGCGGATAGGAACAGCAGTAGCAATTACCCCAATGCCTCCGACAGCGGCAGCACCGATCCGCCTCACCCATTCACAATGGTACCACCGCCACCGCACACGACAAGGAACCAAAGCACAGTGCGCCCGCATCCCACCTCTTGACACCAGTCCTCAAGCACCTCTTCCGCCGCACCCCTGCCAGACAAGCCGGAGGAACCGCCCCCAGCTCCTCCGACGAATGCTATGCCCTGCCCCCAACGCGCAAGTCGTGCAAGCCACACGCACCATCGGCCTTGATCCACGTGCCCCTCACGACTTGTTCAACGATGCGTTCACTCATTTCAACAGCAAAGCACTCCGTTTCATATCACAAGCCGAAGATTTCGGCGACAGAGGACATCAGCGACGCGTTGACCCAGGAGGGTCAAATTTTAAACCCCCCAGGAGATGTAAGGTATGCACGCGCATTGGCCTCGGAATGGCCTTTCTCTTTTTTCTTCTTTATTATTTGCATATACATTTGTGTTCGCCTCTTGGCTACCTCCACCCCTTGATATCTGTCAGTTGCTTGTTCCTTCCTATGATTGTCCCTTAGTACTGTGCATTACCCTATTTTGTGTAGCAATAAATCCAATTGTCAGAGTTACTATCAGTTATGCCATGAGTGCTGCTGCACTGGTAAAGTAGCGTGCAGCGATCAGACCTCACTCCATGTTCAAAGGGCGAACCATGTATCACGTGATTGGTGCTGGTCACGTTGTTTATGGAAGCACCATGAGCAACTGTACATATCAAACTCAAACAATCAGATCTTTTGGGCTGCACAACATTGCTTATGGGTTCATGACCCTTCCACCGAGCACACATTTTTCTGTCACCCCCACACATTGTGCGCTTTACACAACCTTATGACTGTAGTGATGAAGATTGAAATATTGGATGGGCACAAGGCTCAAGCACGTCGACCTGGAGCTCACTTTGGCACCACAACATCAACTCATTCTTTGTGTCCCCGCATGGGCCTGCTTCCCGTTCCTGCCCACGCATGGCAGCCTTGGGCGCCACACTTGGAGGCCACAGCATTGTCTCATCCCTTGTGGTGGATCGGTCAAATACTTGCAGAGAAAGTGTGCCAATTGGAGGAAGAAGATCGCAGGAAGATGGGCCAGCACCAGGTCGACCCAGATGGCGACCAGTTGATGGACATTTAGGATGAGGAGGGTGAGGTGAGTGCTCCTCACTAGCTTGCTTTCTGTCCATGTCCATGACCGCATCCGCATCCCCCACCAAGGCTCCATGTTTCCCACATCAACCTTCGACGTGGAATACAATACTTACTGACACTGCGCCCGTGATGCTCAACTGGCCCAAATCACGATGAGGGGTACAGAATGATCTTTCTGGACGTTTCAGTCAAGGCAATGCCCGTGTTGCACAGTAAGAACAACATGCTGGGCGACTATGAGCCATCGGCCTTCTTCATCCGACACGACCCCACGGGCCAAGAATTCCTCTTCTTTGGTGACGTCTCCCCCAACAGCCCCATCGTCGCTGGTGCTGGCAGCGGAAGCCCTTCGTCCAAAACCAAACCGAAGAACATCGCCATCTGGCGTGCCGCAGCACCCAAGATACCCACTGCCCTCTCCGCCCTCTTCACAGAGTGTTCGTGGCCTTCTGGCAGGCCGGACAAGCTGCTCTATGGCCACCCCAGCCCCGAGCATCTTGCTGACAAGTCCACTGCCCCCACGGAACAAGTCATGGCCGCGCATCCTGCCGCCACCGCATCCAAGGGCAGCAGTAGTGGCGGCAACAACGACACCAATAACGACAATAACTTGACCACAGCTGCTGACAAGGTGGCGATGGTTCCCAAGGTGAAGAAATGCCGGAAGAATAGATCTGCTGACCCGCCTTCAAGGCAGCAGCAGCAATGAAGACAACAACAAGGACCTATCTGATGCTTCTTCGGCAACCTCCCTCCACCCCCTCCCATGTCAGTTTCTCCCGCGATTGCTCCAGTACCTACTGGACTACTGTAGCACCGCTCTCTGGTCCTTATGACACGTTCAAGGAAGCTGGTGAGTCACATGATACTTACCGTTTCTCTGTCCTTCCTACTCATATTAACTGCTTAGAAGTGACATCAATTAGATGCTGACCTCAATTCTTGTCATGCCAAGCAAGCAGCTCAGATGGGGGAGGGTTGGTTTCAAGCATAGAGCTACTCAGATCCGGCTTTACTGTGCATATACCCTACATGGCACGTCTTATGTCCAACCCAATCATATCCAGACACGGACCCCCTGGCCGCCGCTTTGTAGATGACTCTGAAGTTGGGGCACAAACAACCAAGCAACATTTGATGGGACCAACACGTGGACTATGATGTCCATTATTCTGGTAAGGTGACCTTACGTCGCATACTGCATGTGGAGTGACGATGATCCGACCCTTTCAATGGATTTGAAATTCACATCCGAAGACACCGTCCCCCATCTTTTCCTTCCACCTTTTCCCCTCTCCCCAACAATGACCGTCTCCACTGTTCATTCCCCTCTCTTATTGCAACCACCCTGACAACGCTGGTATGTCACACTGCTTGATTTTTATTTTATTTTTATTCTTACTGCCATCAGCAGAGCATAGTTGTCAACAATGCGGCGACGATCTCCTCATAAGAAACGCACCACCACCACTGTCTTTCCCAATGGGTCAATGGAGACTTCATTCCGTATAGAAGGTCAGTCCTCTACCTAAAATAAGGCTGTGGGCTTATTATAATCGCTGTAGGTGCCAAATCTTCAAAGCAACTACCAAAGCCACGTCCATTGAAGAATCCAAGACAAGCTGCCGCAGCACCACCCACTGCTGAGCCTTCCTGGGTGAGAGGCAAGGCTGTGACAGCTGAGCCGTCCACATCTCAACCAAGTACCCGCCATCGCTACCATGCACAGGAAGACTCCGGAACTTCGGATGCACAAGTTAACCCTCTACCTTCAGCCTTTCCCGTTGCACAAACGATCACCACACACTCTAGTGAGTTATAATTTTGATTGATAAAATGTTAATTGAACTAATCAACCTCAAGCTTTACCAACCATAACACCACCTACACGTCGCGTCACATTTGATCTTGATCCAGGTGTATCCCCGACATCAGCTCAATCGCACTGTTCTGTATCCTCTGAGTTGTCGCAGTTCCCCTCCTTTGTAACACCGCCATCACCATCAGAGTCTGGTACCGATTCGGAGCCACAGTCTGGAGCTGAGCAGGAAGGCTGTGATCTTTCAAGCTCTGGAACAGATTCCGGACCAGGGCAGCGCCGTCATACTGCATATAAGAGCAGACCCATACCAAGTCCACGTGCGCAACGCCATATAAATCATGTCAGACGTGTGGGCCCTGTAGGTAATCAACGCCGTGGACAAGCACTTGATGTCTGGTCATTCTTTGTACCAGAAGAAGGCAAGAACATTTGTGTTTTTTGCAAGTGTGTCATAATCTTATTTTTGTAATGCGTTGAGCTGATCGGGTTGATTAGAGAACTTCACACCACCGACAATAACTACCGCATTGCCCACTTTAGTACCCGGACAGCAACTGGGCCCCTTCGTTCTCATCTCTACCTTCACCACCATGACAACTGGATCAAGATGTGTGGTGAATTGGGCGTTGAAGTCAAGTTGTCGGTATCCCAAAGTGCCATGAATGAGAATAGTGTAATCAATGATGGGGGATATCCACATCGGCCATTCTCAAGTGCAAATTTTGTTGATGTACTTGTTGAACTTATTGTTGGTGATGATCTGGTAAGTGTCACCCCCATTGTTGTGGTCTTATAACTGATACCTATATATTTAATAGTCCCTGAATCTCATTGAATCACCCCGCCTACAAGCTGTTTTTACAATGCTAAGGCCTAACCTTAAAGAATCTGACATTCCTGGCCGGACAACACTTCATGATCAGATTTTAGAAATATTTGAGGAACACCTTGACTCACTTGAAGAGGAGATGAAGGTATGACATCAGTTCTTTCAGTGATTGATTATATGCTTATCAACTTCAGAAATCACTTGGAAAGATTTCATTTACAACAGATGTCTGGTCTGACACCAATCGGACATCATTCATGGCTATAACAGCCCACTGGATTATAGCTACAACATCAACACAAAATTCTGTCCAACATACAAAGCTTACCCTATGTGCTGACCTAATTGGATTTGTTCATATTCCTGGTCAGCACACTGGTGAACATTTAGCTTATGCATTCCTTCACACTCTGGATCGCATACATGTAACAGACAAGGTTGTACTGCCATCTAATCATCCTTTTAGAGCTTCACTAAATCCAATTTCTTGCATAGATTGGTTGGGTAACTTTGGACAATGCGTCTAATAATGATACCCTTATGTCAACTTTGGAGCATGAACTCCGTTGCCAAAATATTACATTTCATAAACATGAGAGGAGGATAAGGTATGTTTAGTGTTTGATATAGTGTCCATTTTCTAAAATAATATTTTATATTCAGATGCTTTCCACATGTTGTAAATTTAGCATGTAAAGCAGTCCTTGCAAAGACCACAGATATTTCATATGCAGTAGCCAATCCTGAAGAATATGACCCACCAGCCCCCTTACATGATGGGTTCTTATATGCAATACAGCGGGACCCAATTGCAATTGTGCGGTCATTTACAACTGCAGTATGTTGTCTTATTATTACTATGGAATTATAATCTAATATATTTTAGGTTCGGGCATCATCCCTTCAGCAAGGACATTTAGACTCAATTCAGATTCGCCTTACTAAATCTAAGCTGCAATTACTTCGGGATGTTGATACAAGGTGGTCATCCACATTTTTAATGATAGAGCGAGTTCTTCAGCTTTGTGAGGTAGGAACCAGATACTAGCACCATAACCTTTACTAATACCATATTCTAGGCAATTGAGGAGTTTCATAAAGATAATGAGTTTATGGAGTTACAAAAGTTTGCTCTTACTGAGAGTGACTGGGCAGTACTTGAGACATGCCGTGACATTTTGTTGGTAAGTTTAATAAATTAATAAATGGCCATTATTACTTATAGCTCTTAGATCCCACATTCCTTTCAACAGATTGTATCACAGGAGAAAACACCAGCTCTCTCCCATGTTCTTCCAGCATTTGAGGCCTTGATTAAGAGATGGGAAGAGTATTCAGCACAACATATTGAAGTGCAAGATATCATACAGGAGGGGCTGATGAAGCTTGAGTCCTATCAAAACCACACTGACCTTATACCATCATATTGCTTAGCAATGCGTATGTGATCTTTTTATGTCACAATCCCTTCTCTTATCCCTTTTAGTTGTTGATCCTGCCATCAAGCTAGATTGGTACAGGCAGAATCTACCTCACCGTGTTGAGTGGGTCAAACGGCTGTTTATTGAGAAAGTAAGTATTGAGTTGAATATCAGATCTCTTAACTGATTATATCACTTAGCTCCGTCCTTACCACAATCAACATATTGAGCATACAGTGCCAGCAAATGAGACAGCACCCACCCCTCAAGACTTTACCACAATGGATCGTTGGGCACTAGATATTCTTGGCCTTAATCCCTCCCAAACAACCACAGCTCGGCGTTCTCTTGAGATTGAAGTTGAGACCTACCTGAATAATGGCAGCACTGAAAGAAATCCCCTGGTGTTCTGGCAGGTATGCAGTTACTTCAAGTTTCTCCCAATTTTGCTAATGTTATTACATTACTAAAGGAATATCAACAACACTATCCAACAATTTTTGCCTTGGCAATGGATGTCCTTCCAATCCAGGCATCTGCTGTCCCCTGTGAGAGGGTATTTTCTTCTGCAAAAGAAACCATGGCTCCACGGCGGAGTCGCATTGCCCCTAATCTAATGGAGGCCCTTCAACTTCTCAAGTTCACTCTCCGAAATGGTGGATCTTTGGACTTTACCTCAGGGCTGGGTTATAAGGATGAGCTCCATGAAATGGAGAATGGTGAAAGTGAACAACACAAAGTTCCTGAGGACATTACTTCCTTTGTCAAGAGTTTGTCACAGCTAGCCCGTTAACCATTTTGTTTATAGCGCTATAGCATTCACCCCTACCTTTCCTCTTTCTTTCCTTCCCTTTGCCTTCCGTTTACTTCTCAATTTCTCAATTACTTACATTGACGCGCCGAATACCTTGGGTTCAAACTCAGGCCGGTCGACGAACATTTGACAGGGCTGCATGTGTACAATACCAGTGGCATGAACAGGCCACACTTACTCTTACGAAGCGGTACTTCTTGGACTCTTACTGACTTTTTGATTATGAAGCTTGGTGACACCAGCAAAGCCGTAAATAAATTGTATTTCTGTACCACCTCAGACCCAAGTTTGAGGTCCCCAATGTGTTGCAGGAGGCCTTCATGCTCCGTAAGTTACCTGTGCAGCTTGCTCCACCCAATCAATGTTGCCATCAATCCTTTCAATGTTCCGATGCTGACAAAGTCCTCACCCATGAACCATTGGTATTCTCCAACAATGGGGATGCATATCGTTCACATTTACAACTTGGAGGATGCATGCACAAGGAGGTCAGAGGCAGCCGATGGTGGAAGACCCACCAGGATGATGGGCTCCGGAGGGGCAGGGGTTGATGGCAAGGATGAGGTCTCGACGACTACGGCCTCCAAGGAAAATGCGCAGGGAACCCCCGCAACGCAAGGTGTTCCAAGAATGGACACATGACTCCAGGTGTCACAGTCAGACCACCGTGTCAGATCAAGTCCGGGGATCTTGGGGTTCGGGGATCTCGGGCGAGATTACGAAGATGGATTTTGAGAAGGGGTCGTTCCCGAAGGGGAAATCGATCACGTGAAGCGTCACGTGACAAGGGAGATGACGAGCGAAGATTACACAAGTCAGACGTGACTTGGAATCGAGCGAGGCACTAACACGTGACCTCAAGACGTAGAGAGTCTAAGGCAATTAGCAGCAAAGCTGACTAATGCAAGATGGGATCGTTTGAAGGAAGCCGCACGCGTTCAACGGTGAGAAGAAACTATCAAAGTCTGATTGCACGAATAGAACGAGCTTAGGAAAGCCGTTCTATGCTACTTGGTACAATATATATACATGTACAGGGGGAAGCTACTAGAAGACGGGAGAAGGCCATAGAAGACCATGGAATGAGGTGGAAGCGTATAGAAACGTATGGAAGCCTCTGGAAAATGCGAGAGCAGTCCATAGATAAGTAAGCAAACGATGGGCAAAGCGGCCTGGAGTCACGGACAGAAACGGAACGAGAGAACGGAATAGGAAGGAAGGATTAAGTAAGTGGGGCAGTCCATGACATTACCCCCTTGTTAACGTCCTTTAGACGTCAACGCAGTCATTGACAGCAGCGCAGTAGCCACGCTCGAAGTTAGGATGAGTGGGATACACCTTGCAGTCCCCATATTCGAGACACATGCAGTGCAGGTCCTTACAATCTACTCCAGTATGACTGCGACGGGAGCAGTGGCGACAAAGACTGATGCAATAGCAGTCGTCGATGGTGTGGCCTACCTTGCCGCACCACATGCACTCCGCCGGATGGCGAGCGCGTTCTTCAGCGACCTGGTTGCGGACGGAAGCGTGGATCTTCTTGACCCGCATGGTGGAAAATGATGAGGCAATGTGAAGGGAGGAGTCGATATGATGCTGAAGGCGTCCAAGGGCGTTGGCACCAGTGAGACGGGCCGAGCTGCGATAGAGGGCTTGTCTCTCTACTTCCAGCGAATCCCGAAGTTGTCCCATGCGTTTCGCAAGGCAGTCGCAAGCCTTTTTGTGGGAACGGAAGTGCTGAACCTCGCCAGCCAATGTGGGGTCGTCCTCATGGAGGACAGCCCAGTCCACACCTCGGGTTAGTTCTAAGTCGGGGTGGAAGAATAACTCGTTCCGTGGCGACAAAGGGGAAGCGCGAGACATCTGGGGGACGGCATGGAGGGGGCGTGAGTGAACGACGCAGTGATGTCCATTGGTGGCGAGGAGCTCAGGAAAGGGGTTCCGGAGGTCATAACGAATAAACGGGGCGATGACATCTTCATCACCAAGCGGGATGACGAAGAGATGGCGGGTCCCTGTGGCGTCGAAGTTGTCTTGCCAGCCCGGACCGGGGTGAGTGCTGGGCTGTGGGTCAGTAGAGGATGGCGCTTGGTTCTCCTTGTCCTCAAGCAATTCTTTGATCGTTGCGTCTTGATCAGAGACCTGGCGGTAAAGGACCATGGCCAATTCCTTGTAGTCCGTCGTATCCCCTAGAGGATGGGACACCTGACAAATAGGTGTTATGTCAGCAAGGGGGACTCGAGGGAACGATCGACGAAGTTCGTATTGTTCTCCCTCTGACTGGACAATATTCGTGGGTGGATCAGTAGCTGGAGATGAAGAGGTGGATGGCGGTTCTGAGGGAAAGTCGGGATCATTGTACTCAGCTAACTCAGACCCTGGGTATGGTCCGATAGGTGATCCTGGAATGAATGGGGGTGAGGGAGCAGGAGGCATGAAGACTGGAGAGGAAGCGCGTGGAGGGGAGCAATCGATAGGAAGGAGAGAGCAGTTGGTGGGGAATTGACAACGGACTTCCTCGATGTCGACCCCGAGCACTGCTGACACATGTTCTAGCATCATTTGATGAGGCCAGGCTGCCTCGGAATCAGTGGGACTGTCCGGAGGAGGGGACATGACGACGTAGGGGGTGCCGCCTGCAGATCCTTGATTGGGCGACGAGGAGCGGGAAGGAACGAAGATGGCGGAGTTGGCGTCTGTCATATCTTCGGTGAAAACGTTGAGTTGGTTGGTGAGGATCTGTTCGAGGTTGTTGTAGAAGGTAGGACTAGTACGACGAATGCTGAATAGATGTTGTTGGAAGCGGTCGTTGTAGTTGTAGAAGATGGAGAAGGGTGAAGCCAGTTTGAGGAAACGGTGGGAGGATGAGGATAGATTGGGGGTTTCGATAGGTGTCTTTATACGGTTGGTCGTCCAGCCGTAGCAGAGTTGGTTAGGTAAAAATCAGCCAGTGAATCTGGGGCGTTCAAGTCTTTGTGATCAATCCATTGGTCGTCAGAATGAGGGTACCCTTTCCAGTGCATGAGGTACTGGAGTTTACGTTTCTTGCTGAAACGCCGTGCGTCTAGAATGTTCTCGATCTTGTATTCTTCTTCGCTATCGATGATCGGTGGAGGGCGTGTATAGGGCATGCCATATTGTTCCATCTCCTTGTATGGAAGGAGAAGGTCCATGTGAAACACGTTGTGAATTTTCATCGATGCGGGGAGGTCAAGCTGCATTGCGACAGGGCTTATCTTTTGAGAGACTTTGAAGGGGCCATATCGCTTTGGGGAAAGTTTGCGATTGCCGGTGATAGAGAGGTTGTGACCTTCTAACCAGACTTGGTCACCTTCTTTAATCTCCGTCAGCTTTTTGTTATCTTTGCGGCTTTGTACGTTTTGTAGAAGCTTCTGGGCCAACTGTCTAGATTCATCCAGGAGGCGAAGGCGTGTTTCCGCAGCAGGCACCGGTCCTTCTAAGTGTTTCAGAATCACCTGTGGTTTGATTCCAATCAGAAGTTCGTGCAGGGATTTGCGCGCTACGTTGTGCTTCCAAGAATTGTGTGCGAATTCTGCAATAGGAAGGAGTTGGCTCCAAACGGAGGGTTTTCCCGACGTCCAAGGTCGCAAGTACTGTTCGATCCAAGCGTTCATACGCTCTGTCTGTCCGTCAGTACAAGGATGAAAGGCTGTGGATAGGTTTTGTTGGATTCCTAAGGCCTTGCACATCTCCTTTGCGAATGCTGAAGTGAACCGGGGGTCTTGGTCCGAGATGATCCGTTTGGGGAGTCCAAACCAGGGTACGAGGTGTTTCAGATATTCGAGCGCTACCCCTGTGCCATCGATTGTTTTGGTGCATGGAATGAATTTAGCTGCTTTGGAACACCCTTGGTCTATGATCGTGAGAATAGAATCGAAACCTTGTGATTTCGGGAGATCTGTGATTAAATCCATCGTTACGTATTGGAACGGCCCTTCTTCAACAGGTGTGTCAAAACGTTGTAAGGGTGCTTTCGATCGGTGTACGTTGGTTTTGGACTCTTGGCAACGTGCACACCCTTTTATGTATTGTTCCACAAATTCTCGGAGTCGAGGGCCTTCGTATTGTTCACGGACTAGTTCCCAAGTGTTCGAAATGCCAGGATGTCCAGCAGCTGGGGAATCATGGAGGGTTTGTAGGATGTCGCGTCGGAGGTCGGGGTCGTCTTCGAGAAAGATTTTGTGTACCTCGATAGGATTTGTCGGAGCGAAGAGGTGATCGGGGAGTAGAATACGAGGTTCGTTGGAATCCACCCCCTTGTTAAGGTCCTTTCTTCGTGACAACAAATCAGCCACAGTGTTTGTTGACCCAGGAATGTGTTCAAGGGTGTAGTCAAAGTCCTGTAAGAATTCGATCCAACGTGCTTGGCGGCCGGTGATTTTGTGGGGGTCACGGAAATACTGAAGATTCTTGTGATCAGTGCGGACACAAATGGTGTGTGTAGCACCCAAAAAGAGGGGGCGACCACACTTAAAGCCGAAAATCAGGCAGCGAGTTCCTTATCATGGGCATCGTAGTTCTTCTCAGCCGGTAAGAGGCTGCGGGAGTGGAAGGCAATAGGGTGGATGCCATCTTCGAACTCTTGAGCAACGACCACGCCGAGGGCATAGCCAGAGGCATCCGTTTCCATGACAAACTGTTTAGACCAGTCTGGGGTGCAGAGGACAGGGTAGTTGCAACAAACTTCTTTAAGACGTAGGAAGGTATCATTACGCTCTTTGGTCCAGATGAATTGCTCATTCTTGCAAGTGAGATCATTGAGAGGGCGCGCAATATCAGAGAAATTTTTGATAAATGCCCGGTAGAAGTTGCAGAAACCCAAGAAGCTTCGCACATCTTTGACTGTCAGAGGAGTGGGCCATTCGGAGATTCCCTGAACTTTAACAGGGTCCATTTTGACAGAGCCATTACCAATGAGCACCCCGAGGTACTCGACTTCGCACTGGTGAAACCTGCACTTTTCGGGTTTAAGGAATAGGTCGAACTTTTCAAGTTTGTCTAGGATATGGTTGACACAGAGTTCATGAAGGACTTCATTATCTTCGGTGGCGATAATCATATCGTCCATGTAGATGCAAAGCCACCCTTGTGCGATTTCCTCTTGAAAAATATCGTCCATCATTGTTTGAAAGGTAGCCGGAGAATTGGTGAGACCAAAGAACATGACAGTTGGTTCAAAGAGTCCTTCGCTAGTCTTGAAGGCGGCCTTGTACTCGTCGCCTTCTTTGATGCGAATGTTGTTGTAGCCCCAGCGAATATCAAACTTGGAGAATAACCGCTTCTCTGCGAGGTCGTAGATTAACTCGGAGATCAAGGGGAGCAGGTATTTGTTGGGGATTGTCCATTTGTTTAAATTTCAGTAGTCCTGAACAGGACGGGACTTGCCATCTTTCTTTCGAATAAGGAAGAAGCCACTGGCATAAGGGGACTTCGAGCGATGGATTCGTTGGAGACGTAAATTTTGAGAAAGAAATTCGCGTTGTTCCTCTTTTTCTTTGGGAGATAAGGGGTAGATGCGACAGTTGATGGATGTGGGGGCATCATCTTTGAGTTCTATGGCATGATCCCAGGGGCGTCAATCCAGAAAGCGTTCAGAGGCTTTTTCTGAAAAGACCTTGCCGTGATGGTGATACCGTTCTGGCACTATCTCTTGCCAAGTACGCTTCTGTTTATCCGTAGCTGCTTCGGCGAGCTGTTGTGCGACTGTAGTTTTAGCAACTCTAGTCTGAAGCCAGATTTCGTCGCCTTCTTCCCACCTGGGAATGCACCGTACCCAGGCCGGGGTCGAGTCTCGGTGTTTAGCTCCTTTGAGGGGAGGTTGCCAAGCATCAGCGTTTATAGAGGAGATTGTTGTAAACCCTTCTATGCGGCCTCCACTCCAGTCCACGTTTGGATTTGACGCTTCGAAGAATGGATAACCCAGGATAAAGTCATCACGCCCAATGTTGGCGACGAAGAAGGCATGAGAGGCTCTTCGACCATTGTTGTTGACTAAAAGGTCGACGGCTTTGAGGATTTCTCCAGATTTATTGGGGGTACCGTCGACGTTTTGTACCTTTCGTGTTTTGGCAAGTTTTCTCGTTGTTAACTTGAGACGTTTTACCGCTTGTGGATGGATGAAGCATTCTGTGGCACCACAATCAAGGAGTGCCTTTTGATCGACTCGTTTCATTTTGGTTCATAGCTGAAAGGGGACTTGAATTGCATGATTTCAAGCTATATACATAGAACCAGAACTATTCAGAACTGCCCGAGTAAGAGCCGTAGTACTCAGGCGCCAAGAAAATCCATATCTTCTCCTAAAGAGCGCATTTCATCCATGAACGCTCCTCGATCTTCTTCGGTTAGACATGCCACTCGCGCAGCGAGGGAGGGGGTTGGTGCAAAAGAGGAGTTGTCATTGGAAGTTGTCGATTGACTGTCTTCTATCTGGACAGTGCGTGCACGTGCAGGTTTACTGGGGCAATCGCGTGCAAGATGACCCTGTTTCCTGCATTGGAAGCATCGACCTGTACGATGATATTCCTCGTTTTCCTTTTCAGTCGTAGCTTTGCGGATTACCGAAAGATCCATGGTGTCATCGTTTCGGGGAGGAAGACAAGGACAAGGAGGTTGCGCTCAGTTCCCCTGTCTGCGCCAATTTTGATTGTTGGGATTTGTGTTCCCTCCGGGGCATTGCCAGACCCAACCAGAGTTCTGTTTCTGTGGGGGATTCTGGCCGGCGTTTCGAGTAGAATTGCAAGTTCCATACTCAGAGTGTAACGCCTTTTTCTTTAGGTAGATCACCTGTTGTCATTGAGCTGCTGCTCTCCATTGTCCATAGGTGTCGGGATTTTCCATGGCCAGACAGGCATCGGCCAGTTGACGGGGAAGTCCTTGAGCGAAGGTGCGTAGGTTTGATGGGTCGTCCGGATTGAGTTCTGCTCGGCTTCCAAGGGTTTCGAAGGCTGCCAAGTATTCGTCAAGATTGTCTCCGGTCATTCTCAGCTTCCCAAGTTGGTCTTGGGCACGTTCCCTTTCTGCGTAGTCGGTGAAGGACACTTTGAACTTCTCCTCCATCATTTTCCAAGGATTGGAGAATCGATCGATGAGACTAGGGTCAGCTTCGATTTCTTCTAGCCAGTTGAAGGCCATGTCTACCCATCCATTGACTTTTTCTCCATCGAGGAGTGACATGAAGTAGATGCACTTGGAGATGGGGTCCTTGGCTATATCCGCCTTCCGGTTCATCAACATGAACCTGTTGAATTGGTTCAGGAATCGTCTAGTTTTAGATCGATCTCCTTCGAATTTGTCTGGGTGAATACCTTCCAGACGGCGTCCTTTATCGTTTGTCCTCTCGGGTTCGTCTAAGAGGTCATCAAGACCGAAAGGATCATCCCCAGTACCCTTGGGATGACGTGGAGGGGGTCTAGAAGGTTGCCTAGCTGTTCGAGAGGAACGCATCCTCCAAGAACCAAACCCTGCGAAAGACTCTCGCTCGGGTTGTTCTTCAGGATCGGGTGATGAAGACCGACTTGTATTGCTAGCCGGTGCTTCTCTATCGTCTGGGTTGGTTTCGTAAAAGACATCCCCGTCATGTGGTGTGACCATAGTGGTGTCAAGTGGAGCCAGTCGGATTGGAGATGTGGCTCAAGAGGGGGCTTGAGTGATCGGAAGGCTAGTGAGTTTCAGTTGAGCGTAGTTAATTCCTTTCATGGGGGAGTCTTTTAGTTGGAGGCTAGGTCGTGCCAATCAAAAGCATTCATACGTGTTTCCTGGTCGAAGTCGGATTTCGAACCAGACTCCATAGACGTTGGATAGGGCTAGGAGAGCTCCTTTAAAGCAAGCATAGTAGGCAGTAAAGGGGGCCTTTTTAGAGACTTCTTTTCCATCGATGCAAACGACGATGTCTTGTCCTCCAACCAGATGGCGGACTCATTCAGAGAATTCAGATGGAACTGTGTCTTTGAGTTCGGGTTTTGTTTCGAAAGGAAGGTCCAATATTGCTAAGGATTCTTCCGTTGGTTGGTCAATTGCGTGTACGCGCCAGTCTGTGGGAATGCCTAGACCTTCAGGGGTTTTCTGTTTTTCTTTTGATCCGGAGGGAGTCGAAGTCATCGTTGGTTTGTAGAGAGAGAGAAGCTCGTTCTAATGTCACGGTCAGACCACCGTGTCAGATTGAGTCTGGGGATCTTGGGGTTCAGGGATCTCAGGCGAGATTACGAAGATGGATTTCAAGAAGGGGTCGTTCCTGAAGGGGAAATCGATCACGTGAAGCGTCACGTGACAGGGGAGATGACGAGCGAAGATTATACAAGTCAGACGTGACTTGGAATTGAGCGAGGCACTAACACGTGACCTCGAGACATAGAGAGTCTAAGGCAATTAGCAGCAAAGCTGACTAATGCAAGATGGGATCGTTCGAAGGAAGCCGCACGCGTTCAACAGTGAGAAGAGACTATCAAAGTCTGATTGCACGAATAGAACGAGCTTAGGAAAGCCGTTCTATGCTACTTGGTACAATATATATACATGTACAGGGGGAAGCTACTAGAAGACGGGAGAAGGCCATAGAAGACCATGGAACGAGGTGGAAGCGTATAGAAACGTATGGAAGCCTCTGGAAAACGCGAGAGCAGTCCATAGATAAGTAAGCGAACGATGGGCAAAGCAGCCCGGAGTCACAGATGGAAATGGAATGAGAGAACGGAATAGGAAGGAAGGATTAAGTAAGTGGGGCAGTCCATGACACCAGGTATATCCTCTTCCGGGGCACCAAGCATGGCAAAGAGCGGATCGAGAGGCGTGCCACCAACCTGCAGCATACTGTATGGCAGACATTGTGTCCGCGCATGAGTTCAAGGAGGGGATCGCGAGCCCATACCTTACAACATGCAAATGGTTGAGATCGTTCAAGGATCCCCATCCCCACGAAGCGATTGGCCCTCCGTAGAATGGTGGTCCATTCGGACTGTATGCAGTAAAGAGCGCGGATGGCTCGATCACACAACAAGGTTCGATATGCTGTCATCCATCGAATCACGGGCGTTGATGTTCAGTGTGAGGCTGCAAAGGCTGGGGGTGACAAGCGAAGCGATAAGAGAGGCCATGACGTAATGCCCACTGAGGGCGAGCGTCTTCAGCTCAGGAAGTGTGGTTTAGCATAGCAGGAGTATGGGATTGAGCACCATGGTAACATGCAGCAACAAATCCAGGAGCAATTTATTGTTCAAAATTACATGAAGGACACAGTCGATGGGGATACTGGTGGTTCGCTGTGGTTGGTGAGCCCGGGAGCAATAAATGCAGAAGCATGCGGGTATGGAAGAGCCTATGAGTAACTCTTCCTCCCTGGGTGTGGGTCAGCGCCGGCGTCAGCGAGGGAAGCATGTGGTACAAAATGACCTTGACTGACAAATTGATGTAACACCCCTCCGACAAGCGCCTCAACCGCCGTGCATGAACTTGCGGTTGCATGGGTGGTTGTTGCGGTTGCTGCTGCTGTGGTCGCTGTCATTGGTGCTGAAGTTGCTGGGCTCGCGCGGGTGGCTGCGGTCACTGCTGATGTAGTCGGTGTCACCGGTGCTATCGTTGCGTGCTATCTTGCCTTTGGTGTTGTCTGGGTTGTGGTGGTTGCTGTGGGGGGCTTGCACTTGCTCTGGCCTCGTTATCGGGGTCGCAATCGGTTTCATTTGGCGGCTATTCGGCTTGGCTTCGGTGGCGTGAGTTCATAAGGCGAAGGCATGGGTGGTGGTGGCGGCGGTAGCGATGGCGGTGGCAAATTTGCCAAGGTCGGCGTTGGCGAAGGCGTGTTGGCAAGGGCGGCAATGGCGATAACACCGGCGAAGGCAGCGATGGCGGCGGTGGCAGGGTCAGGAACAAGGATTTAGGTGTGCAGATAGGGGCGATGCGATCGTTTTGCAGCTGGCTGGAATGGGAGGCGGACTTGGGCAGCGGCGAGGGTGAGACTGGACTTGGGCGGTTTTGAGCTGGTATTCGCGAACTGAACTTGGATGGCTTTGGGCTGGCGGCTGCTGGACTTTGTAGACTGTGGGCATGGGCAGCGGTGCTGGACTTGGGTGGCTTTGAGGAGATGGCAGCAAGACTGAAATCGGATGGCTGTGAACGGGTGGCAGCAGGACGTTGTGTACTGGAGATGCGTGTGGCAAGTCGGGCGTGCTAGCGTGGGTGACCGTGGTAATGTCTGTGGCAAACTCGGACACTGGGGCAGCCAGTGTGTGGGACGTCGACCGAGCAATGGCGGGGATAAAGGTGCAACAGCAGTCGCGTGGATGACGAGGGTGAGCGGGCAGCACGAAAAATGTAGATGGCACTGTCCTGATGCGGCATGGGCACGCGCTTGCTGTCCTGTGGCGTCGGACGTGTCGGCGATGGGGAAAATAGGCCATTCCGAGGCCAATGCACATGCATACTTTACAGTGTGGGTAGGTAGAACTGGTCGGGTTCTGGGGGTATATGAGTATGGTGTTAGTAGTTGCAGAGGTTGTGTGTTACGATCCTGGGCCCTATCACCAATTTTCCGCTATTTCTCACCATTTTATTTCGCGCTCTCGGTCACTCGTCCCTCACTCGTTCCCTCACGCGCCGCTCGGACCGTCACCAAATCACCTGACAAGTCACCTGATGGACCACGGGGCTAATCCGCAGTCAACTATCACATGCCATCACTCCACAGTCCGCAGCACTCCGCAGCATCACCATTTAACCCTTTATGGATTGCCAGCTCATGATGCGCCACTCCACAGTCGCCAGCTCATGATGGAGCTATACTTAGAACTGCCATGTCATGATGAACCTTACTAAATATTTCCATATTTCTCTGTGACTCCTGTGACCCGTTACTTCTCATTTGTATATAAGCGCCCATACTTTTAGCAGTTAGGCCCTAAGCCTAACTTGGTTTTCAATCCAAGACTTGTAGCTTCCACCTAGGACTCTCAGAGTCTCTTCCCTAAACAACTAAGTCGCTTCAAAGCCTTGAAGCTCTCCCTTTTCATCTCTACTATCTACCTCAGGAAGTCGCCCTTACCATCGGGGACTTTTACTCTTATACTGCGTAGCCAACCGGTACCGCGCTACTCACGTGATCTATTTCCTCAGGAGGAGACCCCACTGAGCAATCCCAGTCGTCGCCAAACCAACCCACGCACGTCGCGTCTTTAAGGCCCTTGGACCTTAACATTGCGGAGGCGGAAACGAGCAAGTGGGGTTGAACGATAGCTTGCACCGATGCAAAGGGGGTGCTTTGGCAATGTTTGGAAGGTGACCCTTGAAGCTGATTAGATGTGAATGTTCGTGAGATGGTAATTTGATCATTTAAGGGGGGACTAACTGCTGAGGATGATCATGGCCGTGCTATTACTGGGTTGGAACGGCCCATCATCAATGACCTATCTTTGAAGGAGGATGCAGAGGGCAGTAGAGGGGCGCACGCCATTCCTGTAGAAGGGGTGGATAAGAATGTGAGCACTGCAAGGTCGTGATTGGAAATGCAGGCATAGCCGCATGACGCACAAAGCGAATCGTTATAGTTCTGCCAATAAATACACCGTCTATTGATATCCTAGCACGAAACAGGACATCACGCGTGAGGAGGGGGTCGGGTGATGCACCACTGTCTCTTCACACCAGCCCAGTCGTTGGAAAGTGCATTTGTCTTCGGCTTATCGCACAGTTTATGACTGAAGGTGGAATGGATGACCCACCCGTGGTGTTGGAGGAAAGTGTAAAATTGAACAAGGCCACAGTGTGTGTATGAGGACACGGACGACATGGATCCAACATACAGTGGTTCATCATTTTGGTTGACCACCAAATATATCTACTTTCTCTCACGAAGCCGCTAGCTAAGCCGCTTCTGAGCCAAGTTGAGCCACATGTCCCCACAAGCCACATCCTAATTTAGCTAGCTGAGCCAGAGTTACGGGTAGCCATGTGAAGCTGAGCTGGAGCCAAGCCGAGCCGAGCCGTGGCAACACTAATTGCAGCAACGATAATAGCGACAATTTCGCCCTTCCCTGATGACACGACCTAGACTGTGTCTTGGTGTATATGGTAATTACTGAGTATGGGTACAACGCAGTTCCCACTGCGCTAGCCCTTGCAGGCAAAGGACTCGGAATTGTTGCTTCGACTTGCAAGGTATGTATGGTCCCGCGCTTGGGGCTCGATGGTGTAGATAACTGTCCCTGGCACAGATTCGTTCTCTAGAATATGAAATCAGTTGGAAATTGTCTAAGTGATCCTGATCTTGATCATGAGGGAAATATGGTCCAGGAAAAATAGGAAAGACCATGGAGATACTGTATGTGGGTGGATCATGAACTGCGGACTCACTACGGTGTTACAAAGATGGTGCGCAATAGTTCAGGCGACAGTTGACTCGGAACTGTACCCCCAGCCAGAAATGGATCTAATCGGATCGAATGTGAACGAATCAGGTCAATATAAATAATCGGATTCGATGGGATTAGAAAAGTGAGACCGACATTAGATCGGGAGTGAATCCCATCGAATGCGAG
>Ga0307510_10002026_pt1 | contig 22886 bp, 27 predicted proteins | sample 12_EM_MG_FD_207224 | JGI IMG/M metagenome (GOLD analysis project Ga0307510, IMG submission 207224) | Populus trichocarpa ectomycorrhiza microbial communities from riparian zone in the Pacific Northwest, United States - 12_EM | ecosystem: Host-associated > Plants > Roots > Unclassified | place...
TCTCCCTTCAATAAAAGTACACTTCAAGTTCTGGAACTAGGGGACACGTGGGTCGATGGGCCATCAAGCTTGGAGTATGGGCCTGGCACTCTATCCTTCTTTGCGAACATGGGGCCCAATCTGAATCTCGTTCGATGCCGAGCTAGGACCATATATTTATCCTAGATTCAATTACCCCGTCTCCTGTCAGTGTATTCTAGGTTTGGTTGGCTCAGATGCGTTTTCATCACGTCGGATTTCGCATGGTCAAATTGGCAGCCATCTCCCCATCAGTCTACAAATATTGTCGCTCGTCGTTTGGTTCCGAGTTCAGACATTGTTACGTGAGGTCCCTTTTCCTGATATTGGTAACGTCTTGCTATCCTCATAGGTGCCGAGGGTGTCACGGTCGTGGGCATCGAGATGTCTCCACCAGATTGGGCTATGTTGTCATCAAATCGAGTTGTCAAGTGGTAGAATAGCGCCCACGGCAACTATCTCTAGCCTATACGCGGATATAGCTTGGTGTAGTACCTATTGAGTATCATCCATGATGGGCACGGGATGAATACAGTACGTCAGCTCCACCCTCTTGTCCTTTCAAGTTTTCCACGCGATACTTTCTACTGCGTGAATACATAGCAAGGTCTGCCCGGATGCGATGGTCCAATCTCGTGGAGGCAATCACGCTCGTGCAAAGTACAAAAAAGGAGGCCTCGATAACTTCTCACCGTGCGCCACGGCCACGCCCCTGTTGTTGCTAAATGCATGTAGGAGACCATCAAGAACGGGTACTCACCGGCTGCTGCTGGCAATGATACTAGTTGGACTCCACTGACACACACTTCTTGCCGATTCTTGCGAGATTCAAGAATTCGAGTCACATTATTGGGCGATTTGAAGGAGGGCCTAGAGGAGGGTGTTGCCCTGCCCTAAGTATAATTTTCGCCGCCTGGGCACGGACGTGTGCCCCGACAACACCACTTGGCCGCGAGTCTAACGCCGTGGGCACAGGCAGAACTCACTACCTCACCGATTGCGTGTGCAGTATACCGTAATAGCTGCCATGATGTGCCACTGGGCTCGTGCTTTGTTGAAATTGAGGATCGAGGTCACCGTCTCCCAGCTAGCGTGGAGCACACCGATAATCACTTGATGATATTTTCTTCGTTTTCCTCGGACACAAGTGTGTATAGTATACGTAGAGTGTAGACACGACGAGGCTCCCCGTTTGATTGCTTCAGAAACGACACCCTTCGCCATTGCGGTGCCACGCGCGAATCCTACACTGATGGCACTAGGCCCATCAGCCGTCGATATACAATTCTGCCTGGCGGAATTGTATGATACCGGACTTTTCTAGAAGGCTAGAAGGACATACTGGCCTATATGGGTATGGAATTACTACCCATTAAACTTAATACATGTACATACGTTGCCTTGTCTTCTGCTCAATTTGATAGGTTGCCTCAAGGGTTGCCTGTCTTGATAGAAACCGGATGCGCGACTTCCACTTCACAAGGCCAATTTATTGCCTCTCTCGCATGTCGACCCATGGCCATGGTCCAGTCAACCCGTTTCGTCAGTTGCCTACCCTCTGAGTTATAAGCCTCGTGAATGAGGTCAAGGGTATTACGATAGGATATAGGGATAGGTGTAGGGCCGCAGCTCCACGAGTCTAGGCGTAGGCGCCGTTGGCAAACTTGGCGCCATTTTGGTGTTATCGGGTTTCCTTTTTAGTTGATCACATGACCGTGAAACGCGCAATCAAAGCATGCGGCAACGCTGAGCCAACCGCCGTCGCCGGCTTAATACGGCCGCGGTGTGGCTTTTCAGGCTCTCCTCTTACGCCGAGGGCGAGGTTATAAGACCTGTCTGCTTTCCAGCCAACCAGGCTGTTGGTTTGTCCCCAAGTTGACAATCAGCCGCACATCATCCCCTCGGGTTAGTACTAGACGCGACCGAGCCTTTCTTTTCCTTGGTTCCTTTGTCTGCGTCGGGCACCAAGAAGCTACTGCCAAAATACCGCTGATGCTCGTCCTCCTCCATTCTTTCCGGTGGAAGTTGCTATGAGGTCCCGTGTGCGCACGCAGACTGGACTGGATCGGTTATTGCGATGCCGAGCCGGTGCTGTTCACCAATCCGAATATCTCGACTCCTTGGTTCGCTATGCAGAATACTCTCGTGGTTCGGCTGCACGTATGGCTTCTCTAGTGGCTAGTAACATCGCCGCGGTCCTTGGTCCGAGGGACTTTTTCATAAGTCCCTCGACGACGCCTAGGCGAGGCAGAGTACATTGAGGTCGTGTCACAGCCCGCTTCTTGCCTCCGCCGACTTATGACTGTCAGGCTCTTCTCGGAACTCCCAGCTAGTCTAGTTGACTCAGGTGGTTCTTGAATATGCCCCGATGCGGACACCCACTCAGTTGTAGTAACATGGCGATGTTTCTGTTGCTGTGGACGCGGCGGAATCCATTGTTGGCACCTCTGGAGGGCACCGCGTCGTCTATGTCAGCTATCAAACACATTGTTTAATTACTCCGCTGATGTGGCACGCTTTCTGCGTGCGCATGTGGGCCCGCACAGCTTGAGGCTCACATGAGCGGCACGTACCCGCTCGCAGCCTGATACAATTATTCTCGGTGATGCCATGTGCCAACCGCCCATCGACACGTGCACACCACGTTTTAGGGGTTTTCCGAAGCTGTGTCACTAGTGGGTGTTGGAGAGCTCTGCTACTTGGAAATGCAATAGCATGGAGCCAACGTAGTGCTAACGTGCAGTGTAACGGAATATGATGCAGGAGAAAAATTCTAAACTTTATTGTCCGTCTGCATGTTTTTCTTATCTGACAGCTGCCCCTCGTGGCATTTTCGTGGCGCCACACCTACTAGGCCGACACACCTACACACCTCCAGCAGGTGCATAGCCCTGGAACGTGTCAAATGACGTCAGCATCCGTAAGTCGGCGCCCGTACGCCAAGACACCAGTTGACATCCCACCAAGCTACATACAGTAGTATCATTGTTGATCGTTTTGCAGTTGCAGAGCTGAATGTACAGTGAGGGCTAGTGAGTCAAGGCCCTTAATCCTTCCAGACTTCACATTGCCCGCAGGCGACGTACCGCGATCTCGCCCAAAGTGACCAATTCGAGGACCGAATTAGGGACAATTGTGTAGTAGTAGATAGGACAATAGGTACAGCACAACAGAAAACCGATGAACACGCGTCGATAGCGAATTGATTTGATGCTCCCAACCAAGAATGAATAAATCATGAGCGACAGTTTGAGCCACCTCCAAGCTGGACAGATCGGCGAGATCAGCGAGGACAACGGGAGACAATACGCGTACATACCTGCTGCAGAAGCGCGTCAATCACGTCACCGTCCTCCATCGATTTCTGGGCATGGCAGGCGAGTACGCGTCAGAACAAACAATAGAAGGACGAAGGGGAAAGACGCGACGTACTTCTGCGGGAGTCTCCGTGGGCGAGAGTCGCTCTCCGTCATATACAAATCTGAGTGACCCTATACGACTTTCCAGGTCACTTCCTCTGTCCCAGATTTAACGTGTGACTAGGGAGATGAGCGCACCAGGATCTTTGCCGAACCGTTTCTGAAGAGCGTGATGAGCGTGCGCGACGACGTGAAGTAAACGACACACAGACCTCGGCAACCTCGAAGATTTTTTTAAATTGCATGTTCGCCTTTACCTTTACGGTAACCTCTGTATGGAAGCGTGAACTCTCGTCCTCAGAACTAGCCCCGTGTCAAAGGCGACGGAGAACTTACGTGTACCGGAATGGCTGATGATGAGATTGAGCTTGGGCTTCGAATCCTCCGGCTCCGCCATTGCTGCGACTGGGGGGGAGATAGAGGTAAGGGTCGAATAGAGTTCGAGCGAACGGCTACAGTTGGGGCGGCGGGTGGCGAAGAGAGCAACAGGGTAGCTTGGGGGAAAGCCCGTCGCCTCGGATCGATCACGTGCGTGTTTGTTGTTTATTTTTCCCGTTCCTATTACCGTAGTACGGTTGTCGGCGATGAAGGCTACTCTCGGACTGTCAGGGTCCACCGCACCCATTCACATCTACTATATGGACCCAATACACTGGGCACCACCGCTCCCCTACATTCCCTTTCGCCCCCCTTGAGTGCGCGCGGGAGGTGTTCTTTGTTTTTGCGGCAGTTCACGTCAGTTTCACGTCTCACGAACGCTGCGCATCCAAACGACCGTTGTGGATGGTTTTTTTTACAACCCAGACAAGAGCAAAGATGACACCGGTGACCGGTAAATCCGTGGTTGCATTCCACTATGATGGACTGGTGTTGCGATGCGTAGACCATGTCATACAACTGTCTTGTGTTAACAACTTTCACGGTTTCTGAACAGTTCAACTGCAGGCACCGCCCTCGGCCCTCCTCGAATGCACTACATACCGATCTCCATAAAAGAGGGATGTTGTTCTGTCACCTCCCATCACCAAAATCCAGCATCGTCTTAGGGCATGTCAGCGCATCAGTATCTGCCTAACGACATTCTCGTCGATGGGGTTATCGCCCATACGTTTTCGCCCCAAGACGCCCATGCGTTCTTCACACTCTTGCTCAGAACACCGGATTTCCTCTCTCGCGTATCATACTCGCAGGGAGTATGGTATATGAATTATGTGCAGCCCTCAGGGCTTCCGACCCGGCTACCACTGGACTTTAGCAGGACAACTGAAGGCACCATTGTACCCCAAAGGCGATGGACCCCAGCAGACGAAGTCGATATTCGCCGCCACGTCCAAGATGCCGCGCTTCAGCTTCCGGTTTTCTTCGTCAATCGAAACGGTAGCGTTGGCTTTTGGCTCCCCGACATCCTTGAAGGCCTCGATAGTGAGCTCTACAATCGAGATAGCCACGCATCACTGGGGGGAAGAACAACGTCCCATATTCGAATCAATGTAAGCCCGCTCCCTTATCTAGCTGCGAAAAGAGTTTCATCCATGTTCGTCGACTCCTTTCACAGTGGCCCGGATATGACTTTTGGCGACGCCAGATACCAATACGAGATGAGACGTATTCGCGGAACCCGATCACGGTTGGTCGATTCATGAAGCATGTTGGCACTTCGGTTAACAAATTCATCAATGTAACCGTCTTTCTTCTTCCGTTATCATCCGTCATTAACCGAGCTCCTCCACTTTTAGCAATGCTTGGAGAATGGCCGTGGAGCCGATCCCCGCTGGTGCATCGCGCCCCACGGCATCACGCAGCGCCATGTCAGGGTCATTGGTGCTGTTCATGTCTCTGCCGGCAGTTGGCAGCCCATTGTACAGCTCACTGGGTATGTGTTATAGGAACGTACTCCTCTGCACACTCTTTCCGTGTCTCTTGTATACCAATTAATTGGCCGGAGGATTTTTCTTTGGAGATTGGAATTTTAGAATATATACCACAGACTTCCTTAGGTACTGTATTATCATGAGGCTCACCTCATGGACTATTCACGGGAGACTAGAAGGACTCTCATGTCTATACGGATCTCGTTGGAGCTGTATTATTAGCCCCTTATAGATTGTCCACGGACACTACAATAGAATCGATTCACTGTAATCTCAACATTTCGTTCGCCAATATCCTTGACATGTTCTATGCTGCCATATAATCCCACTCGACACTCGACACTAGTAGAAAAAGTGGTTACATCTTCAAGTGGACACGCTGCACCGTGCGTATCAGGGGGTTGTACTGTACTCCATGCCCATCGGAAATCTGGTGTAATACGAATACAGAATTTATCCGATCTGTGCCCCAGTCATGTGGCGCCACCAACGTCCGGGTTGGAGCAAGACCTTGAGCCGACCGCTCACTTCGCAACCGTCGAGGAAAGAAGCCACATACCGTACCCCCGCGGGGGTCTCAGTGGCCCAGGTCCCATCCGAAAACCCTTGTACATGAATCTTAGTAATCTTACGCTTTCCTTTCCTCACCAGAGCGTAGTCGTATATTAGAAATGAATTGAACGCACAAGAACCTTTTCCAAAGCCTTACGGAATAAGTGGCGGACGCAGAGAAGATTGTTTGCCGACGTCGGAACCTGAAGAACGAAGAACCTTGTGGACCGTCCCTTCGGTTTCACCTTTTACGGTAACCTCTGGTTTAAACGCACACATCTCGTCCTCGGAACCAGTTCACGTCAGTGGCAAGAGGAGGGAACGTAGGACACGTGCACAGGAATGTCTAAAGGCTGGCGTTGGTGATGTGATGTGATGAAATTAGATCGAGATTGACCGGCTTTAAGGTGTGGCTGGGGAGATGAGCGCACCAGGGTCTCCGCCGTCGTTTCTGAAGAAGGGGCATCAGAAGAGCGCCCGGCAACGTGGAGTAAATGGTACACAGACCTCGGCGACCTCGAAGATTTTGCATGTTCGTCTTTAGCTGTACGGTGACCTCTACATTGGAGCGCGAACTCTCGCGGAACTAGTCCGACGTGTGCCGGACGAGATTGAGCTTGGGCTTAGAATCGACTGGGGGAATTGGACCACAGCACGTTATTGACCACGTGACTCGTGTTCGTTTTTCATTGAATCTCCGCAATCTAGAAGTAGTCCGCAAATCTTATCACAGATCAGATCATCGCACTCATTCCATTCCCATTGACACCGACATGGACATACAATACACCAAGCCCAACATACTAAACACTGCACCCTACACACTACTTCTCCCTCTCTGACTGCGCACAGGAAATGCTCATTTTGTTTGGTCGCGGCTCCCGTCCTCCCGACGCTGCGTATCAGATAGACCTGATGGATGGTTTACAGCCTGGAGAATAATGATGACGCGCCGATGGCACCGTGTATGCACCCATCTATGATGGATATTGGACTGAGTTTGCGGTGTGTGGGCGGTCCCTTGCATTTTTCTCGTGTCTAACTCCTAACAGTTCAACTGTAGGCACTGTCCTGGAATGCCCTGCATACAGGAGCGACAATAACTCGAAAGTCGAATAGCAATGTCACCTTACTGGTGAGGATGCATTATTTGGCTACAGCCTGTTCCCTTACAAGCACTTTTTTGCGATACAGGCATGTCAGGTGTATTTATGTGCCGCTTTCTCTGCAACTGGTTGTTTCATCACAACCTTTGAATGCCCTCTTATCTCTGACAGTCGGTTATGTCTTCTCAGGTGAGGGATTCTATGTTCTGTGATTGTTGACTCGTGCCTTCTGACCTTCTGTGATATGTAGTCCCTTAACGACCTCTTTGTAGATGGCTTCCTTGCCCATACCTTTTCTCCTCAAGATGCCCATAATTTCTTCATACTTTTACTGGGAACCCCGAACTTCCTGCAACACTATCGTATATCATATGCCCACGGGGTATGGTATATTATTCGTAATATACCTTCGCCATCACTAGGGGCTCCGAGCCAGAACGTGTCGCTGCCGCTGGACTACAGCGTCAGGACGACTCAAGGGACCGTGGTTCCCCAGCGACGATGGACGCCAGCAGATGAAGTTGACATCCGCCGTCACGTTGAAGAAGCCACACTTCAGCTTCCAGTATTCTTCGTCGACCGACAAGGTGGCGTTGGATTTTTGTTAACAGACATCCTTCAAGGCCACGATCATGATCTTTACAACCGGGACGGCCAGGCATCACTTGGGGGAAGAGCAACGACTCATATTCGCATTAATGTAAGCTTTCACATCACCATCCTAGTTACAAAAGGTTTTCATACTTAAGTGTCTGCCGATCCCTGTCACAGTGGCCAGGATACAGGGATTGGAAACGCCAAATCCCCACACGGGACGAGACTTACGCACGGAATCCGATCACGCTTGGTCGTTTTATGAAACACGTCGGTACTTCGGTCAACAAGTTCATGAATGTGAGCTTCTTGCTTCTTCCGTTATCACCGTCATTGATCGAGTTCCTCCTTTAGCAATGCATGACCAATCCCGGCGCTGATCCTAGGTGGTGTATAGGTCCGCAGGGTTTCACGCAACACCATGTTAAAGTCATCGGTGCTGTCCATGTCTCTGCGGGTACCTGGATGCCTATTCTCCAGCTAAACGCATGGGTGCACTATGAACGCACTCCTTCTCACACCCGTTCTGCTCCGATGGCATTTCCGATTAATTAGTTGGGACCTTTACACACATGCGCGGACTGTTAACCCTTTTGGACTGTCCACAGACACTAAGATACTACGGACCTCATTAGATAGGCTGTATTATTAGGGTTAGGGTTTAGGTTACGGTCTATGGACGCTACGCGGCTACAGTAGATCGGAGACTATCTTATCAACATTTTCTTCCCGTCATTCGGGTGCAATATACCATACTCCGTTCTGTGCTACTACTTCTAGTCCTGCGAGTACAGCATCTGTCCTGACTATTCTGTGTTGTATGATCTCTTTCATTTGTGCCTCAGTCATGCGTGGCATCGCCATCAGCGGCGGGGGTGCTTGTGTGTTATGGAACAAAGCGCTAGTTCGTTCCTTGAAACTCATAGGTCAAACCGACATTCTGCGGAGGCGCCGACGGAGTGAAACCAAAATAGAACCGTCTTGTTCAGCATTAGCGGTATACGAATCGCACCACCGGGCCTGTATGTGGGCAAGGCTTCGGGCCCGACTGTTCACTTCGCGACAGATGAGGAAAGAAGTTAAACACTATAATACCCCCGCGGGGGTCTCAGCAGCCCAAGTCACAGCCGAAAACTTTTTACATGAATCTTAGTACCCGCTTTCCCTTTGTCCTTCCTAGAGTGTAGCCGTAATAGTAGAGATGAATTGAACGCACAACGGAGAAGATCGGCTACCGACGTCGGGACCTGAAGATCCTAGTGGACTTGTCTCCTGGTTTCACCTTTTATATAACCTATTAAACGCATACACCTCGTCCTCGGAACCAGTTCACCGTCAATGGCAAGGAGGGAATGCAGGATGCAGCACAGGACGATGATGATGATGACGATATTGATTTGGGATCGGACAAACCCGATATTTTGGTTTGTTTGGCCCCAATTTCAATCGGTCACCGTTCCGAGCTTGTTCATGATGATCTCGATGCAAATCTATTACTATGCCATGTCCACCTACCACACTTCTACGTCCGCCCACTTGCACACACCATAGATGCTCAACACAGCATAGCGCTGTCCTAGTTTATCCCATCCTGCTCATGCGCTCCCGGAGCATCGAAGGCCCGACTACGACCTGTTTACCGGGAGATGTAACTCTCAGAAACCACACCGTTTAGAGTGTCGTCCTTGCCGGCACTCTGCAAGTACAGCCGGGGGGGTCGGGGAGTCGGGGAGGATGGAGAGCGTAGTATTTATTCGTCATGAATCTGGAGGGTTGAGTCAACAAGTCCTACCAGTCATCACACGATTCATCCAACCCCTCTCGACATGAACGGAAGCGTCCAACCACCAGTCCAACCTACCGTTAACGACATCTTTGTGGACGGATTTATTGCAAATACCTTCTCTCCCCAAGGCGTCCCTGCTTACCTCACGCACTTGCTCGGAAGACCGGATTTTCTTCAATTCTACAATGTAGTATACCATGGCAGATCGTGGTACATCACGCAGAACTATGTGCTGCCACAGTCGCCAGGGGTCGCGGCCCAGCACCCGTGGATACCGCTGGACTTCTACGTCGGGGCCACGCAAGGCACGGTTGTCCCGCAGCAGCGATGGATCCCAGATGGTGAAGTCGACGTTCGCCGACACATCGAAGAGGCCAGGCTCCAGCTTCCTATTCTCTTCGTCAAGAATGACGGTGGAATTGGCTTCACGTTACATGACATCCTTCAGGGCATCGATATCAATCTTTTCGACCGCGACAGCCAGGCACAACTCGGAGGAGTGTCCACTACGCACGTCCGAATCAATGTGAGCTTATGCACTCTCATACTAATTGCCAAGGTTCCTGAACTATGTTCGCCAACTCCCTCCTCATACTCACAGTGGCCAGGCTATCCTCACTGGAAGCGCCAGATTCCCACGAAGGACGAGACATCTCGAAAGGCTCCAATCACACTCGGTCGCTTCATGAAGCATATCGCCTCGTCGGTCAACAAGTTCTTCAATGTGAGCTCGTTCGTTCGTTCCGTTATCGCCGTCATTGATCGAGTCCCTTTTTCTTTAGAACTGCATGACTGGTGTCGCTTGCACCGATCCTAGGTGGTTAATTGCCCCGCACGGCATCTCTCAACACCATGTCAAGATCGTCGGTGCTGTGCACATCTCAGCTGGTAGCTGGATGCCGATCGTCCAGCTTACTGGCTATGTTATACCAATTCACACTTCCTCTCTCCATCACTAGTACTCGTGATTAATCGCCTAACGGACTGAAAGTTAGATGGAAGGTGCCCTGGGACCTCTTTAGGTATCATTTGGACGCTGACTTCGTACCCGAAACCATGGACTATCGATCCTCTACTATACAGTATATCACCCACGGACAGTAGAATACATTCGTAGAATGGACTCGCTGTGCTGTCGTTATTAGCTAGGCATTCGGAGGCACTCCGATGCAACATACCGTACATTTTACGATACCTCAGAATTTTACCGATACTACTACTATACTAGAATACTAGGACACTGCCGACGCTGACACAGCTGCTATGCCATTCGCAATTTGAGAACGTGCAAGTACAGGACCAGGTATAACACCTTTTGTGTACCATCTCCCCCCTTAGTCGATGCATTCCGCTTTCTGTGGCGTCGGGATCAGGGTCAAGGGTAGACTTGGTCCATCATGGACCGACAGCACCGCCCGTTCCTTGAAACTAATATGTGGAAATTTCGTGAGGGGACGGCCGCTTGGGTGCTAATAAATGAGAGACTTGCCCGCAGGCCGCACATAGAATCAAAGGATGGTGGCGATCTCCGTGTGATCTCCGTCGGAACCCCCGTGGGAAGCAATTTGACAAACCATGGACCGCACTGCCTCTGCCACGGGAAGGGACACACGCCAAACCAACCTACTTGTACTTCATCACAAAGATCGCAGAAATTTTGACAATAAGCCGCCTCCACCTCCCCTTTCCCTTGGGATGCAGCACAGCAAAGCGTAAACTCCGCTGGAACGAAGTCCGGATCAACAATAATTGTTAATTTACCGTTTCCTGTAAATGGCCGAATCGCCTCTTCCTTTTGTGTCCGTCGTTTTCGCTCGATGACTACATGCGTGTGCCAACTTACCCGTGTTCGACGGGGAGGGTGAGCACCGCCAAAAGCACGAGAATATGATGCATGAGAAGCAAAGAAAACACAAGTCCGACTTGATTCGCGTGGCAGACTCGTGGCAACCATGCTGGGAACACGTGGGCCACAGGGTCGATTGATCAGCAAGGTGCGTATAGCACTCGGCCACTTTTTCCGAACGAGGAGCTTATTACTTTTCATCACAAGCAAGAAGAACCTGCTTGATGGTGTGCAGTGTGCAAGGGCGGAAAAAAAAAAGGGAATCCCACGACCCGCCAAGCAATGCCTAGCAAATTACGGGCAGCGAGTGCATGGTTTTGTTAAGCACAGAGGCCCACAACAATGAGGGAGAAAAATCTCGGGTACGCCTTGGTCATTTACGGCTCGCTGTAACCGGACACCCATGCTCCTTATTCTTAGTGGAAACTAAGGTCCCGGTGACGATGCACACATTGAACCGTCCGTAGTTTTTGCTGGACGACTACTGTAATTCCCCTCGTCGAACCGCTTGGCCCATACGTCATGGCAGGCTCGTCACCTGTACGGCCGCTGGCCTCACTATTCATTATCTCCCGTATCCTGTACCGTCGGCATGCGCGACGACCAAGAAACCAACCGGAGCTGCTGCTGCGATGGTCATCAAAGTTTATGGCTCCGTACTCGGGGTATTTATCCCGCTGCCAACCTACTCATAGGTATGTACGCACCTTTGCCATTCACACGCCCACTTCCAACTTCTCTCAGCACCCGCGTCACCCTTTGCCTCGTCGTTCGCAACGTCCTTGCGATAATGGACCTGCTCCAGTTCCGGACGAGTTGTCGTCAGTGAATGCGCTGGGCGCCCTTCGCATGGCGCTATCCAAAAAAGGTTGTGCCCGAGCTGCGCCAGGGTACATTCCTTCCGGGTGACCTGCTTGCTATATAATAGGGTGCACGTGGTGCGCTTTGTATCATCTGGGTGATGGCAAGCAAGCTTACACGTCGTGATAGGGTATGCATCGTGATCACCTCTCACGCCTCCCCACTCGACCGTCACAACGCTCGGCATCATCTCCCGCGCCGCCCCCGATAGTGTCGTGCCCGTACTGCCCTCGACCTCCACCCCGTCCTCATCGTGACCCGTATCCACGCCTTTTATACACATGGCCATCTCCACATCTACCTCGAAAATTTATGTCTGCGACGGACCCACGTTCTCAAGGTGGCCAACCACAGGCTAAACAGCCCTGGAATCTGACGGCGCATGTCCGAAATCTACTTTTCCTGCCATGGCCAGGTCAAGTTTGACAATTCCGGATTACATTTCAAAATTCCCATTCATGTGAACTACGTGTGCCGGAATGCAGGGGAGAGAGGGAGAAGGCCCGCGCACAGTACCGTTTTGCCGACTCGATGGCTCGCGATGCAACGAACGATTCGAAAAGTTTCTCTTTTAGCAAATGGTTTGCTTTTCTCGTTAAATGTATGTCTTTCGTACTGTCTCGTATCACGTCGGGCTTGTCGTTGGTGGTGTTCCGGGTTGCCGGGCGGTTCTGTTTAAGCAATTCTCACACAGTTCAAGGGGATTTCCGCACATTTTTTCCTTCCGGTTCGCGCTGCTGCGGGCGCATTGTGGCGAAAGAGGGGACTTCACTTGCCTCCGTTTGATTTTGGACGCCTCTGTCTATCAATGGAAGACATTTCAGTGTTCTGTATGAAAACTGTGATGGTCCCTTCATATAACCCTAACGAGCTTGACTTCAAGCATCTTCGAGCATGGGATCACCTCAACCGTGCGACCCCGACTGTGCTGAACTTATACTTCTGCATGAACACTCTCGCGCTCACCTTGTCTTCACCCCGTCTGGCCCATTCCAGTTAATCGCTAGCCTCCCGCTCTCCATGCACTATGCCCTGGTACTGTAGGGGTCGGGGTGGCGGCAATTGTGAACAAGGTGGAGACAATAATTCTTAGCAGCAGTGTGCACGTCATCCCACGAATTCTTCCATCACTTCTGTGCTATGCACTTTCTTTTCCTTATCGGAATTGGACCTGCGATGTCTTATAAGTACGCGGCTTTGGCGAGCGCGACTGGCGTTCCTTCTCTTTCAGACCATCCAGTCAAAAGAAGCGACCGTTCCCTCAAGTTGCCACGTACACGACCATCAGCAGTACTATGCCAGACTCCAGTTCCATGACCAAGGACAGCCCGAAGATGGAGGACGGAGGTGTTTTTGCAGGCGATGAGGCAGAACTGGCGAGGATGGGGTATAGACAGGAACTCAAGTACGTTCAGGCCAACTTATGCATCCAAGTCTCTAGAAATCCATAAGTCCCGCACACCACCAGGCGCGATCTGACCTGGTTTCAGGTGAGGCTGTCACCGAAACTACCAAACTTGAACACGTGTCAAGAGAGTCCGCCCGACAGAACTTTGGTATCTCGTTCTCTGTCATCGGCGTCACCGGGGGTGTCGCCTTCTTGTTTACCTTGGGCATGGTAAGTATCCGCGGGGAATTAGCTGTAGACCCCTTCTCTGATGGGCCACAGATCAGTGGTGGACCAGCTGTCATGGTCTGGGGCTGGGTCATCGTCGGTAGGACCGTTTGCTTAACTCTTCAGGGTCACTGAATCACTACGCATCAAAAAAAAGCCTTCTTCACGTTATTAGTCGGCCTGAGTACGGCAGGTCTGTCCCCCGTGTATCCTGAAGTGTACCGTGGTAGTGATTCCTAGCCCCAGAGCTCTGCAGCGCATATCCGACCAGTGGTGGTGGTTACTTCTGGGCAGCCATGATTTCCAAGCCTCGGGGTGCTCCCTTCGCCGCTTGGATTACAGGCTGGGTTAGCCTTGTGGGGCACGTCGCAGCGACAACGGCACTGAGGTTCATCATTCCATCATCAGTCATACTTAAATCTTCGGCTGATTGGTATTTCATGCCCTCATCTAGCTTCGCATGTGCGAACTTTATCTCTACAGCAGCTACGCTTCGTACGAACTATCATCCGAACTCGCATAAGACCATCGGGATCTATGCCGCAGTCCTCTTCCTTCAAGGTATGATACTGTGTGACCATTCCCTGATCCCTGACCAACTTCGATGCAGGTACTATCAACACATTTGGCTTGCGCGTTCTCAAGCGCTTGAGCGATGTCTCTGTGTGGTGGCACTTCCTTGCGACGACTTCTCTCGTTATTGCCGTCCTTGCAAAGGCCCCGACACACCAAAGTGGGAAGTTCGTCTTCCGGACGTTCGTCGACGACACGGGTCTCGAAGGTGTCGGATGGTCGCAACGAGCGAGCACGGCCTACGTCGGGGTAATCGGTAGTCTCTTTGCTCAGTACGGGCTGACAGGTCGGAGCACATGTTGCGTCGCTCGGATGGATATCCATTTTCTGACTGATTGGCTTTCAGGTTTCGACGCGGGTGCTTATATGACGGAAGAGACTCGAAACGCGGCCATGGCTGCACCGATTGGCATCATCCTATCTATCGGCGCCTCCGCGGTCCTCGGCTGGTTCCTCACACTGGGTTTGCTCTTCTCGGTTCAAGATTACACAAAGGCCATTGCATCGCCAACGGGTCTGCCGGTCATGCAGATATTCGTGGACACGGTCGGAGAGAATGGCGCGATAGCCCTGATGGTGAGTGGCATCGCGTGAAAGGTTAATTTATGTCCAAGGAGATGACGGCGGGATTTGATAGGTGTTAGTGATAATAGGGATGTTCTTCTGCGGGTAAGGCCAAGTCGCTGATCTCCCAATCTATGCCGTGCTAGGCTCTCTTTGCAGGACGTTTTCGATAACATCCAACTCGCGCCTGATGTACGCGTTTTGCCGCGACGGCGCGTTCCCAGGGTCCGAGTTCCTAAGCAAAGTCGACAGTCGGTGGCACTCCCCCAATCGTTGCGGTTCGTCCCTTCTCCTCATGCTCTCCGGAATGAAAGGGTATTTCAGGCGCTGACGAAGTCCTTATTTTTGCCTTTTTGGCTTCTCACCAGTGTGGCTCCTGTGCATGTTGAGTTTCATCTTTGCCCTCCCTGACCTCGGAAGTATGGTCGCGTTCAACGCAGTTTCGTCCATCGCCGCGATCGGACTCTACTTTTCCTTCGGTGCGGATTTCCAAAAATACCTCTTTCCTAGTCCCACTTACCCCGCCTTACTCGTAAACTAACGAATCACTAGGAGTGCCCATTGCCCTGCGCGTCATCTACCCGGACCGGTTTGTGCGAGGTCCCTTCTACCTTGGCAAGCTGTCGTACCCAATCGCGGTCGTCTCCACGCTCTGGATCTCCTTCATGTTGATCGTTCTTTGCCTTCCGGAGCTCAATCCCGTCAATTCCAAGACTCTCAACTACACCCCAGTCGCTTTCGGCGTCGTCCTCGTCTACGCCCTCGGCTTCTGGGTCATCAGCGCCCGCAAGTGGTTCGTAGGACCCGTCAAGCAGATTGAAGGTGCGTGTCATGTGTGATTCGATAGTTGTGTGAAAGGACCTGATGACGAGCGGTCTGTCTGTCTGCCAGTCCAAGACGTATTGGCATCAAGGTAACCAGACTTTGTGAACGATGGATGTCGAGACCGATGGAGATATCAGAAGATGTAAAACTATATGCTTACGATGATGGAGCTGTTCGATATGTAGAAATATGTGTTCCCATGTTATGGCGGGGTGATAAAGTTGGCGACATCGCAACGCATGAACTGAGAAACATGGCTTACGGAGAAGAGCTGTTACCCAGCACGCCAACACGCTGTCGGAGGTGGTCGACATCGTTCCGAATGAAACACCTCGCCCTTGATTAGAACATTGAACCCAGGGCCGGGTGGAACCCATAATCAGTTAGGGAGCGGGGATAATTCGTGCACTTCAGATCTGGCTCCATCCAGATCTATATGGTCGCGGTACGGCTACCCCTGCCTGCCCTGTGCGCCATTGCAAGTAAAGGCAAAGGCGTGAGTTGTTTAAGGATGTCCCTCGTTTACTACCTGATTTGGGTGGTCCGAGTCTCAACTGAGAGCAGGAATAGCCCGAAAGGAAGCCCAGTGGAAGCCTGGCCTATTGGGCGTCTAGTTTAACCATAACCATAACCCTACGAACAGTCCTGAGAACCGTTCATCCACGTCTCTCCTTCATTTTTGTCACTCTGACTCAGGGTCATAGGAAACGTCGATGCAAAGACCAACTGTGCGTACAACTTCTCTCCTTGTCGACGTGAGAGATTTACTTGCTCATGCCTATGTGTTTGTTTTGTAGGCCAAGCTCCCTCCCGGCGCCAACCGCATACTTTTCGTCAAGAATTTGAACTACCAAATCACGGGCGAGGACCTATACGACCTCTTCGGCCGCTACGGAAGTATCAGACAGATACGCATAGGCAATGAGCCAAAGACAAAGGGAACAGCGTTCGTCGTCTTCGACGACGTCATGGATGTACGCCGCCTTTTTACCCCCCTCCGCTCTATTCAAAGCGGCTGATCCGGGTTTGTAACAGGCGAAAAATGCCTTGGAACACCTAAACGGGTTTCATTTGCAAGAGCGATATATCGTGGTGTTGTACCACATGCCTGCGAAGCAGGATGCGGCGGCGGCCAAGGCGGAGTTGGCACGAAGAGAAGAGGAGTTGGCGCAGCTGAAGAAGGCCCACGATATCAAGGATGAGGACTGATGGGGTACTGGTCCAGTTTTCATTCTGTACGTGTGTGGTTTCTTGCGACAAGCTGTCCGACCTGTTCACATCTCACACCCACCAGGATCCGTATCCCCATGCCGGTTATCCCAGTTTTGGACGCCCACGTTGCCAGAGACAAGATTTTTGCCTCGTGAGACAAGCGGCGGTATGCGATCGATTTGCACCCTCACCACACAAAAATACACAAGTTGGATTAATCCATGTGATAAAAGCGATGGGAATGAGACGAGTTCAACTTGTATTTGATGGTACAGTAGCCCATGTACTGTACCTCTGCAGATCCCCTCCTTAGTCATGGCCTCCAAATTCATGACATCATGAGCAGCTCGACATGGCTGATAGTGATACGGGGATGCCACGTACAGAAGTCGGAGCCCCGAGATCGGACGATGACCCAAGTCGTTGAGGACGCGACGACGCGATTGTGTGGACCTCAAGCGCCCATCATGTGAGGTGTTCAACACGAGGTTGTTCTTACACCCCTTATCACACTCCTTGGATCATTTTCGTAAGGAAGAGGAATATTGTTTTGAAAGAATCTCAAGGCACACATTAGTTAAGAGGGTCCTGGCCATCGTTTCATAAGTCTGCGTCAGTTTGTGGGTATTGCTTCAAGCACTCATATCAGTCATACTATAGTACAGAACTAGCAAGGTATCCATTTCAAGCTACGTGGGTATTCAAGATCGCGCCAGAAACCTTCACCTCATAGGAAAGAGCCAGCGAAGGGGCCAGCGGGCTTGAGGGGTGGTCGTAGTCGTGGATGCTCCAGGGATTTGGATTCGGTGATGGCGGTGGAGATAGGTGAACCCATGGTGATGTTTGAGGGCCATGATATACGGTGTATGCAGTTGAGACGCGGGTTTTCTCCTCCTTCAAGCTTTGAGAATACGCGAAGGTTGCGGACAGACGGTGAAAGTAGCCTATGATTTAATGGCATTGACTTCCTCTTCGACTTCTTGAAGTCGTCTTAGTCGCTCGTGCTGGGTCTTCACGGTCTACGATGGGTGTGAAAGGTCAGAAACCGCCGGGAATGACATACGAAGAAAAGGCACACCTGTTGTAGTCCCCCCGACAAAGCAGCCACCTTCGAGAATGTGTCGTTCGTCTCCGCGAGCGCAACTTCTGTATCCAAGCGTCAGCGACTAGCTAGCGAGTTGAACAACCGGCTGACCGTCAGGCATCGTGTCGTCAGGACGATCTTCGTCTGCCTCGATCGGCGGGGGGTCAAGCTCTCCAAGGGCAGCGTCTTGAACTTGGAAGAGGTTCTCCAGAACGTCTACGACTTCTTGAGGCCGTTTTCGACGTTTGGTGGCCAACTCGAGGTCCCACTGCAGGCGTTGGTTGTAAAGGGACCACGTCTCACGGTCGAGAGCCTCGTCGAAAGGCTCAATTTCCCTATCTGAATTCAAAAATCGATTATGAGACATGGACTGTCACGCGCAGATCCCGGTGGCAACTCACCGTCGTCCTCGTCCTTCAAATCCTCAAATTTCTTTCCGTGTATTCGTAGGTTGGTTTTCGCCTTTTCAAAAGTCGCGTCGATAAACTGCCATGATGGTAGCTGGTGAGAAAATCCCGTTGAAATAAAACCGATCCGCACCTGTTGAGCGTATGGAAGGAGAGTGTCCCTCTCAGCTTCCAGTCCACTCTGGCGGATACGTTGGTCGAACTGATCGAAAATGGCCTTGCTAAAGCTAGCTTTCATCCTGTGCCAATCTCGAAGAGAGTCGACGTGTATGCGCGTCATATCTTCGCGGGATTCATCCATGATGAGGAGAGAAGAGCAAATTCAAAAGGAAGGCATGTGACGTTGATTCAAATTAGGCCACCACTGTATGTGTTGAAACTTGAAACTTGAACGCAATTTTTTTTTGAAATGCCCTGCTCTTTCATCACCCCGAGGATGCCGGATTCAGGAACGACCTGTGGCATATAGCCCACCAGGGAGAAATGTCGGTTTTCTATGTCGGGGTAGTCTCTTTGCTCAGTATGGGCTGACAGGTCGGACCACATGTCGCGTCACTCGGATGGATATCCATTTCTGACAGAAGAGATACGAAATGCGGCAAGATCCTGTCCATTGGTGTCTCTGCGATCCTCGGCTAGTCCCTCACACTGGGTTTACTCTTCTTGATTCACGTTCAGAATGGTGCAATCGCCCTAATGGTGAGTGGCATCCCGTGAAAGGTTAGTCTATGTCATGTCCGAGGAGATGACAGCGGGATTTGGCAGGTGATAGTGATGATAGGGGCGTCTTTCTGTGAGAGGCCAGGTCGCTAATCTCCCCAATCTATGCGATGCTAGGCCCTCTTTTCCGGGACGTTTTCTATGACATCCAACTCATGCCTGATGTACGCATTTTGCCGTGACGGTGCGTTCCCAGGGTTCGAGTTTCCAACCACAAGTCGACAGTCGGTGGCACTCCCCCAATTGTTGCGGTTCCTCCCTTCTCCTCATGCTCTTCAGAATGAAAGGGTATTGCAAGCGCTGACGAAGTCCTCAAATACATCCCTTTTGGCTCCTCACTAGTGTGGCTCCTGTGCATGTTAGCTTTCATCTTCGCCTTCCCTGACCTGGGAAGTTTGGTCGCATTCAACGCAGTTTTGTCCACTGGCATTGCCGCATTTCGGACTCTACTTTTCTTTCGGTGCGAAACACTCTTTCTTAGTCTCGCTCACCCCCGCCTTTCTCGTAAACTAACGAATCACTAGGAGTTCCCATCACCCTGCATGTCATCTATCCGGACCGATTTGTGCGAGGCCCCCTTCTACCTTGGCAAGCTCTCGTATCCAATCGCGGCCGCCTCCATGTTGATCGTCCTTTCTGGAGCTCAACCCCGTTAATTCCAAGACTCTCAAGTCGCTTTTGGTGTTGTCCTCGTCTACGCCCTCGGATTCTGGGTCATCAGCGCCCGCAAGTGGTTTGTAGGACCCGTCAAGCAGATTGACGGTGTATGCCGTGTGTGATTCAATGATTGTGGGAATGGACCTGATGACGAGCGATCAGTCTGTCCGCCAGTGCAAGACGTGTTGGCATCGAGATAACCAGACTCTGCGAATGATTGTTGAGACCGACGGAGATACCGGGAGATGTAAAATCATGTGCCCATGACGATTGAGTAGTCCGACATATAGAAATATGTTTACACACGTTGTGATACAGTTGGTGCCATCGCAACGCATGAACTTAGAAACATGACTTGTGAAGAACAGCTGTTATACCGCACGGCAACAGGCTTTCGGAGGGGGTGGTCGACATTGTTCCGAATGAAATATCCCCGCCTTGATGCCGATGGATGGAGATCGAAGCGCTTTCTGAAGGCGCCGAAAACTCCGCAGGCCACCAGCGGGCCACGAACACATTCCCCACCGACGTCAAACTAACTGCCCTTCCAACATAACGTACTAGACTTTTCTGAAAGAAGATGCATCTGCTCCAGGGGAAGAAAATCCGAACGCCAATACCTTCCCCTTGGAATATCGCATCACAGCAGAGTGGGAGCGCCGAACATCAGCAAGATGACACGTCTCTGGATGTCCTGGGACTAGCTCTCCTAGCGCATCCTAGCAGATCCAGTGGCTTCCAACTCTGTCTGGCTCCAGAAGACTCCAGAAGACTAGCCGCGATTTATCTCAGCACGCTGGGGCCAGTCGTCCTAGTTTGGCACATAGAGCCAGATTAGCAACTTAGGTCCAGAATATGATGTTAAAATCAGAATGGTGACCTGACGTGAGTGTGAGTTCATGGTTCCAGGACATTAAATAGAACAAGATTGGTGCATTTTAACAGAATCACACATTGTATTTTTGAGCAAAACTGAAATTATATTTATGCCAATGGGTAACAAAAAGGATACATGTGGGAGGTTGGGAGGGACAGGCACGTCACGCCGGAGGTGGTGACGCCAGCTCGACCTTGTCACTGTCGGTTTTGTGCCATGTTTCTTTGGGAGTGAGCGTGCTGGCAGTGGGAGGGGTGGTGGCAGAGGTCAGGACTGGTCAGAACATGAAAAAGTGGCACTCACTCAGAGAGGGGAGGACGACGACTCGGGCAGCATGGGTTATGGGGACAGGCATGGCTCAGATGGTTGTGATTCGAGCTGTGAGAGACGCGAGACAGCATGACTGGTCAGGACATGGAAAGAAATTGAGCAAGGGAGACGAACTCACCTCTGCAATGGGGCGACATGCGGTGCCATGGCACCACTGTAGGGGCCAGAGGAGCAGGGCAAGGGGGACTGGTCAGGACACCAAAAAAAAAAAGCAAAGGGCACTCACCCGCTCAAGCCCAGGACACAGAAAAAAGAGGGGGGGTCTGCAACTGGCCAGCATACTGGGGGAAGGGGAAAGCGACCCATTGTGGGCCTGGGGCACTCACCAATTGGAGACGCCTCGGGCGGCGTGGCATCGGGGGTGGGAGCGGCAATGATGGTTGTGATTCAGCCTGTGTCATGAGGGGGAAAGCAAGTGAGTGATAGCAGCACTCACCGGGCAATGTCACATGTCGAGGGGGGAAAGACAGGGGAAAGACTCGGAGGTGATGACCCCCAACCACATGCCAAGTCCCTTTTCATCGTTGTCCAGGTTGATTCTTTCCCACGCTCCACAGGCTCAGGCTGTCACCCCAAAATTTGTGCAACAGGAGCAGGAGCTTAGTTACTGCCAGGCTCCTACCCACCCATCGGGGGCTTTGGTCAGGCCTGATCCTGGTAGCGGTAGCTGTGTCTGTGTGTATGAATTAGCCAATCAGAGCCAAGATGGGAAATGCCGAATATGATTATGTCAACCATGAACCTTAGTGTAGCCTGACCATGGAAAGTGACTTGTGCGTATACCGACGTGACACGGAGACCGGTACTGTGGTTTTCGCGATCCATGTGGATGACATATTCAGTATCGCAGACCCCCCCGAAGAAAACGCCTGATTCAAGGTGGAACTACGCTCTAAGTGGGAAATCTCCGACCTTGGTCCTGTCAAATTCGCTCTGGGCATCGGTATCGAGCGAAACCGCGAAGATCACTCTATCAATCTCTCCCAGACGGCTTTCATTGACCGCCTGGTCGAGCGTTTCAATCTCTCGGATGCTCACCCCGTTGACACTCCGATGGTCCAAGGTCTACTTATTCGCCGTCCCGACAAGTCCATCCCACTAGACCCTGAACTCGCCACCTGGGTGGACAACACACCCTACCGGGAGCTCGTCGGCAGCTTAAATTACATCGCAGTTGCTACACGACCCGACATCTCCTTCGCTCTGGGCCGCCTTGCTTCCGTTTTGGACTGCTACCGACCTGAACACTGGACCGCAGCATTGCGTGTGTTACGCTACCTGAAAGGGACTCGAACCTTGCAGCTGGTACTAGGCGGATTGACGACCACCACTCTCACCGGATTCTCAGACTCTGACTACGCCAACTGCCCTGACACAAGTCGTTCCGTCGCTGGCTATTGTTTTTCACTGGGATCCAGCATGGTATTGTGGCGCTCTAAGAAACAGGACAACCCCACGGACTCTTCCTGCTATGCTGAATACGACGCCTTACACAAAGCAGCACGAGAGGGGATCTTCCTACAACAACTGCTCCAAGAACTTGGTCTGCTTGAGTCTAAGCCAGGGAAATTGTAACACGTCCTAGGACGTGCTGTGAGAGGAATATGAGTTGTTGTGAACGACTTGAACTTCTTAAGGCTCCGGGCAACTGAACCAGCGCAAACAGCGGGGTCTATTGTTAAAGCAGTGTAAAGAAGTAGTCTGCCCTTCCACTCATGGAAGGGCGGACTTATATACGTGTGAATAACTATCGTAAATGAGCAATCAATGAGCAGAATATTGCTCTGTAATTAGGGAATGATGAAAGTATATGAGTTACTATGGGATAAATGGCCGTGTTGCGGACGCGCGATGTGGAACAGTTGAGCGGTCGTCGCAAGTGCTCGGTATATGGATGTGTGATTAAGTGAGGTGTGTACCCCACCTTACACCCCCCCCCACCAGACAAAACCCGGGGAAAGGGGCAAAC
>Ga0307510_10002027_pt1 | contig 22874 bp, 20 predicted proteins | sample 12_EM_MG_FD_207224 | JGI IMG/M metagenome (GOLD analysis project Ga0307510, IMG submission 207224) | Populus trichocarpa ectomycorrhiza microbial communities from riparian zone in the Pacific Northwest, United States - 12_EM | ecosystem: Host-associated > Plants > Roots > Unclassified | place...
CCGGTCAAAGAATGAGATGCTTGGCACCAAAAAAGGTTCAGCAGATGAGAGACTCATCACAACGGAAAATAGCATGCATTGGACAGACAAAGAAGTAAGAAAAGTCAGTGTTCATTGGGCTTTGATCATGGTGTTGTATCGTGAACGCGGCACAATCAACGATCACCGTCACCTATTGTTTGGTTCAGTGTGGTCCCGATCCAAATGCGGTAACCACCGTCCAAATGCGGTAACCACAATAGTTGACCGAGTTGCACCTGGTGCAAGGTGCAACTTTTGTCGCAACTCAGGCAACTCAACTCAGGTGAGTTAGAGTTAACTCAACTTTCCAGCAACACTACCCTCAGCACAACCCCGAAGTCCATTTGCCCGAATTTTTTTGTTTAAGCACTGGCACTAGCCAATTTCAAAGTTGTCGTGTTTGGCTATCTGCACTGCCGATCACAGTGATTCGGATATGCATGTTTAAGTAAACCCACAGTCTTATTCCCTCTATCTTATGTACACATGTCATAGCTGATTTAATGAATGCTTGAGGGCATTGTCTGGTGTTAGTAGAGCGGGCTTGTCTCGCACACATCAAACCAAAATCACAACTCACTCCGTGCAAATCAGACTATTCCACTGAAGAATAGTTATAGAAAACTTTAATTAATTGTTTAACACTTCTAAGGGTTTTATTATTTAAAAACCATTGAAAGAAAAGTTTAAATAAATGTAAGCCCATTTACAAACAGTTAAACTTTTCTTTCAATGGTTTTTAAATAATAAAACCCTTAAAAGTGTTAAACAATTAATTAAGTATTTCTATAACTATTCTTCAGTGGAAACTGTGGAATAGTCTGATTTGCATACAGTGACTTGCGCCCATACATTTCAAGCAATCACCTGACCAACCACATGCCTCATGTCTGCGTGCGAATATAGATCACATCAATGGGGCAGCGCCCTGACCTTCGCTCTTACCCCCAACCACCCACCACGCCCCGCTGTCTCGCCATTGTTTTGTCACCGGGAACCTATCCTCCTCCCATACACCACATTCTTATCCTTATCATACTCGTGATATGACTGACCAGCCAGGTTCGACTCGTTTCCAAGCGCTTCTAGAGTCTGCCTTACGAGATTATGAGAAAAACGCCGGCGTCACATTGGCCAATTGGGAAGATTCGCTTGCTATCCGAATACAGCGTTGCCACTCCATCGATGACATTACTATCTTGTTACAAGATAAAGCGCAGGCCTTCCATGATCTTCGACAGCATGATAGAATCTTCAAGTCTATCAAGGCTACTGTGTCAATTTTAACCCCGATTTCTGCCGTCGCATCCGTCGACGACGACGCAGGCCTAGTACGCCAAAAGGTCTTGAAGGGCTGTCGTGCATTTCTGACCGTTTTTTTAGAAATTACTCCCACATGCGAAAGCGATACATTCTACTCTCGGTATTCTACTGGACGTATGTGCCATTCCCAGGTACATACATAGATATCCTTCTGACGTTGAGGTCAATCAGGCAGCCCATGGCGTAATCACGAGTTTCGACGCACTCGCTGAGATGCTGGAGTCGATTGAACGTTTCATCAATCGTCTCAGAATATATGCTGAGACGTCTCACTCTGTGCCTGCAGTGGACGAGATAGTGGTCAAGTTGATGGTGGATCTAATCTCTACGCTTGCTCTGGTGACCCGAAAGCTCAAGAAGCGGCGTTTGCGTGAGTCCTTCCTTGCTAATATGTAACTTTACTCAACGCGACACAGTCAAATGGAGTAAGAACTTTTTCGGGGTCAAGGATATCAACATAGCACGCCAAAGGCTTGACCGACTCCTACAAGAAGAGAGTCGGGCTGTCGGAGTTCAGACTCTCAGGACTGTAAAGGGTGAGTGAACGCCCTCGGCTTGTAATCCGGCGTGTATTGAATGTGTTTCCCCGCTTCAAGACAACAAATTGTCCCTAGACCGAATGACAAGTGACATGAACAAGTCAAAACGTCAGCTATCTCCTGACATCGGCATTTATACTTGAAAAGCTGAGATGCTCTGGCAGGTGACGAATTATTGGGTAATATGCAACAGTGGCTCTCTCCCCCCGATCCTTGGAGAAACTTCTACATCGCGCGCGAATCACGGCACAGCGAGACCGGGATGTGGTTTGTTAAGGGCAACACACTCTCAGAATGGAAGGATTCGGGTCCGAGCTCGCTCCTATGGATCAATGGGAAACGTCAGTTGTCGCCCAGCGCTTACATCTTCGCAGAGACTGATACACTTTCTGTTTTAGCGGGCGCTGGGAAGAGCGTTCTTTGGTACGTTAAACTTTCTATATTTTTTGTCTTGAGGACTTACAATTTGCTTAGTTCCGCCATCATCGAGGATATCGAGACTATGCAGAAATCTGGGCTTGCATCACTTGCGATATTTTACTATGACTTCAGGGAGGATAGAAAGAAGCACGTCTCTGGGCTACTCTCATCTATGCTATTCCAGCTGTGCGACCAGTCCTACTCATACCATGATATACTGTCCGCTTTCTATTCGACACACCGCAATGGTGCACAAAGTCCTAGCGACGAGAAACTTGTCGAGTGTTTGATGGACTTATTGAAACGCCCAGGAGCACGACCGGTTTATCTGGTCATAGATGCCTTGGATGAATGTCCAAGCACATCTTCACTGACCTCCCCCCGCGAAAAGCTCTTATCATTTTTGGAGGACCTTGTCGAGGCACAACTTCCAAACCTGCGCATATGCGTCACGAGCCGACCCGAGGTCGACATCAAGGCTATCCTCGAGCCTCTGGCTTTCCGTGCTGTTTCCTTACACAACGAGAGCGGACAAAAAATGGATATCATAAAGTATATCGAATCGATCGTTAACACGAATAAAAACATGCAAAATTGGATTCCGGAGCAAAAGCAGCTTGTGATTGACGTGCTGACAAAAAAAGCAGATGGGATGTAAGGCACCTATACCGCATCTCTTTCATCTATCTCACCCGTATATCCAATAGGTTCAGATGGGTTGATTGTCAGCTCGCATATCTCGCCGACGCCTTCCCGGGAGATATCCAAGATATTCTGAACGGATCGCCGGTGACGCTTGATGAGACATACGAGCGCACTTTGCGAGAGATTGAAGAGTCAAAATGGGAATCTGCCCAACGACTCCTCGTCTGCGTCACCGTGGCTTCCCGCCCGCTTCGAGTTGAAGAACTGGCGGAAATTCTCGCGTTTGATTTCAAGTCGGGGGCAATTCCAAAATTTCACAAGGATTGGCGCCTGAAACATCCTGTCGAAGCAGTACTATCCGCTTGCTCCACATTACTTTCCGTTGTCAATGTCGAAACATTTCTCAAAACTTACAGAGTCGTACAATTCGCTCACTTCACTGTGAAGGAATTCTTGATGTCTAGCCGCTTTGCCCAAAGACACGACGATATTTCCCGTCGGTACCATATTTCTCTGGCGCCTGCTCATGCCTTCCTCGCACAAGCATGTCTGGGTGTGCTATTACACCTGGACAAAAGCATCACCAGCCGGAGCCTGACGGAATTTCCTCTCGCTGAATATGCAGCCCAGCACTGGTTCGAGCATGCCCGTTTTGGGGGTGTGTCGCAACATGTAATGGAAGGGATGAAGCAGCTCTTTGACCAGGCGAAACCACATCTTTCCATCTGGCTCTGGATACATGACCCGACAGTGTCCTACTGGAAGCAACGCGAACGAGCCGAACGGCCATCTCCACCCTGTGGTACCCCCTTACATTATGCTGCTTTTTGTGGTCTACACGACATTGCAAAGATTTTGGCCATTGAACACCCACAGGATGTGAATTCTCGGAGATTCGACGATGCATCAATTCCTTTGCATTTAGCGTTGGCGAATGGTCATATGGATCTCGCACGGATGCTTGTGGAATACGGTGCGGATGTGTCGGCCCAGGATGAGAACGGGTGGACCGCGCTGCATTTGGAATCCCGCTGTGGCCGTGTGGATCTCGCACGGATACTTGTAGACCGCGGCGCCGACGTGTCCACCCAGAGGAAGGATGGGTGGACTGCTCTTCATTTAACATCCCGATATGGCCATGTAGATCTCGCACGGATGCTCATAGAGCGCGGCGCCGACATGTCAGCCCAGGACGAGAACGGGTGGACTACGCTGCATTTAGCATCCCGCTATGGCCATGTGGATCTCGCGCGGATGCTGGTAGAGTACGGCGCCGACGTGTCAGCCCAGAGGAAGGACGGATGGACCGCGCTACATTCGGCATCTCGCTATGGCTACGTGGATCTCGCACGGATACTCATAGAGCGTGGCGCCGACATGTCAGACCAGGACGAGCACGGGTGGACTGCGCTGCATTTGGCATCCCGCTATGGCCACGTGGATCTCGCACGGATGCTCGTAGAGCGCGGCGCCGACGTTTCAGCCCAGGACGAGAACGGGTGGACTACGCTGCATTTAGCATCCCGCTATGGCCATGTGGATATTGCACGGATGCTAATAGAGCGCGGCGCCGACGTGTCAGCCCAGGACGAGAACGGGTGGACTATGCTGCATTTGGCAATAGAAAATGGCCACGTGGATCTCGCACGACTGCTCGTAGAGCGCGGCGCTGACGTGTCAGCCCAAGACGAGAACGAGCGGGCTGCGCTACATTTGGGATTGGAGAATGGCCATGTGGATCTCGCGCGAATGCTCATAGAACGCGGCGCTGACATGTCCGCCCAGGACGAGAACGGATGGACCGCGCTGCATGTGGCATTAGAGAATGGCCATGTCGACCTCGCACAGATGCTCGTAGAGCGCGGTGCCGACATTTCAGCTCAGGACAATAACGGGTGGACTCCACTGCATTTGGCATACCGCTATGGCCATATGGGTCTCGCACGGATGCTTATAGAGCGCGGCGCCGACGTGTCAGCCCAGGACGAGAACGGGTTGACTGCGCTGCATTTAGCATCTCATTATGGCCATATAGATCTCGCGCGGATGCTCGTAGAGCGCGGCGCCGACGTGTCAGCCCAGGACGAGAACGGGTGGACTGCGCTGCATTTGGCATCCCGCTATGGCCACGTGGATCTCGCACGGATGCTCGTACAGTGTGGCGCCGACATGTCCGCCCAGAGGAAGGACGGGTGGACTGCACTGAATTTGGCATCCCTCTATGGCCATGTAGATCTAGCATGGATGCTTGTAAAGTGCGGCGCCAACGTGTCAGCCCAGGACGAGAACGGGTGGACCGTGCTGCATTTGGCATCCCTCTATGGCGATGTGGATCTCGCACGGATGCTCGTAGACCGCGGCGCCGACGTGTCAGCTCAGAGGAAGGGCGGGTGGACTGCGCTGCATTTGGCATCCCGCTATGGCCATGTGGATCTTGCACAGATGCTCGTGGAGCACGGCGCCGACGTGTCAGCCCAGGATGAGAACGGGTGGACTTCGCTACATTTGGCATCCCGCTATGGCGATGTGGATCTCGCATGGATGCTCATAGAGCGCGGCGCTGAGGTGTCAACACAGGACGAGAGCGGGTGGACTGCGCTTCATGTGGCATTGGAGAAGGGCCATGTGGATCTCGCACGGATGCTCGTAGAGCGCGGCGCCGACGTGTCAGCCCAGGACAAGAATGGGTGGACTGCGCTGCATTTGGCATTGGAAAATGGCCACGTGGATCTCGCACGGATGCTCGTAGAGCGCGGCACCGACTTGTCAGCTCAGGTCGAGGACGGAAGCACTCCACTGCATTTGGCGTCCCGATGGGGCCATGTAAATTTCGCACACATACTCGTGGAGCACGGCGCCGACGTGTCAGCTCAGGACAAGGATGGGTCAACACCGCTACACTTGGCATCCCGAACCGGTCATATTGATCTCGCACGATTTCTTGTCGAGCAGGGTGCCGACGTGACAACACAGGACAGGGACGGGTTCACGCCTCTGCAGTTGGCGTCCCAAAGCGGTCACGTCAATCTCAAACGATTCCTCATCGAGCACGGCATCAATGTGACAGAACAAGACGAGGATGGGTCGACCCCACTGCATCAAACATCACAAAATGGACAACTTGAACGTACACTGGTCCTTCTCCGGGAGGGTGCAGACGCTAATTCTCAGGATGAGAATGACGTGGCTCCATTGCATTTGGCATCGAGATTTGGACACCTGGAGATTGTTCGCGCCCTCCTTTCGCGTGGAGCGTATGCGAGTCCCCGGGATGAGTCGGACTGGACTCCGTTACACTTCGCGTCCGAGGAGGGTCGTCTAGAGATTGTGCGGTTGTTACTCGACCACGGCCAGGATAACGGTATGTTACCCTTACCGTCGGAACATGACGATCATGTCCTAATCCACTGGCTGGTTGGCCCACCTGTAGACCCGAACGTGGGGAATGAAGATCAGCAGACTCCATTATTTCTTGCATCGAGAAATGGAAGAATGGAAGTGGCGCAGTTCCTATTAGAGGGCGGTGCAGACTCTGAACGCCACGATTGGTTGAAGAGGACTCCGCTGCATGGGGCATCGAGAAACGGACACTACGACGTCACGCGTTTATTGCTCGAAAAAGACGCGAATGTCAACGCGAAAGATGAGCGCCTCTGGACCCCATTACACATGGCATCCAAGAACGGAAAGCTCACGGTCATACAGCTACTTCTGGATAATAGAGCTGAAGTAGGAGCTCAGAACGATTTGTGTCGGACTCCGTTGCACATGGCATCACAGGAAGGGCATCTGGAAGTCGTTCTAATATTACTTAGATACAGTGCCAACGTGCATACGCTGGACGTGGATGGGGAGACTGCGTTACACCTAGCGGCATATTATGGACACCTCAAGGTTACGGAGGTCCTACTCAAGCACTATGCAAATATCTATAACCGGAACAAAAAAGGTGAAACACCCTTCGACTTGGCATTAAAAGCGGGCCATCAAGACGTTGCGAAGTTACTTGCTGTCGGGTTCTGGGGCATGTGGGACGTTGTATTGGTATTAGCAATAAGGCGATTGGTATTGGGGTTGTGGGAATCCATGACGGCCTGATATTTAGGGATTCCAGGATTGAACAAATAGACATGTTGTATAGCACGATATTTATTATGCTATAAAGTCAAGGTGGTGTGTGGCCCAAATCACAACGCGGCTTTACCGTGACAAGGTCCGACTCGAACCGCGCTAACTGACCCCAGTACAAACCGCTTGTATTCGCAACATCTCGTCATGCGATCGGGCCATTGTTGTATTGTAAGGTGAGTTATGCCGTTGCGTGCGGAAAGCACTCGCATTCGGGGTTATCAGTGACACTGAGTCGATCCCTGCGAGAAGTACATCACCTTGTCAAATCTTTTGTTCCGTCTGCTGTGCATGTCTTCGCCACCTTGTGTACTTGTTCGTTCCACCTTCGATTGCCATAGCCTCGCGCTATTCCACTTTCCTCCACCTTCCTTTGTCTCCTTCATTCGGTCCTCCTTGCAAATCGTCATCGCCAGGGGCCTTGGGCGGACCGTGGAGGATGGGTGGTCCGTCCTGTAGTTGTTTGTCATGGTTTGGCTTTTTTCGGGACGTTTCAAATTTCAAATTTCTATCGTAGTCTCGTTGTCATCATCATTCGACTGCCTCTTCCTTTCTAAGTTACAGTAGTCGTCTCGGCGAGTCCATTGTTTCAATAATACAAGTTCTCATGTCTGGTGATTGGTGGTGTAAATAAATCGATTTACATATTGAAGCATATTCAACGAAGTAGAAGAAACCAAGGATACACCAGTACACCAGAATGGCCAAAATGAGAACACTGCATCTAGAAAGTTCGAGGCTCCCCGTACTGCCTTCGTCAGAAACCTTCAATGCCATGTCCTCCCGTCCATTGTCCTCGCGTGAGAGAAGAAACTCTTTCAGGGCGCTCAAGGCTGTCCGTCTTGCCTTAGCCAGAATTACTGCAACCACAACCGCGCGTAGGTTGAGCGCACTTCCTAATCCGTATTTTGACATTTGGATTGCGTTGCAACGATAACGCTTGACACAGTTCGTGTATCCACCTCTCTACAGATACACAGTTGTTCGAGGGGCCGCTTTGGTTTGGCCGAACCACGGCTGGCTCTGATGCCAGATGCTCCACGTGACACCACGAGTACAGGCCGTGTTGAATGGATGCTCTGACAATACCTTCACCCTCGAGCCTTCCACAGACGCCTGAAAAGATGTCAAAGTAGAAGGAGGAAACGAAAAGCAAGGCACTTACTTTTGAAAATGAGCGTCTCGTTCGCGTTCCAGACATTGTCAAACGCCCGCGGATTACGGCAAAGTTCGAGAAATACGCGACCCGAGGTGTTGCTAAGAACACAGATTGGTTTGGTGTGGTAAGTATGCCAATTTTCCTGAGTCGCATTAGCCTTGAATTCACCCCAGTTCGCATTTGAAGATGTGGGAAGGTGATTGTAAAAGTGAGGGTTCTGTGAGAGAGTAAGACGCATCTCAGGTGGGAATCGACTGAAGTTACAAAGAATTTCTTCCAGCTTTGAATCATTATTGAGTACCTCTGCACAGGAATCAGATACCGAGAGTAGCAATTGATAGATCCGGTGCTCACGTCGCACGACTGTGGGTTTGGGGTCAGTAATGTCCTTCATGATATGGAATTGGATAGTCTTCGACAGTGGGTCTTCATGTATCTGGATCTTGGAGGGTATCAGCATGAGCTTTTCAGGGAGAAACGCGTGCAAACCCCACTTTTCGTGGTTTCTCATCCTTCTCCTTTGCTCCTTTCATGCATTTCCTCACAGGGGTTCTCTCGCTTTTTGAAAAAAAGTCAGGAGATAGTCTTCGATACCTATGAAGAAGTTCGCCTACGATAAGCTGTATTTCGATTCATAATATCCCAACTCCTGGATCGCCTTTTCAATGTAGTGGTCTGATGCACTATCCATTTCCTTGCGGGCACTGGCTGCATTTGAGAGTGCTTAATCGCATCTTTCAAGAACTCTTCAGGGACTGTCAGATATATGTGTGTACATACGAACGACCATGACATAGGGCACTCACTTGGTGAGCTCAGTATCTTGAGTGAGAACTTGCTGAGCGACTTGGGAAAACAGTCGGGAAATAACGAAATCGTACATATACTTGCGAAAGGAGTATCCGTCGAACATTTCAGACAACTGGCGCACAGCTCTGGGAGCAGGAAGGAAGGTGCTGAAGGCTTTTTTGGCATCGTCAGCGGATGATTTGTTGTCTTGAGGGAAGAGTATCAACTGACGGGTAGATCACAACCCGAGGGTATTCGCTCACCGTCAACGAGCACCGGGCCCTGAGTTCCGACAGCCTGAGCTCTGACAGCCCGATCCCCTTCTTGTAGAAGTCGCCCGAGGCTCTGCCGTGCCACATTGATCACCTTGACCGCAAAGAAATTCTTCGAACATATGACTACGTCACGATGAGTAAGGCAACATGCTGCGAGAAAGGACTCACGCCATCGTCGCTTCTTGAGCCTTCTGGTCACCAGGGCAAGTGTGGAGATTAGCTCCACCATCAACCCGACCACTATCCCGTCTACTGTGGGCGTGGAGTGATGCGCCATTGTATACATTCTAAGACAGTGGAGGAATTTCTCGATTGACTCGAGGATGTCGGCGAGTGCGTCGTAACTCGTAATTACGCCGTTGACTGCCTGGTTGCTTTGGACGTCAGAAGGACATCTAGATATGAACTCGAAAGTGGCACATACCTCCAGTAGGATGCCAAGAGGAGCGTGTATTGCCTTCCCATGTGGGAGTAACGTCTAGAAAAATGGTCAGAGACGTGAGAGGGTCCATCAGGGTTTTTTGACATACGTTGTCGGCGACGTAGGCGACAGCAGAGGTCGGGGTTAAAGTTGATACAGTAGTCTTAATCGACTCGAAAATTCTATCACGTTGTCGAAGGTCACCGAAGGCCTGTGTTTGGCTTTGTAGCACGGCAGTAATGTCATCAACGGTGTGACAATTCTGTAGTTGCGCGGCGGGTGCATATCCCAAGTCGGCCAACATGACGCCCGCCCTCTTCTCATAAGCCTGTAAGGCAGATTCTAGAAGCACTTTGAAACGAGCCAGTCCTTGTTGGTCTGTCATATCACGAGTAGAGGAGGAATGGGGTCTTTTGGGAAAGGGGTGGGATTGGGTCGTTGTGAGAAAATATTAACACGGCAATAAGACGGTGGTGGGTAGAAGGGAAGGGAGGAAGGTCGAAAGGTCTCATATCACCTGCGTTACATATTCGCACGCAGACATGAGGCACTTGATTGATCGTGTGGCCGAACGGGCTTGACACGTACCCGCCCCACCGCTGTGAGACGACAGCTCGAGCAATTTCAAAAATATTTATTGCTGTATGCCTCTTCCCTTTCACTCCTTTGGCGCTTTTCCCACTCATCGATATCCTTGTGATCATCATGTCTCATAATACAGTACATAAATCTTGCAGTGCTCAATTGTAACCTCATCTGCCGTTCTCGAATTCTCCCACGTGGCCTTCTAAATCCTCCGTTACCACCTCGCGCTTCGCGCTTTCGTCTGCCTATCCTGATCACAAGCACAAGCAGTCATGCTCGCCACCTCACCTTATGCCCCCTTCAAACATCGCAACGCAACTCCCTAATACTGCTAATACCAGATGCGAAGACTTACCACCCCTTAAGGTTGGGGATACCGAGCCGAGGGATCTAACGGATGCGGATGAGAGTAACATGAACAGGAGGGAGAGCAGAGTGATCTATGAAGTGTGTCCTGGTTGATTCCATTCCTTAGCTCGCCTCAGTTATCTTTTGCCCGTATTTAACTATCTTTGTCCGACCTCCCGCTCGTCAAGTCCAGTCACCCCTTCGGTTGAACCCACATGTTCAGCGACATTCCCATGACCGCAGACCCACCGCGCACTTCTTGCCCCCCCAAGGATCAAGAAGACCGTTCTCACAGGCACATACAACTTCCAGTCGATCAGCCGTCCCGATGATCTTTGGCTGCTCTTCTATGACACCATCCTCCTCCACAGCGTTGTTCCGCCGCGAGAATGATTGTCCACGCCCCACGTGCTGCTACAATGCCGCGATATGACCACACCGATGAGGTCGAGGGTGACCATGACTGCGCGAAAAGCCCCCAACTGTGCTAGCGAAGTAATACGGAGAATGACAACGATAACTCGCGAAACAGAGGGTAGCCGTTGCGGGACCAAATCGAGGGGAAATGAAGAGGTACGTACTGTATATATCTTCCAGGGTTGTACACAGTGATGCGAATGTCGTTTAGTGCCCAGACACGGTCGCTAACGCATGGATAGTTTCCTTGCGTCTACCCTTCCCCCACTCACCCACACACGTCTTCGCTGGTGCTTGATGTATGCTACAAACGTCTTCATTGTGTTATATCGGGTTCGGGCTGCACACTACTTAACGCAGAGGATGGGCCAAGCGGTGGCGGGCGTAATGACTCCGGACCCAAATCTCGACCTCGACCGGCCTTGACCGTGGCTGAGATTCCCGTCTGTCGTCAGGCCTGTAGCCTTCCTTCCAGAGCGCTTCTAGCCGATTAACACTGCGGTTGTGGGGTCAAGGACGTTGCTCGTCCTCAGTTGTAACGCTTTTCTCCAATCAGTGGCGCGGCAGTCAGCAGTTTGTCTTGTGGGATTTATGTGTTTGCGCAACTCCAAACGGATTGTATTTATATTATAGTAGATCTGGGCCACGGCCATAGGCCAGCCCCATAATGACGATTTCTCACTCGCACAGAAGTTTCCACGTCCTACTGAGCCATTCTCCTTCGTTCCGATATCCAGCAGGAACCCTCGTGGGGTATATTCCAGCCAAAGATCTGATAGAGCCGTATTCGGGTAGTTTCACCTCGAAATACAAGTGGCAGAAGCGAATACGTGCCAGTACGACGTCTAACACTACGAGACAACCTGCCCAGCGACTCAAAGAAATACACTAGACCCACAAACAAATGCCCACGACGGGATGCACATCTACGGTGGGACATCGTTCTTCACTTGTTCTGCCCCGAGTATGGGAAAGACGGTGGACGAAACGAAATGTGCGCCCCGCGGCCATGGACACCGGAACCCGTAAACACAATCCTTGGCCAATTGCACGAGCCGGTCCTGACCGCGGTACAAAGCCATACATGAACTTGGCTGTACAGAATACTGTGCGTGAGAGAGGACCATGGCCATGATGCTCCTCCCAGTGTCTCATTGTCATCGTTCGACTGCCTTTTCCTTTCTAGTCACCTCGCGCGTATTCATTGTTTCAATAATACGAGTTCTTATGGTCTGGTGGTTGGTGGTGTGATTGAATCAATTTTAATATTGAAACATATCCAGCTAAGTAGAAGAAAATAAAAGGTACACCAGAATACTCAGTAAACAAACCAGTAGCGCATTCAGGTAAAGACGCGAGAACGCTGTAACGCCATGTGCTCCTGTCCATTCTCCTCGCATGGGAGAAGAAAACCCTTCAGGGCGCTCAAGGCTCTCCGCACTACCTTCGTCAGAACCTACATGTCCTCCCACCCGTTCTCCTCGCGTGGGAGTAGAAACTCCTTCAGTGCGCTCAAGGCTCTCAGTACTGCCTTTGTCAGAATCACTGCAACCGCAACCGCGCGTTGGTCCAGTGCATTCGCTAATGCGTATCTTGACATTTAGATTATTTTTCCAGGGCCCCGCTTGACGCAGTTCATGCATCCACTTCTCTACCAACACACAGTTGGTAGAGGAACTGCTTTGGTTTGGCCCAACCACGGCCATCCCTGGCTCCGATGCAAGATGCTCCACGTGACACCACGAGCTGCGTTGAATGGATGCTCCGACGATACCTTCACCCTCGAGCCTTCCACAGACGCCTGAAAAGATGTCGAAGTGGAAGAAAAAACGAAAAGCAAGGCACTTACTTTTGAAAATGAGCGTCTCGTCCTTGATCCAGACATTGTCAAACGCCCGCGGAGAACGACAAAGTTCGAGAAATACGCGACCCGGGGTGTTGGTGAGAACACAGATTGGTTTGGTGTCGTACGTATGCCAATTTTCCCGAGTCGCCGCCGCTTTGAATTCTTTCCAGTTCGCATTTGACGATGTAGGAAGGTGAATGTAAAAGTGAGGGTTCTGTGAGAGTGTGAGACGTCTCTCAGAGTCGAACCGGCTGAAGTTCCAGAGAATTTCTTCCAGCTTCGAATCGTTGTTGAGATCCTCTGGAAACAGGAGTCAGATACGTAGAGCAGTAATTGATAGATCTGGTGGCTCACGTTGCACGGTGGTGGGTTCAGTGTCAGTTGGGTGCTTCATGATATGGAATTGGATGACCTTCCACGATGGGTCTTCCTCTCTCTGGGACTTGGAGGGTATGAGCATGAACATTTCAGGGAGAAAGCCCGTGCAAACCCACTTTTTGTAGTTTCTCGTCATTCTTCTTTGCTTTGCCCATGCGTTCGTCCACAGGGATTGTCTCGCTATTTACAAAAGTCAGGGAGATAGTCTTCAGCACCTATGAAAGGTTTGCTTACGATAGCTCGTATGTCGATCCATAATCTTTCAAGTGCCGGATCGCCCTTGCAATGTCGTCATCTGATGCACCAATCTCCTCCTTGCGGGAACTGGCTGCATTTAAGAGTGCTTGATCACATATTTCAAGCACTCTTCAGGGACTGTCAGATATATATGTATTCAAACAACCATGAGGGCACTCACTCGGTGAGCTTAGCATCTTGAGTGAAAACTTGCCGTGCGGCTTGGGAATACAATCGGCAAATAGCGATTAGTTCCGTTGCCTGATTTTGGTAAGCCCTGCCGGAATCCTGCATATACTCGTGAAGGGAGTATCGTTTGAAGTCTTCAGACGACTTGAGCACAGTTTTGATAGCAGAAAGGAAGGGGTCGAGGACCTTTCTGACACCGTCAGTGGATGCTTTGTCGTCGTGAGAGAAGTGTATCAATAGACTAGATCACAACTCGAGGGCGTTCGCTCACCGCCATCTTCTTCTTCCAGGAGTCGCTCGGGCCTCTGCCGCGCCTTTTGGATCTCATGAAACCAAGGTAACCATTTCCCTGCGTCGCGATAAGTAAGGCAACATACTGGCGACAAAGGACTCACGGAATTGTCGCTTCTTGGGCTTTCTGGCGACCAGGGCGAGCGTGGAGATTAGCTCCACCATCAATTTGTCCAATATCTTGTCCACTGCGGGTATGGAGACGGGCGTCTCTGTATATATATTGAGATGGTTGAGGAAATCCTTGATTGACTCGAGGATGACGGCGAGTGCGTCGTAACTCCTAATTACGCCGCCGTCTGCCTGGTTGGCTTGAATGTCAGAAGGATGTTTACATATGAACGCGAGAGTGACACATACGTCCAGTAGGATGCCAAGAGTAGCGTGTATTGCCTTCCAATGTGGAAGTACAGTCTGTCAAAATGGTTAGAGACGTAGGAGCGTCCATCAGGGTAATCTGACTTACTAGGCCAGCGCCGTCGCACTCGTCGACGACAGAAGAAATTGGGGTTAAAATTGATACAATGGTTCTGATCGACTCGAAAATTCTGTCCCGTCGTTGAAGGTCACCGGAGGCCTGCCAGTGTGCTCGGGCTTGTAGTAAGGTAGTAATGTCACCGACGGAGTGGCAAGTCCGTAGTCGCACGGCGAGTGGATGTCCCAAGTCGGCTAACATGACGCCCGCTCTCCTCTCATAAGCCTGTAGCGCAGATTCTAAAAGCACTTGGAAACGAGCCGATCCTGGTTGGTCTGTCATATCAGGGGCGGGATTTGGATCGTTATGAGAAAACATTGGCACGGAAGCGAGACGGTAGTGAGCAGAGGGTGGAGGAAGGTCGAAAGCCAGAGTACCACATATTCGCACGCAGACACGAGGCATTTGATTGATCAGGTGATGACTCGAAAGGGATGGGCGTAAGGCGCAAGTCGAGCCCTCCAGAAGCACCTCTCTTCACCACCATCCCCTAGGAATAACGCTTTCAACCAAGACATCCCCTTCACCGCCCCCCTCGGCGCTGGGCAATGGCCATGTGTCAACAGGGGGAGTCGACATTTAAGAAGCTTTCCTAGACTACCATGTCAATCCCAGGAGCTTATCAGTTTCTTTGCAAAGCCCTTGACACCGGGCACATGTCCCTGGATATCCCGGACATATGCCCATGGGCTGCCAACTTGTGTTGAGGGCGAGTTACATGGGCTTCTCTATATTCCGTGGAGGGTGATTGGCACCACGGTCAACGACGCCTTGGTTTACTCAAGCAAATTATTTGTTTTGAGTACACAGACCGAAGGATATAGTATCACAATCTGTTGTCGCCCCCCTATGGGAGCTAGAAGACGACGAGTTATGTGTGCCCCTTGTTAATATGATAAAAGCCACCTTTTACGTCCCCCACAGTCATTGGATCCAGTTCGTAAGACGGGATAAATAAGACATGTGTGAAAGAGAACCCAAGGATGGCAATTATCGTAGAGTGACCACGCGGGATGCCCTCGGGCTCATGCTTTCCATGCGCGGCCTCGGATGGGACTTTGGCTGGGGCGTGTACACGGCACCGCCCACGCGGCCACAGGAACATGGCCCCTTCCTCCGCGCCACGTTGCGCCCCTTCCTTGTCGGCTTTCTCATCCTCGACCTCATCGACGCGTCCATCAAGCTCGCCCCCGGCATCGGCGATCCCACCGGCGGGAGCTCCTTCTTCCCGGACGTCCCACCACCCACCCGCTTCCTCCTCTCGACCGCGATCCACATCCTGACGGGCAGCACCCTCGTCGCCGGATTCGGCATCTACGACCTCCTGATGCTCCTCGTCGACATCATCATCCATGGGCTGGCCATCCACGTCGCGTTCTGTGTCCATCGGTGCGTCACCGCCGTCGTCTTGGACCAGGGTTGACTTTGGGGGCTCCGAAAGCTCATCGGCCGGTTTGAAGGATGATGTTTTGAAACGTGAGACGGGCGCAGGCGCAGATTCCTCGACCGGAGCCTCCTCGACCTCGTCGTACTTTTCTTGTTGACTCGCGCCAAGGGCGGAAGGAGGTTGGCGCATGACCGTCGTGGATTCGTTGACGCACCCCCGGGCAAGTCAGTTGTCCTTGGCGGCGATGGCCGGAGTTGACATGGCGCCCGGGACATCTTCGCCCTGCTTGTGGCGACCTACCGGAATGCTGCTTCATGGGGGGACAACTGCGCTTTGTCGATGTCGATGATCGGCGTTCGGTGGTCGTGGAAGATGTCGAGGGAAGATCGGTAGATTTCGGGCGTCCTCCTCCTCCCCCCCGTTTTTGGCCGACGCCCGGAGGAGGCGCATTGGTGATGAGGTGGGGTGGGAGGATGCCCTCAAAGATGAATCCGCGATAATAGCCCTTTCCCTTTCGTTCCTTCGGCGGCTCCTGCTCCTGCTCCTGCTCCTGCTCCTGCTTTTCGGAGGTGGGGATAGGATCGGAGTAATCGCTCGGGGAATCCGTCGATTCGGTGTCCGGCTCGCGAGACACGTTGTCAACTGATCGGAGACTAAATTGTGTCATCCTGGGGGAGGTACAGATGAACAAACACTCACTGGGCGTTGTTGAATACGACAACCAGTGAGTCGGACTCACATCGCAGTAGCTTTGGTGCCATAACCAAGGCGAGATTCGCGCCCGTCATCTTAGTGGCAGCCAGCACACGTTCATCGAGGAACAGTCGCAAGAAGCTGATGACCATCAGCACCACGCGGCGGTTGGCTGTCGGCAGCCGCCGTCGAATGGCGGCACAGCATGCTCTGCATCACTTGCGAACACGATGCAGTCGTTGTACATCTCCGAGGGTATGAGTGGGTCAACCAGTTCACGCAGGCAGTGTTGGAATAGCGATGCGGATATGTGCGGATCATCAACACCCTCGAGCGTGTATGAACCGCGATCGAGCCGCATCTTGAGGGCGGCTACAGCATCCGAATCGCCTGGCACCCGAAAGATACCCTGGGCCTTGGTGCCACTGAGGGCTAGGACACCGTCAGCGAGTAACGGTAGCACGATCGGCACCTTCTGCTTTGGGTACACGCGTTCTTGTAGGCGAAACACGGCATCGAGTGGCTCACCGAACGTTGATGGGTGGAATGCGGCATCCTGAACCCCTTTTCGTATAGCCACAATATGCTTGAGACGGTGCTTGGCGAGCACATCGGTGCGGCCCTCGGTGATTGCCGTGCGTTGCAAGAAGGTGTGCAGGCATGGCTCGAAATGCGTCGATGGTGGGAAGGTCACCAGTAACACATGTAACAGTTGCCAACCTCAGAACGTGCTCTCCCTGCAGGGCGTGCAGACGTGTTAACACGGACCAAAAAACAACTCTTCAACTAACAAGGGACGCACCATCGAGTTCGAGGTCCGGGGAGTACTCCTGTCCCGGTGGCGCGGGTCTGTACTCCCTCGTTCATCCAGAGTTAATCCCTGTGAGCGAGGAAAACAAGGATCACGGATCAGTACCGTTATCATCGTGCGAAAGAGACAGGAAAAAAAAAGGGGGGGAGGGGGATAAGGAAAATGCACCTGCGACTTTTGCCAGCCTTTGCGCCAATTGTTCATAGGGATCGGGACTTGAGAGAGAGTAATCGCCATGGGCAACGTTCATGGAATTGTGGTAGTGGTTGAGGTACCACGAGGACCAAGCCACGGCAGATGGCTGGACAGATAGTTGGGACGCAGAAGACATGGGATCCTAGGGGATGTGTTGAATGGATGGTTGCAAGGGAAGGGTGACCAATTCGCGGCACAAGCATTGGATGGGTGAGGGTGCAGGGGAACGACGAGTCGCAGCGGGACCTTCTCGTGTATGCGGGTGCGGCGTTGGAAAAGAGGGTTGGATTCGGTGAATGATGGCAAAGCGACAACGAATGTACGATAGTCTTCAGGGGGATCGACAAACCTTGTGCACACAATGTTACATGTTGTACTTTACTTGCGCTGCTGTCGTTGATTCTACCTGGGTCGGGGGACAGCGTCGGTCATGGTGGAAAAGGCCTATTTAGTAGATAGGGAGGAGGGAGTTGGTGTTATAAGGGAGGACCGAGTTGGGACCACGTAAAGGATAGGCCAGACGGCTGTTCTGACATGCTCGGGTGAGCACCAGGGGTGCTGGAAGCCAGTGTACGCAGGGACACATTTTCGAGACGACGCGCTGCGCTGTGCACAACAGCTGAGTGGTCGGCTGCTCGAGTTGAGCTGTAATCTAGCCGGAGAAAGCCGGATTTTTGATTGGCTCGGCTCGGCTCAGCTTGAAAAAAAAAACCCGGGACCAGGCCGGCTCAGGCGGCTCGGATACCGGCTGGCTTCGGCTCCTAGAGCCGCCGCAACACATAACAAGGCAAAGAAAACATGGAACTAGAGTAGCACGATAACCGAATGATTATAAGATAAATAAATAGCATTGAGTTGAGATGTGGCAAGTTGTCAATGTCCAGCATCCTTGTGGCCCAACCTCTCGGCCAAATCCAATCACTTAAATCTACCTACTGAAGCGAGATAAGATAGTTTAGAACTTTAGATGAAGGATCTCGCAGTGAGTAGCGAGGCAGATACGGGTTAGTAGGAATGAGGAGTTGTTTGAAGAGCAAGCAGATGATCGATCCGATAAGGATGAGATCACGCGCAGGGGATGCAAAGGCGATCAAGGAAGAATTGAGACGAGACAAGATAAGATAGGCGATCCAGGGGGGAATCTTTGTAAACAAGGCAAACGCAGACTTGCTCGGCGGCACTGAATTGGTGTTGGGACTTGAGGAGCGAAGAGATTTAGAGAGCACGCAAGGAAGTTTAGAGAGGAAGACATGTGGGAAAACTTCAATAATCAGAAACAAGTCGAGCAAGAGGCTTTAAATACATGAGAGACCATCCAAAATCATCGAAATGCGAAGTAATACTACAAGAAAGGCGGAGCACAGGAGGGGGAAATCAGTAGACAGGGTGAAAGGCATAGGGAGGACGAAGGGACAAAGGCGATGGTGAAAACACGCGACAGGGAGCACAGGACAAGACAAGGAGACACAAAAGGGAAACGTGAGGCCACAAAGGCCAGTAATCTAGGAAGTAATAGAGTCAAATGGAGTATAGTAGAAAGGCCGTTAGGAGAGAAGTGCCGTGTTCCTCGAGTGAGGCCCTAGGTAATGTCGGGAGACTGTTACCCATGCAAATGGGGTAAGGTCCCGTACGGAATCCCCCAGCAGACAAGTCGCCTTAGAAGTAGTTGTCCTTGATGTGTCGCGGATGACTTTCGGGTAGTCAGCCTGAGCATCGGATTTTGCGAAGGATCGTAATCATGTTTGTCCTAGATGCGACGCTTTGCAGTCGACTTTGGACTCTGAGACCTGAACTGTGTGTAGATGCCATCAGAGGTATATGTTATCTACGTATTTTGGGGTGACTTACTGTACTTTAGTATCTCGGGCGCGGTCTCATATCTTGCCTAGAGGTTCATCGAGAAAACGACAATGAGTCAAGAACACGTGCCAGACAGGCCTTGGTTGATAAACAACTTGATTTGGTGGCCTTTGGTGGTCTTGGTCAATTGTATCCGTGAAAGAGGAAAAGAAAGGTGAAGGGCTCATAAATGAAAGCTATAGATGATTGAATTAACATACTGTACAGTAGTTATACAGTGTGGTGTGTCGCAGAAAGAGAAAACCAATGATTTGAGTTTCAGGCGGAGTTGAATCGGATTGAGTCTGTTGGTCATAGCCCACGTGCCCGTGACTCTCTCGACGAACTTATGGTGGCAACGAGGGAGGGGGTGGTATGGGTGCTTGTGCTGGTGGTGGTGGTGATGGTGCGTGTGCAGGTGCGGGTAGTGCGGGCGCGGGGAGGTAGGAAGTTGCCAGGAGTTACTCTGGGAACATGCTGCGTAATTCGTTGGCGGGAAGGTTATCTCCATCCTGCCCCATCCGATGAATGAGGCCCGAAAGTTTTGCTTTGAAATCAGCAAGATCGCCAGCGTTCAAAAGTGTTTTCAGTGTTTTTGCGATAGCGGAAGCATACGCAGTCAGAGGGTTGTCCACCTGATTGGGAACATCATCTACGTGATGTGGGAAGATGCCGCGAACAAAGGATGAAGCAATGATGTGGTCCAAATTGGCAGGGTTGGACCAAGCGTCGACGAATTCGTCCCCCGACGCTCCAGTGAAATCCATTAGCCAACCTAGATCTATCTCATTGAAGCCTTGTGGGTTCCGTGGCAGACATTTCGCAAGTAACGCACAGCTGGAGAGGGAAATAACGCGGATGGCGGCATCACTGTGAGCCCATAATGCCTGCATATGATTGATATCCGCAAAGGTGGACCGTACGTCCTTCAACAATTTCTTCGGCACATTTCCTTTGCGATTGAGGTTGATAAACTCCATAGTGATCCGGTGAAAAGCAGTTAACCAGACCAAGAGGCAGCACTTGCGCTCATTCTCGTCGAGCCCTCCTGCGGTTGTGTCTACTACACAATTTCCTATGACAGATAAATGATATCCAAAGACAATTTCTCCAGAGTCGATGGGTGGTGTCATGATGCGGACAATTTCACCTTCGGGTATACTGGCCACAAACTTTACGAGCTCGCTCTTGCCAACCAGCATGAGCTCGTCAAACAAGCGCGTGAGCGCGGCGCGGTCCACATATACTGGCGCATGTAATGCTCCTTGGATGATGCTCTCCTCGAAACCGTTTTTTAGACGGGCCCAGTAATACCGTTTCATGGCCCCGTGACAGCAAGACGTTGCAAATGCGAGGAAAGTATGCCACGGATACCAGCATAGATTGGACATAGGGGTGCGATACGGGCATTTATCGCCAAAATAAGGAAGGATGGTGAGAGTGACATACATCACTGCAAAGACTCCGACGGAGACAGAGACGGCCATGGCTACCGCCTTGTGGATTGTAAAAAAGAACAGGATGAGGCCGGCAAAAAAAAGGAACAGCGAGAAGTGAAGGAGTGTCGGCGCCATCTCAACTGCAAGGCGCATATTGTACTCTCGCGTACCGAGGAACAGAAATGAGCGAACGCGCGCGCGCTCACTTGCCAAGTTCTTAACTTGGGGTGTTTCGATATATATGCGTGCCCACTGTTGCAGCAATGTCGCAAGTAGGGCAGATGTAAGGCTGAGAACCAGGCTCATTAACCACATCGCATTGACAAAGATGATGGCTATGCTGGGACCCTGAGTCATCAGCGGATTGTAATTGACGCCATCTGTGGAACCGGCAAGCTGCTGTGAAATTTGCCCCAGAAGCTGTACTGTCTGATTCCCAGAATCGGGGGACAGCATTTTGTAACTTTCAATGATGAAGGCAGCAACAGTTGCGGAGAAAAGACCTGTCTATCAACTTGTCACTATGACAAACAGCGGGGACTGTGGATTATGACTTACGAACACAAGAAGACCGTTTGCATCTTCTTTCCAGGCATTGGTAATGCGCTTATCGTATTCATCAAAAATGTTCAAATACGTGAACCACATGGTCTCCTTTTGGCTCCGATAGGCTGTGGAAGTAAGTCATTGAAGTGGAGTTAAAGCACACCTAAGATTGCCAACGTACCATCATCACGTATCGCGCCTCCCGGGGCGGTTGAGAATATGTCGTCCGAGTCAAAAAGTGTATCCATCCGAATACTACGCCAATGTCGAGGTGAGGAGAGAAAGATGAGTCGTGGCACGGGCTTGTCGGTCGGCGGAAAGGGGAATTAATCCGCCGCAAAGGGATGGTGGGTCGGATGGTGAGGTGAGCGAGCGTGAAATGTGTGGGCGGTTGGAAAAGGGCCCGAACAGACGCTTGATGTGTAATCATGTGTTTGGTCACTGCGTTGACGTGTCGTCCTATCTCCGCCATATCTACACGCGCGGCAATTACCGGGTACGAACGTGCCGTGCTGACCGTGATGGAATTGAGTCGTCCGCGAACTCAATGACCTTGCTCCTCTCTGTAGAGACCACTGGTAGGCGCATCTCGTCCTCGTTCTGTCTCTCCATACCCCTCATGATTTATCCGTTTACATGCCTGCGCGTGTTTGCTGATATGCAATTGCGAAATTGGGAAGTTGATATACCTTTAAGTTTACACCCTCACTGACACGGGCCCCTCCGACTCCCTCCCCCATCAAATCCCAAACGAGCCATTTTCTCCTTCGTTTGCATGATGCCCACTCCAAAAGTGATGCCGGAGGATGTCATTGTACGACAATGATCGCATGGCGAGATGTTGCGAAGACAAGCGATCGGGGCCATTCAGCCTGATTCGACTTTGTAAAGCCACATTGTGATTTGAGCCACATACCGCCTTGATTTCATAACATAATAAATATTGTGCTGTACAGCATGTCTATTTGTTCAATCCTAGAATCCCTAAAGAAGTGGCTGTCATGAACTCCCACAACCTCAACACCAATCGCTTTATCGCCAATACTAATAGTACGTCCCACATGTCCCAGACCCCCACAGCAAGTAACTTTGCAGCGTCTTTATGGCTCCCTTTTAGTGCCAAGTCGAAGGGTGTTTCGCCTTTTTTGTTCCGGTTATAGATATTTGCATAATGCTTGAGTAGGAGCTCCGTAACTTTGAGGTGTCCATAATATGCCGCTAGGTGTAATGCAGTCTCTCCGTCCACGTCCGGCGTATTCACGTCAGCCCTATATCTTAGTAACAGTAGAACGACTTCTAGGTGCCCTTCCTGTGATGCCATGTGCAACGGAGTTCGACACAAATCGTTCTGAGCTCCTACTTCAGCCTTACGACCGAGAAGTAGCTGCATGACCTTGGGTTTTCCGTTCTTGGATGCCATGTGTAATGGGGTCCAGAGACGCTCATCTTTCGTGTTGACATTCGCGCCTTTTTCGAGA
>Ga0307510_10002028_pt1 | contig 22874 bp, 6 predicted proteins | sample 12_EM_MG_FD_207224 | JGI IMG/M metagenome (GOLD analysis project Ga0307510, IMG submission 207224) | Populus trichocarpa ectomycorrhiza microbial communities from riparian zone in the Pacific Northwest, United States - 12_EM | ecosystem: Host-associated > Plants > Roots > Unclassified | place...
ATAAATGAGTCCTTAATCTTGCCGAGAGTAGAAACCATAATATAGGAGACCCTGATTTAGAATACAGATCGAATATGATAACCGGAGGAACAAGATGAATATTACATTTTTGGTTTTCGGGTGGTTTAGTTTGGGTTCGCTTACGGACTCTATCAGTGGCTGTACTGCGCCAGCGAAGTTGGAATGGAACATATTTTATAATGCTTGAAATAGAGAGTTTTATTCGAGTGCCGCTACCAGTAATACGTTGAAATAAGAGTCTTTTTTTTGTAATCTGTCTCAAATTCACAATAAAGCGCTTTCCCTTAACCCTTTATGGCGAAAACTAGGCTTGTTTTAGACTCTCCCCCACCGTATTGAATGTTTTACCTCAGCCCCTACTTTATTTCAACGTACAAGCGGGAGGCGAATAAAACCAGGTAATGCGGTACAGTAGACCCCGGCTTTTGTTCAGCTAACTTATGCCCCGCTTTCCTTGAGCTGCCAAGAATATCATCAATCAATGATACTCAGCAACTCCAGCGCTTGAACCGAGCCAGCAATAAACAGTCGGGGATGTCTCGATATGCTATGAAGGGTAACCCCCACTGCCTCAACACTACGAATTCTACTAATGTTCAGAACTACCTTAACATTTCCGATGATCCATCTCAGCTCTTATCCTAGTTAACACCCCCGGATCCGGGCCTACACCATTGGGACATTCAAGAGGGCCGCGTTAAGGATATAGGAGAATGGCTGATATAGTCTTAGGAATTCCGAAGATGGTGCGGATTGAATGGGGAAGGTGGAGGTGATAAGGATGTTCTATTTTGCTACAGAGATCCAGGAGTCGGGAAGACATTTATCAGATAGCAAGGGTATTCTCTGGAGAGAGGTGCTAGCCAGCGCTATCAAGCGGCAACGACAGTTCGCTCGTAGTGGACAGGCTATGCAATTGAACTAGGGGGCAGAGCGCGGCCGTTAGGCCTTTTACTTCCGCTTTGCCGGGCGGAAGGAGCAGTCTGTGGCCAATATGCTAGGCTCTTTGCTGAAGCAGATGATCAACGGGACAGAAAGTATTCTGGAAGCAATATTCCGGGCCTTATGAGAGCACCAAAATGCCGTCAGTGGGCGCAAACCACACCTAATTGGTATCTTGAAGATGCTGCAACTCATCACATCTGGGCAGGGCACATATATGTGCATTGATGCTTTAGATGAATGTACGGCTGTGCAGCCAGTTTAGTGATGGACGCGATCATGATCGTGTCCATCACTAAGCGAGTTATACTTTGATCCATTAAAACAAATATTCAAGAAGTCACCAGGCACACGGATATTCGCAACTACCGTATTAACTCGAATAAGAGAGCGGTGTGCTATGTAGTCAAGAATTCCCTACCTTGGAGAAGGGGCGGAAAAACACAGCAAAAAAAGTGGGTAAAAAAACAAAAAAATACCAGACCTTACCAGAGGGGGCAACTCCAACGACATAGCACACCGCTCTCTTATTCGAGTTAATACGGTAGTGATGGACACCATCATGATCGAGCATTTAATTGGGGTCATGCTCGACGATGATCTGATCGAGAGGAACCCATGATTGAATGATAGATCAAAAGGCTAAATTCTGGTCGAGTAATCGATCATTGCTTGTGCGCGAGCATGTTCGAGTGGTCGATTATTACTTCTCTTTTAAAACGGTCCAATAGTCAAGCCGTATACCGGAAACATCTATTCGTGAGGGATACTTCGGAACTTCATTCAATCTCAAAGGGCCAGGAAGGCCTATTATTTATAGAGCGAAACAGCAACATATATCCGCAGTGGAGAAGAGGTTAAGGAGAAACAATATCGAAGACAAGAAAAAACGAGAACAGAATTGCGTATCCAGTCGATTGATTGAGCGAAGACATGAGGGGAAAAGTCAAATGTAGTAAATCTAACACAGGGAGTAGCAAACCGGAATAGAGGGGAATGGCCGGCGCTGTCGTACTCCAATGCGTAGAGAGTGCATATCCGAAAGCCTAATTCCAACTTCTGCTCGAGCCTGATCGAGTGATCGATCATGACCGCTGTTTCAACCTAAACTTGATACGCGGAAATGGGTTTCTGCGTATTAAGGTTAGGGTTAAAATATGTGATCGCGCAGCTTGATTGAGTAATCGATCATTGCTTGTGCTCGAGCATGATTGAGTGATCGATTATTCCCTCTTGTTGGATATCTTGGGTTGTTCACCGAAGCTTAGTCATACTTCTAGCTTGGTTGCAACCAGCTATACGCTCACTTGTCTTCCTTACACTCTGTTCTTGTTTTTCTTTCTCTCTTAACTTAACAAGTTCCACACAGTAAACTAAACCAACGAAACTGCTCTTAACACAACTCTCATTTTCCCTTTGATTCTCATTCTTGCCTTCACTCTCAGAGAAGCTCTGTCCACAGTATCTCTACCCATTAAGTGGTCTGCAAACACTTTATCGCCTCTACCACGTAAAGAACTCGGCCGACCGTGGATCATTTCCAACAACAGGAGTCGAGGTAGCCAGAGGAGAAAATCACTAAATATCACTCATCCAACCCTAGCCTCCACCCTCGGCTACTCCAAGGCCGTTGTTCTACTCGAGCGCGGGCCTCTAATCCTTGGAGAAAATTTCCTGAGAATGGCTATTGTTTTCCTGGCACGAGCCTCAGCCGGTTGGATGTGGTGAATCCCATCAACTAGTTTCGCTTATTCCTAACTTGCAATACTATACCATTGTAGACTGATCCAACGATTTCTACAGATACTCCGCTAGCGAATTGTAATATTCTTTATAGTATAATACCCAACTCCCTACTTTGCGCCTCATGCTATCGATACTGTAGAAGTGTAGGGAGCGATTAACCCCATAAACCGGAGATATACTTTGCTGGCTAAGCTTGAATAACCGTTCCACAACATCTTGCCGGACCCGGTACTGTGGGGCTACGAGCGGGCTAGTTAGTATTTTATATTTTTTCCACAGGGTTTAGTTCATGTTATGGAATGGGCGGATAAGTTATAAGCGTAGCTATATAATGGACGGTGGTTGCCCTGGTTGATGGGGAGCGGGGAAGCAAGGTTTATAAGACTTGTAGTTAGATGAGAAGGGGGGATGACGAGGGCTACAATAACCTCAACGAATAAGAAACTCTCTTATCGTGAACTGACTTTTAGTTCTTTCGTTTGTGAGCTGGGAAGGCTTTACCTCTAAGCGGTCTTTGTGAGCTCTTCGATCGTGTTTCTCACCCTTGACCCGGATAAGCGTGCGGTGTTTGCCCTGCCGGTGGTGTTTGCCCTCTCCTTTCCTACGCTTGTTTCTAAATTACACCGACGATGGTTCACCTCACGGAACCGAATTTTCTGCCACTCACCCGGATGACTATCTAGGCCCGGATTTTCCTTTTCAGTACCAATTTTACCCATTCCTGAAACCCCATTCATTCTCGGGGCAGGCTTGGGTGCGGAATTTGGTATCCTACGATGGTCGGTGAAAAACCGGTACTGGGGGTCAGGGCGGGAGGCTTATGCCCAGCTTTTGCCTACCGGTGTAGACAGTCGAGCGAGTTATGGCATATACCACAAAGGAAAGAGAGGAGAGGTGAATGGAGGGGAAGGGAAGGGAAATGTAGAGAAGGCCTCCGGATAACAATTTCAACTTTGGGGATTACAATTCCTGAAGGCAAAAACTAACATTCGGCCAGATGTACCAACTCCACCTGTTATCTTTTATTCCTCGTCAATATTTGGGAAGGGAGGCTAGCTATGAGAAAATTCTTAGTCGAACCGCTATCAATCAAGAAAGTTGGGCAAGGAATGAATAAAGGATATGAGAACAAGGACATATATTCGGTGACCTATTTCTAATAACCATGGGATGAGGGGAGTCATTTAAATATAAAAATCAATGTTACATACTTCTTCCGGTGTCATCACGCCATTTTCTTACTTTCGCTCGCCACTACCTTATCTCCTCCGGTACCCTCATCTCTTGACCGCTTTAAGACATCATTACATTATATATGCGCTCATGACTCCAATGAACCATCCGACATCCTTCCAGCACATTCCAAGTGAGTGATAAGAGCTGGGCAGTAGGAATGATAGCAGATAGCCAGCAATGGCGCGGTTGCCGGTGATTAACAACAAGCTAGTGGGGAGCAGTGGAGTAACACCATCGCGGGGTGCCATGTTAGGGCATACCAGCGTTGGCAAGCGGCCAGGGGGGCTTCAGATAGCCTGCAGATGTATAGTCCGGCCAGGCAGGGGCAGGGTGAAACAGGCTGGGGCATTGTAGACTAGGCTTTTGCAAAGCCTGCAGGATTCCGGCATATCCCGTCTAATTAGTAATTATTTTGTTTATAGGCAACCGACATCTTCAGATTCCCTGAAATATGCGCGGATATTTGAAGATCCCCGCGGATATTTGAAGATCGCCGTAGATATTTGAAGATGCCCACAGATATCTGCAGACCCAGTTAGACAGGTCCTTAAAGCCGGACTGTGGCCCACAGTTCTTCCCGGCCCACTTTGTACTTCGGACCTGGCCAAACTGGCCGCCCGCGAACACTGTTTATCACTTCCGGCTTGGCATTTGGTTGCCGAGTTGGCTGCCACGAGGGTATTTTTGATGTTGGACTTCTGTCCTTATATACCGCCGTAGCAGGGACTGAATGGGACACTTGGGGTACATACCTTGAAGGAACCAATCAATAATTAAAGGGAAAAAATGTTCTCGTTAGGTTCACGTCGCTACTTCCTTCAACCATGGCATAGTGCAATACCATTGTTAGAATGGGAAGCCCTCGCGGACCCGGGAAGTTAATTTCTGGCAATGATACCGGCACACAAGCCTTAATTTATGAAGGTTACCAAGCTACCATCGACACGACATAGAAAATAATAGAAAGGAGAAACAGGAACAATCTCGTAACAACATTAGACAACATGCTGATTAAGGAATAGACAGAAATAAGCAAAAACTACCGCTAACCACAGCCTAAGAGGAAGATTCCTTAGAAAAAGTAATGGAAGGAGAGAAAATATGTGGAAACATCTTAATCAAAGCTAGATGGCCTTCCTTCCTCCGCCCTAGCAACATCAACTCTTGGGGTATGCAAGCCCGCTCATTGCACGGAAGTAACTTTCCAGGTTATTAGGCTTCAGGATCGCAATGCCATACACGCCGAGTTATTGGTCATCAGCATTGGCTGGTCAGTGGGTATTTGCTCCCCCGAGCTTTTGGTCGGGGTTAGTTTCGGCAATTCCTCTCTCAATCCTCGAAGGGTATACGAATGGAATCCGCGACTCCGTGTGCTTCCAGGTCCTTGAGTTTATCCTCTGGTCTACTCCACGATATAGTTGGGTGGCTAGCATAGCGACCCCATTTTTTTTCTCATCAGGTAATATAGGCTTTTTCCCTAACCCGGAATGCCGGAGTGCCCAACTCAAGCTCTGCTGGGTGATAAGAAGGAACAAGAGAATAGACGGGACAGAAATAAGGATTCGGGCCGACAAGGTGACAACATCTCCACTTTGAAGAACGAATTGTGCGGAAGCAGCTTCCACTGAGCCTCCCGGTCCTTCGGCGGAGTTTTGCATGCCATTCCTATCGTATGTGGTTGTGTCGCGTAGCACATTCCGACTACTGACCCAAGCAGCCAACACCAAACGTTCGAGGTCGTTTTTCATAGTGGATGCGCCCGCATCCAGAACATACGAAGAAGCCACGAAATAGGAAGCCGATTTGAGCGCAGATTGCCCTCCCAGAGAACCTACCCAGGTTACACGTGGGATCCCAAACTCGAACTGGAAAACCTTAACCCAGAGTCTGTCCAGTTTCAGGCCAGGCAACTTATCCAAGTCCCTGGTACCCTCCTCTTTGCCATTAAGATGCCACATATTATGTTCCCAGCAACTGAGAACTGGACGCCCCGGGACCACCTGATATGCAGCGCTTGCGTTTACCCCGGATCTTCCGGTCAAATACCATGGGTCTTGGCCAGGGGTGTGTGAATATAGTCCGCCAGTAGTGATTATTATGGCGTATGAAGTGTTGGATCCCTCCCTCTCGTAGTCCAATCCAAATTCCAACTTTGGAGGAAGAACCATCTCTGGCTGGTATTTGACGGAAAGTGTGTCGTTTCCAAAGAGCCTGTAGGTATCTGCTTGTTTGGTTGAATTCAGGAGCCATGTATAATCTGTGCGGCATGAACCATTGACCTTGAGCTGCAACTTGGGATCACTCTGCAGCCCCATGTCCACCCCTGTAACACTATAGTTGTAAGTCGCCTCCGCAGAACCATCGTCCACTTGGACATCTACTTTTACTCGTTCACGGACTGTAACCTGAGAGGGTTCGATAGATCCGAGTGCGCGGAGTACTGGAGGGGCGAATAATGAACCCAATCTATAACCACCTGTGCCGTTGGCATCGACTGAGGCGTAGAGTAGGAGGTCGGGGTAGAAGATTGCATCCTTTGCAGCAGGGGCGACGTTTCCCATCGAGAGGTGTACAGGTACGAGAATACCCGCGATAATATTTCCAACAGTCATAGCCAAAGCAATAAATACAAACAGGAGGCCCCACAAGAGATCGCTGACCCCGCACTTCGCATTAGATGCGGCGGAACCTTCCGAAGTCCCGTTCTGCTCCTCTCGGATAGGAAGTACGCCCTCGATCGTGGGGCATATGTCGTTCGAGCCGGTTTTCGAACCCTGGCAGGGAACCCCTTGATGTGGCTGGGCTCCCTTGGCTTCCAGACCAGAAGGGGCTTCGGCAGGATTGTCCCCAACCATGTGCCGTATCACTCTCTTGCAGAAAGATGCCATTAATGTCATCGCATTCGTCGATTCGCCTGAGTTCCAAAGGGCGACTAAGACAGTCTGACGGTTTGGGTCATCGCGCGTTGGCCAGAATGCCATTATAATGGCTATAATAAAGTTCCATCCAACCATAAAAATCAAGATCATCAGGATGGTATACGCCGAGGAGATGAAAAGAGAAGCTCTTCGGCTGACTGCGACAGCGGGGATCCCGCCTGTGTCTGTCGGCATCACAAAGAGATTTGTGATCCCTGTGACATAGGTATTCTTCGGGGAGTTGGTGTAAATGTCCATGGCGAGGGGGCGCGGTGTTGCTGCAAGGAAATCTTTGTTATTGCCATTAGCTTAGCAAGTATTCCTTGAAGGGAGCAGTCCGGTGTATACCAAGTTATGCAGTATCATTGACCAAGTTTTGGGGAGATCAATCTCCGAGGGCCAGCGGATAAGACCCTTCTAGTCTAGAGGATTATAGGGGCTGATCTCCCAGATCGAGTAAAGGGATAGGAGGGGAGAATATATTCCAACATTCCCAGCGAGGGTGGCCAGAGAAATCAGCCGTCTGATAAGCCGTTAACACAAATCTAGGCTTCACCCAAGTAGATTCAAGATCACTTGCATGACCTGCTAGCTGTCTACTCGAGTAAGGGCGCCCAACCTCCAACACTACCTTCTCTTGCACGAAGGCACTGGGGAAATGAAAAGATATCGAAATGGTTTTCTTAGCAGCATTTGCTTTGGGTCCCAATTGCTCAGCCCCTGCACTCATCCTGCATGCCCGTAAAAACTCAAATAATAGAATCGTGTGCCCTGTAGTTGAGAATTCCCTACTTTAGAATCGGGGTGAAGCGCAGTAAAAAAGGAGGTGTCCAGTCCATCCGAAAGCCATAAAAAAAAGGAAAAAACACCAGACTTTATCAAAGGAGGAAACTCTAACGACATAGCACTTGGTTCGGTTATTTGAGTTTTTAAGGTACCATAGCTCAAAGTGAGCACCCTATCTATGCAACGGGTCAACTGAGATGATTCCTTTCTGGTGCTTGTACAGTACTCGTAATTTTCTAATGTTTGTAAACACGACTGCTATTGCATACGGGCAAAAAATCGACCAGAGCCTCAGGATTTTGGTGGCATGCAATAACAGTCGTGTTTACAAACGTCAGGAAATTACGAGTACACTATCGCAAAAACTGGAATGATTTGCCCTCAGTCGCCACTCCTAGTGCTAAGGGACAGTTTGTCCCTACAGTTCCCTCCTCTTAATCTAGGGTGGGGATTCTAGACCACCAACGTGGGGGCCAATTATTCCAGTTCTTACTGTAGGTTCAATGGCAGACACGTGTGTATTTGCTTTTTCTCATGGCAGATATTGGATGTTGAGGTTAACGGGGTAGAGAAAAAACTAAAGCTCATGGTCAATACCTCAACTAAATGCAGGGGTTGACACTCTGGCTAAAAATAGGGCAATTGAGGACCAAACCAAAAGCGAGTAATTAAACCGCATCTCAGAGCGGCCCCGGAGCAAACAATGTTCTGGCATCGATCGATAACCAGAGGTACCCCATTGGCTGACCGTGTCGTGTGACTTGGCGGGAATGACCGAGGGCCAATAGCGCCCATAGGTGGCTGCAGGAAAACTTCTCAGCACTTTTAAATAGTACGAGTAGGTTTCATTAGAGGCATTCAGCCCCGGGGTTGAATTGTACTCGTACGCTGTTTTTCACTAAGTTCCAGCATCCCGCCGTGTATTTGTGGCAGTGCTGTGGCTAGTGAAAATGTACCTTCACAACCAAAGATCGCTGCTGAAGATATATTCTCGCCAGCCTCAGCACTGCCACAAATACTTCTTGGGATTCTGGAATTTAGTGAACGGTGGCGCATAAAAGCTCTCTCCGTTGTCGCTAGAATTTTTCGGCTACCGTAAAATCTCGACTCCAAAGAACTGGCCTGGACTAGGGCTTTTCGAAATCTCAGGTACCGTCAAAACTAAACTTTTGAGGATTTTGGGGGAGACAAGATATTTGGAATACCGTATCATAAATTTCAGAAACTTGACCGATTACAAAACTGTCCAAGTCCAGACCAATTCGTTAAAAGCGAGACTTTACGGTATTTCTCGTAGTTGGCGACCCGCTGTCTCCAAGTGAAATTCCCTTCGGGGTGGTAATGTAGACTAAATTTAGTCGCCACCCCACCCAGGGCTACTTTCCATTGACACTATCATTTGCACTTAGTTTCCCCACCCAAACGTTTGAATCTGCTGGGGAATGAGCAAACAGACTAACAGCGGGCGCTTGCCATAAGCCCTGGGTGCCTGGAAATAGCGGGGGAGGGTATGTTTTAAGTAGGTGCCCAGAGAGGCACTGATTTTTAAACAATATGCTTTGCCGAGATTTCCTCCCTTGATACTTATGGCGCGGTACTTGTAAAGTTACAGTGCTCGAGTATTAGAAGAATGCGAGAATCGGTTACAAGGATCACACGCTAGCACCGTACTGTTACGGATGAAATTTGGCTGTCCTCGTTTGCAATTTTTTAGCTTATCTGCGAATAACATACGAGTAGACAGAATAGATAGCATCTTATGACCCCTGCTTGGGAGGGTGTCACGTTTTCTGCAGGGGTGGCCGTTGCCTACTCTTGGCAGACAGGGGGGGATCTGCGTAAGTTACGATCTTTCACTCTCTCGCGCTTTCTCCCCACAGGGAGATCAACGACGACGAGGATAACACAGTACAACGGAGGAACCATTTTTGATTGTAAATTGAGGAAGGAAGGTTTGTGTAGCTTAGCGAATTAGAATTGATCGTGACTTGTGTGGTTTTCCTTCCTAGTTGTGATTTCTTGGAGTGACAGTTGGTTGCCCATACGCCTTTAGTTCCGCAGAGTAGATACACTTGACCGGGTTATCCCCACTCCCAGTACTGCACCAGAATCATTTTAGCATGCAACGGGCCACTGGTGTTGAGCCATGTGACCAAACCGGGTGATTACCAGATCCAGCTAACGGTCCAAGTTACCAGCACTCCTCAGAACATCTCAGTCCTAGTGGGGTGGTGGGATTTACGCCCTAGACTCAGAATCCCACGGGCGCAAGTTGCCCGAGTTGGCGGAAGCTGATAGCGTCAGAGATATAGAAAGCTGATAGTTGAGGGACAAGGAGGGATAATAGGGCGACCAATTCAATTTATTCTAAAGTTGAAAGGATTGACATAAGGGTTTATGGTCATGCCTTCCCTTTATCCTTATTCTGGAGGTATCATACACAGGCAAATAGGGTCATTCGTGGAGGGAGATCGATAGGTGTGGGAAGCGATGGAATGATTGAGATTGTTTTTATTATTCTTATATAGATTTATGGTTGGTTGGTTAGTTTAGTCGCGGTCGAATGAAGTTTCCGATTACACGGTACTGTGGGGCAAAAAGTGGGACAATGGATTGTTAGCTAGATATTTTATTTCTTTATGTTCATGGGCGCGAGCGAGCCGTTTAGTCAGTAATTAGTGGCGAGGTGGAAGGTGTTGTGGCTCCTGGGCAGGGAGTGATTTGTCATCAGTGGGTTGTATCGTGGGATTTTAAGAGGAGGGAAGCACAGGGGAACACAGACGAAGCGGGAGACAGCTTGTTACCTAGACACGTGTGACATCGAGGGTTTGTCACCCCGCGAGTTTTCCTTCTTCAGAGTTCCGTGATCGACATCGACGATACTTTACCGGTTCTTGTAAGTGCGAGCGGCGTTTGCCCACTTAGGTTCTGCTAAGGCATTTCCAGCGGTTTGATCATTTCTCTCGGTTTGCTTTGCTTGTTTTGTCTGGAGAGATTACTGCAAGATTATCTTCCTCCGGCCGGAAATTATCGTTTCAGTACTTAACCGTGCTAAGGTTCTTGTCGATTATGTAACTACGCGCAGTTCCAAAATCTTGCATCACGCCTACAGCGTGCCTAACAGCTCAACGGAAGATACAAGCCCAACGTAACTTCCAATAAATCAGCGCCAATGGTTTGCCTCCCATGCTTTTTGATTCTCTCTCCCATGCTTCTTTATATACGATCAGTATTTATCCTAATCGATAATAGGATTGTTCGAATTGGAAGTACAGCAGGAGTTGTTAGACTCGTAGAGGGAATAACTTTAAGACGGTTACAGCTAGGTAAAGGAGAGTAAGTGAAGGATAGTTATCTATTTCTTCCTATTCACAAGATGCGATATCGCAGTGTTTATATACCCAGAAAACGCGAATAGCGATGACTGAAAGATGCGATAATAGAAACACAAAAAAGCGGAAAGCATCAGGAGAAAATAGGTGATATGAGAGTAGAAATGAGGCAACTATGACAGGTAGAAAGACTGTCGTAATTATGACCAGCAGAGTACCATAAAAGAAGAAAGCACTACGTCAGCCTCATCCTTCAACAAATATCGGGGGGTTCGGGAAATCGTAGATAGGAAGAAAAAGCACTGTGGGCCCGCCTAGAAAGTGAAACAAATCCATGTATGACAAGATGGGGAAACGGAGGTAGAAAAGGTCGCTATTGTGCATCTACTTACAGCGATTTGCAAAAGTTTTGTCCAAGGCGGAGGAGGGGAGATATTTTTTTTGTTGAATGCAAGTGGGGTAAACTAGTGTGCACTATATTAAGAGTGGATGTATTGGGGCATTTGGGGCGAGAGAGTGTATGCCAGATTTTTCATAGAATTTACCTTTCCACTTGTAATTTCTGGTGACAGCGGTCGACAAGAAACATGTTGGAAGGTGGATGGGAAGAGGAAAATATTGGTTATGAGGATGAAGTTGGAATTGAAACAGAGGTACCAGAGTCTTTTGATCCTTTGGGTGATGAGGAGGCCTTTTCACAGTGGTTAGAGAATCTGAATAAGTCTTCAGAACTGCCACCGACCTCAAATCACCCGCTATTTGTCAGTCCTACCGGGAGCCTGCCATCACCACCACCTACTATTTTACACAATAATGTTGGCCAAGCTCTCACACATAACCTACATATTCAAATCCTTGAGGCATTGTGTTGCTTGTACGAGAAAACAATCATCTTGATTATCCAACGTTGTCCTCCGAGTCTATTACTCCCCTGCTCTCACTCCAGACCCCACTTATGACCTCAATATGCTCTTCTCTCTCGCCCCAATTTTCCCAACATATATTCTCTAACTACAGTTTGTGTAGTACATGATAGTGTATTCCACTAATATTCAACAAAAAAATCAGAAACTTTCCATCCTGTTGGACAAAACATTTGCAAATCGCTGTAATTGTGGTTGTGGTATCTGCAGCAGGATTGTTATGAGATATGGATAGAGGAATGACGGGCTGACTAGATGAAGGACAATGAAGTGAAGGAAACGAGAGCATATTGTTCGGATGAGTATCTTGCTTGGTTGCCATTCAATCTGGTGCCCGACAAAGGGTTTATATACAAATTTCGAAAATCTTTTCTCCCCTAAGAGGAGAGAATCCAATCGAAGATGCTACCGGAACAATCAAGTTCCGGTCCCCTTTTTGTTCAGCATCCGGATTCTTCCCCCCCTTTTCCTTCCTATCCATTCCCGGCATTCATCCGAATCCTCAATATAGTATACTAACCGAGTATACTCGTTCCACCTCTTATATTTGTAATGCGAGACAAAGAAAACTACTAACCAGTGAGTGACTAGATAGGTAAGCTACTGGAGTGAGATTCTTCAGCGCGGAGTGATCGCTGTTGGATTTTAACAAACACAACCTTCCTACACTCTAGGGCTTGAGGCTAAGTTTGGTTTGTGAGCATGGTTCCGAATAGTCCGACTGGTCGAGTCTTGGAGGCAGGCCCAGGCTGGTCAGTCCTTGTTGATGTCGATGACTGGACCCGACTGACTGGGGTGGTCCGGTCTCGTTTGGACTGGTCCCAGACCAGTCTTTATAAAAGATCGCGTGAGAGTCGGAATGGTACCCATGGCAACACTCGCTAAGCATAGAAGCATAGCTAGAGTAGGATCTTACACCAGCTTGTCACATTATAAACCAACAACCCCTCAATAAAAGTTGATAGAGCATCCTGGAGGGGATAGCATGTGGTGGAAATGCGATTCCCCGATGGATAAGTTGCATAGAATACAGGTATTGTGGTATCTGGTCATGTAATATCACTCACTTAGTGCACCAAGAAAAGTTCGATACTTAAGAACCGATTTTCGCCACCCCTAATCTAAGCGAGGCACTATCTCCACCGTATAATACATGGAAAAAATAAGTTTAATTAAGAAAAGCTTTATTTGAATGGAATATATTGATAAAAATAGCATATCCTATTGCCCGGCAGGCCTGGTCGGACCGGTCCTGGTCGAGTCGGTTTCGATAATCCTGTCCAGCCGGTCTGATTTCCACCATCAGACTAGACTTGACTTTCGACTGGACTAGCTAGTCTAGTCCAGTCTCCCGCCGACCATTCGGAACCCTGACGGGGGGCCCTCGCGGACCCGGGATGTTAGTTTCTTGCAATGATACTGGTACACAAGCCTTAATTCATTAAGGTCACCAAGCCACCATCGACACGACATAAGAAATAATAGAAAGGAGAAATATGAACAATCTCGTAATCACATTAGACATCAAAATGCGGATTAAGTAATAAACCGAAAGAGCAGAAACTGCCTCTAACAACAGCCGATGAGGAAAATTCCTCAGAAAAAGTAATGGAACGAGAGAAAATATGTGCAAACATCTCAATTAAAGTTAGAAGACCTTCTATCCCCCGCTCTAGCGAGAAACACGAGTCGGCTCATCCCACCGAAGTAACTTTCCGGGTTATTAAGCCTTAAGATCTCTAAGCTCACATTCGCCTAGTTATTGGTCGTCAGCACTAGCCGGTCAGTGGGTATTTGCTCCCTCGAGCTCTTCGTCGGGGTTGGTTTTGGCAATTCGTCCCACAATCCCCGAAGGGTATACGAATGGAAGGCGCGACCCCGTGTGCTTCCAGTTCCTTGAGTTTATCCTCTGGTCTACTCTACGATATAGTTGGGTGGCTAGCATAGCGACCCCATTTTTTCTCTCATCAGGTAATATAGACTTTTGTCCACACCCGGAATGCCGGAGTGCCCAACTCAAGCTCTGCTGGGTGACAAGAAGGAACAAAAACATAGACGGGACAGAAATAAGGATCCGGGCCGATAAAGTGACAACATCTCCACTTTGAAGAACGAATTGTGCGGAAGCAGCTTCCACTGAGCCTCCCGGTCCTTCGGCGGAGTTTTGCATGCCATTCCTATCGTATGTGGTTGTGTCGCGTAGGACATTCCGACTACTGACCCAAGCAGCCATCACCAAACGTTCGAGGTCGTTTTTGATAGTGGATGCGCCAGCATCCAGAATATACGAATAAGGCGGGAAAGAGGAAGCCGATTTGAGAGCAGATTGCCCTCCCAGAAGACCTACCCAGGTCACACGTGGGATCCCAAACTCGAACTGGAAAACCTCAACCCAGAGTCTGTCCAGTTTCAGGCCAGGCAACCTATCTAATTCCCTCGTATCCGCCTCTTTGCCATTCAGATGCCACTTACTATCTTCCCAACAACTGAGGACTGGTCGCCCCTGGGCTACTTGATATGCAAAGCTTGCATTTACTACCCCAGACTTTCCAGTCAAATACCATGGGTCTTGGCCAGGGGTGTTCGAATACCGCCCGCGGGTGTTAATTATCATGGCGTATGAAATGTTGGATCCCTCATCCGAGTCACCCTCGTAGTCAAATCCAAATTGCAAATTTGGCGGAAGATCCAGCTCTGGCTGGTATTTCACCGAAAGTGTGTTGTTTCCACCAAAGAGTCTGTAGGTATCTTCTTGTTCGGTTGAATTCAGGAGCCACGTATAATCCGTGCGGCATGAACCTTTGACCTTAAGCTGTAACTTAGGATCACTCTGCAGCCCCATGTCCACCCCTGTAACACTATAGTTGTAAGTAGCCTCCGAAGAACCATCCACCGTTTGGACAACTACATTTACTCGTTTACGGACTGTAACCTCAGAGGCTTCGATAGATCCGAGCGCTCGGAGTACTGGAGGGGAGAACAATGGAACCAGTCTAGGAACCCCAGTGACGTTGCCGACCCCAGTGCCGTAGAGTGTGATGTCGGGGTAGAAGATGGCATCCTTTGCCGGAGGGGCGACGTTTCCCATCGAGAGTTGTACAGGTACCAGAATGCCCGCGATAATATTTCCAACAGTCATAGCCAAAGCAATAAATACAAACAAGAGGCCCCACAAAAGATCGCTTACCCTGCACTTCGTGTTAGATGCGGCAGAACCTTCCGAAGTCCTGTTCTGCTCCTCTCGGACAAGAAGTACGCTCTCGATCGTGGGGCATATGTCGTTCGAGCCGGTTTTCGAACCATGGCCGGCAACCCCTTGATGTGACTGGGCTCCCTTGGCTTCCAGACCCGAGGGGCCCTCGGCAGGATTGTCCCCAAGCATGTAATGTATTACTCTTATGCAATAAGATGCCATTAACGTAATCGCATTCATCGATTCACCAGAGTTCCAAAGGGCGACTAAGACAGTCTGACGGTTTGGGTCATCGTGCGTGGGCCAGAATGCCATAACAATGGCTATGATCAAGTTCCATCCAACCATAAAAATGAACATCATCAGGATAGTATACGCCGAGGTGATGAAAAGAGAATCTTTTTTGCTAACTGCGACAGCTGGGATCCCGCCCGAGTCTGTCGGCATCACAAAGAGCTTTGTGATGCCTGTGACATAGGTGTTCTTCGGGGAGTTGGCGTAAATGTCCATGGCGAGGGGGTGCGGTGTTTGCTGCAATGAGATCTTTGCTATCGCCATTTGCTTAGCAAGTATTCCTTGAAGAGAGCGGTCCGATATATACCAAGTTATGCGGTATCGTTGACAAAAGTTTTGTGAAGATCAATCCTCGAGGACAAGCGGATAAGACCCTTCTGGTCTGGGGGATTCTCGGGGCTGATCTCCCGGCTCAAGCAAAGGGGCTGGAGGGGAGAATATATTCTAACATTCCCAGTGAGGGTTGCCAGAGAAATCAGCCGTCTGCCAAGCCATTAACACATTCTAGGCTTCACCCAAGGATTCAACATCACTTGCATGGCCTGCTAGCTGTGTACTGGTAATGCCCCGACGTTTGTGAACACAACTGCGATTGCATACCGCCAAAATTCAGCCTTTTTTTCCCTGATCTTGGCATCATGGAATAGTGGTCGTGTTTACAAACGTCAGCGTTGCGGGTAAGGGCGCCCAACCTTCCACACCACCTTCTCTCGCACGAGGGCACTGGGGGATGAAAAGATATCGAAATGCTTTTCTTGGCAGAATTTGCTTTGGGTCCCAATTGCTCAGCCCCTGAGCTCATCCTGCATGCCCGTAACAACTCAAATAATAGAACCGTGTGCCCTGTAGTTGAGAATTCCCTACTTTAGAATCGGGGCGAAGCGCAGTAAAAAAAGAGGTACCCAGTCCATCCGAAGGCCATGAAAAAAATGCAAAAAACACCTAATTTTATCAAAGGAGGAAACTCCAACGATATAACACTTGGTTTGATTATTTGAGTTTTTACGGTACCATAACTGAAATTGAGCACCCTATCTATCCATGCTACAGGTGAACTGAGATGATTCATTTCTGGCGAAACTTGGGGCTAGGTATCAGGTGAGGCCGGACCTGCGGTACCAGTGCTGAGGGTTGTGGGTAAGTCGGTCGACGCCTCCCTTATTGGTCCATGAGCGCTCCTCGTCCATTCCAAGAAGAGTGTTAGCTCCAGCAACTGCGCCATGAGTTCGACAGTCTTTTTACTTTTCCGCATAACCTGTATCTCCTTGACTGGTGCGACAGCGGAAAATGTTGTGCCGACCCCCCTGTCATGTCTTGGACAGAGATGACTGAGGGGCCATCGGCATTCCTCAGCTATGACGTGCGTAGCCTCGATCACATGGCCGACATTTGTTGGTTACCACAAATTCGCGGATGTGCAAACCTCAGATCATGGCTAATATTAAATATGTGATCCTGCCTACCCAAATTATCACTGAAGGATAGTGAGGGCCTCTTAGTCATCTCTGTCCAAGACATGACAGGGGGGTTGGCACAACATTTTCAACCGTCGCATCAGTCAAGGGGATAAAGTTCGACGGAATTTTTTCTACACTTTGGTACGAGTACAAGCACCAGGCAAGATGTTTTCGTAGAAGGGCTACCAATTGGGCTCTTTAGCTGTGGTAAGGCAAGAAAAAACACCGAGCACCAACTATGTGCTAACATGTTGCTATGCCTTCCTATGAAGTAAATTCGATGTCTAAGCACATCTAGTATGCTCACCTTGCACCAAAACATATTGCTGGTGCTTGCACACTATCGCGGGAACTGGAATGATTTGCCCTCATTCTAGGCATTGGAATCGCCTCTCCTGCTTAGCCGGACGTAAAATTACTCCTTTTTTGTCTCCGCGGAGTGCTGTGGGGCAGCTTTTCCCCACTGTTTCCCCCCTCTTAATCTAAAGTGGGAATCCTGGGTGACTAACGTGGGGGCCAATTATTCCAGTTTTTACCGTAGGTTCAATGGGAGACTCGCGAATATTTGCTTTTTCTCGTTGCAGATGTTGGATGTTGAGGTTAATGGGATGGGGAAAAAAACTAAAGCTGATTATCAATACCTCAACTAATTGCTGAGATTGACACTTCTTTGGCTAAAAATAGGGCAATTGAGGACCAAGCCAAAAGTGAGTAACTGAAGCGCATCTCAGAGTGGCCCCGGAGCAGACAATGTTCTGGTATCGATAATCAGAGGTATCCGATTGGCTGACCGTGTCGTGTGACTTGCCGGGAATGACCGGGGGCCAGTAGCGCCCATAGGTAGCTGCAGGAAAATTCTCAGCACTTTTAAATAGTAGGTTTCATTACAGTACTCGAGTAGAGGCATTCAGCCCCGGGGTTGAAAAGCGAGTATGCAGGTTTCTCGAGCCGAAAGACTTTGGTGGATGTAACGCCTTTTCCCATATGCTAGAGGACAAAAGTGCACGAGTTATCCGTAGTGCAACTGCCGACAAAAAAAATATTCACACCCGAAATAGAGCACACACTGCATAGATCACCACCACCATGCCTCTACGAACCCCTCGCACAAAGTCCCGACATGCTCAAGCCAAGCCTCTCTTAGAACTTGCCATTTCTATAAAGAAGGTAGCCTCTCTTGTCAAAGTTCAGATTGTATAGCCCACTGCTTCATTACCAGTTGATGGTGGCAGCAGGGTAACTTAAGCTGCTGTCTCTAGCAGACTTGCTTTGCTGTACCAGACTCGTACCTATCATCACCATTCTGCTTTATCCACCTAGAAAGTTAAGGCACTACAAGGTGGAGAAGCCCTGTGCACCCCTCTCGGTATTCTTTCTTTGGCAAGTTCCGGCATATTGTGTTCCTAGGTTTTTGTTTGATTCTGGCCTTCACGGATGTTGGGTGATCTGTTTTTTTTGGCCATGGTTGCATTGCGGAAAAACCCATGCACGTTTGTCCCCCGGTGTACAAAACTGACAGATCATCTGGAAAAAAACTTGGCACTCGAAAAATGCTCTTTCGACTCTGGGGCTGAATGCCATGCACTTTTGTCGTGACGCAATGAATCCCTCATTTATAATATTCGGGGGAGGGGGGGAATGATAGATCAATTAATAACCCCTATCTAAGCGATTTCCCAGCTTGCTGAGCATGAACACTGCCTATATTTTGCTAATAATTCCTACATAGGGGTGCCCAGGGGGAATTGTACTCGTACACAATCGTATTGTTCACTAAGTTCCGGTACCCCACCGTGTATTTGTGGCAATGTTGTGGCTAGTCAAAATGTACCTTCACAACCAAAGATCGTTGCACAAGGTACATTCTCACCAGCCACAACACTACTACAAATACTTCGCGGGGGCCAGGAGTTTAGGGAACGGTAGCGTGTGGAAGCTCTCCCGTTGTTGCTAGAATTTGTTCGGCTATCATACCGTAAATCCCGACTTTAACGAACTAGCCTAGACTAGGGCTTTTAGAAATCTCAGGTATGATACAGTCAAAACTAAACTTTTGAGGATTTTGGGGGAGACAAGATATTTGGAATACTGTATCATGAATTTCAGAAACTTGCCCGATCACAAACTGTCCTATTCCAGACCAGTTCGTTAAAAGCGAAATTTTACAGTATTTCTCATAGTTGGCAACCCGCTGTCTCCAAAAGAAATTCCCTTCGGGTGGTAACTTAGACTAAATTTGGTTCCACCCCAACTAGGGCTACTTTCTATTGACACAAGCATTTGCGCTTGGTTTCCCTACCCAAGCACACGTAAGAATCGGAATAATTGAACTTGACACTAGGACGTTGGAGTTGCCTTGGTTGGTATGGTCGGGCTCTTTTTTCTTTATTTCTGTCTTAAGCTCTGTCTGGGTCAGCTTTCGCCTTGCGCACGCCCCCCTTTCCAAGAGAGGGAATTTCGAACGTCTTAGCCCGAGGTTCAATTACTCCAGTTCTTACAGCATTTGATTCAGCTAGGGAATGAACAAACCAGCTTACAGCGGGCACTTCCCATAAGCCCAGCGTGCCTGGAAATAACGGGGAAGGTACCAGAGAGGCACTGATTTTTAACTATAGGTTCAGCAATTGAAGAACGTGAACCATGTGGCACAGTCAAATGCAACAGTGGCTGTGCCACCACAGTGCCAAGACTGTTAGTAATTGAGGGTGATATAGTGTAAATAATAATGGGTATGAAAGAAAGTAAATTAATTATATATAACTGTTTGAGAATTTGACACTCTGCGGTGGCTCCTATAGGTTTTTGTAACCATTTCTTTAAAGTCGGTAGTACTGTACTCGTATCCCTCCTCTTCCTGCTCTCATCTTGAACTCTATATCTCCTAATAGTTAGAAACATCAGAAAGTTTGCCTTTTACATAATCCAACTTCAAGAGGTATGAATAGGGAAAACTTACCATTCAAGTTCACTGGTACCTCTTGTACTTTTTCACTATCAATACTCCACCCTACAGAACTGGACTTCGCCCACTTGTTCTCTATTATCTATGCTTCTGGGCTGGCCACCTAATCTGCAAGCAGTATGACGTTGTTGGATACACTTCTTAACTCTTGTTATTGCGTCTGGATCTTCATTGCTGATCTCGTTGTTGTCTTGTTCATGCAAGTTGTACATACTTCTTCATGATTGGATATTTGATTATTTTTTATTCTTATTTATCAGAATCATGTTGCATTTTAATGCCAAGGCTATGAATATTACACCAAATTCCCAACTTTTAAATCAAGTATATCATTCTTTGTACTTGTGTTTACAAATTAACAAAACCGTACTTTTATTCAAATAAGCGCCTTCTATAACCCCACGGTTTTTTTAAATTATTTACACCAGTACTGGGTTGGTTATACTCGTTTGAAAATGCCCTAAAATGAGGTTCGCACTTATCCCTGGATGCACTATATATTTTTTGCCGAGACTTCGTCCCGATACTTGTGGCGCGGTACTCGTACAGAACTCGGGTGTGGTCATAAAGGGCGGAAAAAAAGATCAGCAAGATCCGGTGGGGTAGTGAGAAAACAGGTTGCAACAGTGGAAAAATTCTTGCCTTGGCAGTGTTGAAATTCTCTGTATATTTCCTATGTATATTCAACACACTATGGTGTGATCTTTTACTTAGTTTGTGTTTCGGCTCTTCCTGTCCACCGCTTACATTACTTGAGCTAAGATATATATTTTGGTGTTTTATTGTTTATTTCAGGATAATATCTGGGGATTTAACATGTGCTTTCCAATCAGGTGTTTAGGATTTTACAGTTGTTTATGCATCTCTTATGCACCATTCTTGGTCATGATATTTCTAATAATTGCTCCACACCCTCCTGTTTTCATGCACATTATTTGAGATTTACTTGTCTGGCTTTCAGGGTCAAATATGTTGGCACTTATGTTTCTTATATTGTTTTCCCAATATTGCTCTTGTGCATATGGATATGCACTTTTCTATAAATAAGGCGCTACCGGCCACCTGGCTTAGAAGAATACAGAACTGGAACTCCTACCAATCCCTTCTGCACCGCCTCGCTAAGCATGCCTCACAACCCCCCTTGTACTTGCAAAGTATTATCTCCATAGAATACATTGTGTCGTATTCCCATATTGAACAGGCAGACACCGCAAATCCAGACTGATGGAATAAGTATGTTAGGATGATACCTGACCATTTAGGCAAAATCTTGATGATAATGAAATTGCCAGTATATAGTTGAACCTATGCATTTATACAATACTCTCAGAAGAACTATTCCAAAAGCCTACATTCAGCCCTACTGGTCTCAATTTGGCTTGATACAATTTGATTCGTACCAAAACTCATAGATATAATATAGCAGGAGCTACATTACTATTGCTCTAGGTTAATGCCATCGTATAAAACCCCCATCTTTTCCACTTGCCCTTGACTGATCAGGACAGATCAGACCTGCTATCCTGGTTTTGCAACTGAGAGATTTGCCTCCTTTATGACCGTACCCAAGTACAGTGCTCAAGCACCCTAAAACCAGGATTCCCCAGCATTTTTGTTATACTACTGTACTCGATTGTTTACCTGATGAATACCCCCATTTGTTATTGGCTGACATTCTTTAAGACCTGATGAAAGACTTCCCAAACTAAGCCTATCTTAAGCTGATATAATGATTTTACAAAGATGTTGGTGAGAGGTAGTGAGAATGAATTGAAAGGGTTTTTACTGTGTTAGAAGTAGTGTTCGTTACGGGGCGCGGCGGGGCGGGTTTTCACTCGCCAGACCCCGCCCTTACACGGGGCCGGGGGGGGTATGTTTGGGGTAATCCCCGCCCCGCCCCCGTCCGGGGTCCGCCCGCACTGATTCCCTGGACAGGGCCACGTTTGTTACCCCCTATTTTTAACGGGGACCCGTCTGGGGTATGGGTGGGGCGGGGGCCTGAGCGGGCACAGGGGCAGGGAATGCCGAAAAAGGCACCCCGCCCCAGGCCGTTGAGTGGGGCGGGGCGGGGAAAAGGGCCAGGGGCCCGCGTTTTTCGGTGCCCCGTCCGCCCCGTAACGAACTCTAGTTAGAAGAATATGAGGATCGGCTATGATGCATGGACCACATGCTGGCATTGTCCCAATATCTTTTTTTTATTTATAGCGTGCAATGAGCCACTGGCATTGAGCCAGGTGACCAAACCGGGCGATTACCAGATTCGGAGAACCGTCCAAACTACCCGCACTTTTCAGAACATCTCATTCCTAGTAGAGCAGGTAATCCATCTGCTAGGTCCAGAATCCCATAGGCCCAAGCAGAGTTGATTGAGGTGGATAGCGTTAGAGGTAATTCTAGCTGATGATTTAGGGCAAAGGAGGGATGGAGGGATGGAGTGATAAGAGGGTCAGGGATTCAATTGATTCTAGAGTTGAAACGATTGTCATAAGAGTTCATGGCAGGGTTCAAAATGGTCGGCCGAGGCCTGGTTCGTGTTCAATAATGTGATAGCGGCACAATCTATTCTATGTGGATAATACTTCACAGGTTCAAGGGGGGTCAAGAGGCACCCTTACCGAGCAGGTCAAGAAGGGATTGGTAGGAGTTTCAATTCTTAGTTCTTCTAAGCCAGGTGGGCGGTAGCACCTTAGTTATAGAAAAGTGCATGTCCATGTGCGCAAGAGAAATATAGGGAAAACAAGGTACGAAATATAAGTGCAAACTGGTTTAACCCTGAAATCCTGCCAAGTAAAGCCCAAATAATGTGGATGGAAACAGGAGGGTGTGGAGCCATTATTAGAAATATCATGACCAAGAATGGTGCATAAGAGATACATAAACAACTGTAAAATCCTAAACACCTGATTGGAAAGCACATGTTAAATCCTGAGATATTATCCTTGTAACAGGTTTATTCCTGTCTAACGAAAATACAATAGGACCGGCGATAGACCTGCTAGCGCTGGTGCTAAGGGAGGCTTCAAGGGACCGGTAGCTAGAAGGATAATAGTTGAAGGACAAGTTG
>Ga0307510_10002029_pt1 | contig 22871 bp, 18 predicted proteins | sample 12_EM_MG_FD_207224 | JGI IMG/M metagenome (GOLD analysis project Ga0307510, IMG submission 207224) | Populus trichocarpa ectomycorrhiza microbial communities from riparian zone in the Pacific Northwest, United States - 12_EM | ecosystem: Host-associated > Plants > Roots > Unclassified | place...
CCGGCATCGAAGCGTTGGAGCCGGCTCGCCAGTGAAGTGTTGTCTTTGTCTGGTCTGGCGGCAACGCCGCCTGTTTCGCCCGACATCATCCCCGACCGGACCCCTGACCGACCTTGGCCTGGCCTGTAAAAAAACGCGCGTGCATCGCGCTACGGCATTTCTCGCCCCGTGCTCTGGCGCTTGCGCTGGCCTTGCTCGCCGGCTGTTCGTCGGTCTCGCGCGGCAGCCTTGAGAGCGTCCGCCTTGCCGTGCAAGGAGAGAAGGTGCATCCCACGGCGGCGTCGGTAGCCGCCACGCCGTATTTCCAGCTGCAGGTGAACGCACCCGTCGGCGAGGCGATCCTTATTCTCGCCAGCGTGAAACAGGGGCAACTGGGCTGGTACGGCGGCGGGCACGATATCGTCTTCACACGCGACGGACTGGTGGTGAAAACTGTCGGCCTGGCGCAGAACCTGGATGATTCGGCATTCCCGTCGGGCAACCCCTTCCAGGCGGGCCTGCAGCGGCTGAACGGCCCGGTCGACTACACCCGGCGCATGGATTTCTCGCCCGGCTATCGCTACGGCGTGGTCATGCATGCCCATCTGCAACCCGGGGCGCTGGAGGATGTCGAGATCCTCGGCACAGTGCGTCGGCTGCGTCGTGTCGACGAAGAACTCGCAGCCCCCGGGATGCACATGACCAACCGCTACTGGGTCGATCCGGCTGACGGGTTCATCTGGAAGAGCAAGCAGTACGTGGCCCCCGGATTCCCGCTCGAGTTGATCCAGCTGCAGCCCTACCGGGAGACCGCTTCGTGAAGCGCGGCACGTGGCCGCTGGGCCTGGCACTGGTCCTTCACGCGTTGCCGCCGATGGCGCAAGCGCAGGCAACGATAAAGGTCGATGCCGAGGGCGCGGTGGGCCAATCCGGCCCGGCCGTCTATCCGTCCGGAGCTCGTTTGTCCGCGGTGGCAGCGGCAGCCAATGTCGATCCCGAAGCGTATGCCGTGGGCGCTGCCTGGCTGCAGCCAGGCTTGCAAAACGAGCAGCTGCGCCTGCGCGCCGGCCTCGTCTACGAACTGGGCGCCATCCGCCGGCAGGCCATGGCCGCCGACAACGCACCGCTGGCCGAAAGCAGCGCTGCATTCCAGGCGTGGCTGTCCGGTCGCCCGATCACCGGCCGCCGCGCCGGTGCCGCGCTCGATCCCGCCCGGCTGGAAGTGACACCCTCCGACGACTGGCCGGTGCATGAGGGCGATACGTTGTTCTATCCACGGCGCCCGGCGGACATCCGGGTGGTGGGCGCGGTGGGCAAGGCCTGCCGTTTGCCCCAGATGCCGATGCAGGATGCTCGGCGCTATCTGGCCTCGTGCCCATTGTCCGGTGCCGCCGATCCTGACCTCATCTATATCGTGCAGCCCGACGGCACGGTGTTCGAGCAAGGCATCGCCCTGTGGAATCGCGCCGATCCACGCCCATTGGCGCCAGGTGCATGGATCTATGTGCCCTTCAACCGGCGTGCGATTACCGGCGCGGCCGACGATGGGTTCAACCGTGATGTCGCCGATTTCCTCGCCACCCAGACCCTGGGTGAAGAAGGGTGGCGATAGTGCGGGCCAAGCGGTACGCGCGCCGGGGCTGGTGTTGCGCCGGCCTGGCCTTGCTGGCGGGTGGCGTCCCCTACGTATACGCACAGGAAGCCACGACCCAGAGCGATTTCGGCGGGGTCGGCTTGTTGCAGACGCCGACCGCGCGCATGGCCCAGGAAGGTGAATTCAGCTTCGTGCTGAGCCGTACCACGCCATACACCAACTACAACGTGTCGATGCAGCCGCTGCCGTGGCTGGAGGCCTCATTCCGCTACACCAACGTCAGCAACCGGCCGTATGGGCCGAAGGGCTTGAGCGGAAGCCAGACCTACAAGGACAAATCGATCGATGCCAAGATCAGGCTGTGGGAAGAAAGCCGCTGGTTGCCGTCCGTCGCGGTCGGCGCGCGCGACGTCGGCGGTACCGGCTTGTTCTCCAGCGAATATTTCGTCGCCAGCAAGCGGGCGGGGCCGCTCGATTTCAGCCTGGGCCTTGCCTGGGGCTACATGGGCGCGCGCGGCGACATCTCCAATCCATTCGATTTCATCAGTGACCGGTTCAGCACGCGTCCCACCGGCGGAACCGGCACCGGCGCGTTCAGTACCAACAAGTTCTTCCGCGGCCGGCCGGGCTTCTTCGGCGGGGTGCAGTACCAATCGCCGCTTCGATGGCTGTTGCTGAAGGCTGAAGTGGACGGCAACGACTACAAGCACCAGCCGCAGAACAACAACCAGCCGCAACGCACGCCATTGAATCTGGGCGCCGTATTCCGCCTTAACGGCAATGTCGACCTTACCCTTGGGTACGAGCGTGGCGAGGTCGCCACGGCGGCACTGAACCTGCATAGCAACCTCGCCAATCACGTGGACCCGCCCAAGACCTACGATCCGAAGCCGGAACCCGTGGCCTTCGAAACGACCAGGGCGGACCCTGCACAAGCGGGCGCGGCAGCTGCGAGTCCGGCGCCCGCCAGTAGCGCGCCGCCACGCCAGTCGCCTGAACACGTGGACTGGGCGGAAGTGTCCAAAGCCTTGCACGACAACGCCGGCATCAATGTCAGCAGCATCGGTCGCCGCGGTTCGGAACTTGTGATCCATGGCGAGCAGCAGCGCTTTTTCTATCCTGACGAAGGGGTAGGGCGCGCCACCCGTATCATCGATAACCGGGTCGACCAGAGCATCGACTGGCTCACCGTGGCCAGCGAACGCAATGGCATGAAGACGGTGGAAACCAGCGTTCATCGGCCGCTTTTCCTGGAACTTCTCGATCACCAGATCGACCTTGAGACGTTCCGCCGCAGTGTGGAGCAGGACCCGGTCACCACGCGGGATGAAGAAGTGCTCTACCGCGCACCGCTCAAACGCTTCACCGGCGGTGTTTCGCTGGGGTACCAGCAGAACCTGGGCGGACCGGATGCCTTCGTGCTGTACCAGGTCTATGGCGCGGCCTCCGGCACGTTCAACTTCAGCCGCAACCTGTGGCTCGACGGCGTGCTGGCGGTGAACCTGGCCAACAACTACGACAAGTTCAAGTACGACGCGCCCAGCAATCTTCCGCGCGTGCGCACCAACATCCGCCAGTACCTGACCAGCTCCGATGTCACCATGCCGAACCTCCAGCTCACCGGCACACGGCGGCTGGGGGAGGATCTGTATGGACTGGCGTACGCCGGCATGCTGGAAAGCATGTATGGCGGCGCGGGCGGCGAAGTACTGTACCGGCCCTTCGGCGAGCGCTGGGCAGTGGGTGCGGACGTCAACTGGGTCAAGTCGCGCGGGTTCGACCAGGATCTCTCGATGCGCCGGTACCACGTGATCACGGGCCAGGCCACGGGCTATCTCGACACCGGCTACCACCATGTGACCGTGGCGGTCAGCGCCGGCCGCTACCTGGCCGGCGACTGGGGTACCACCATTGATGTCTCGCGTGAATTTTCCAATGGCGCGCGCATGGGCGCCTATGCCACCGTCACCACCAAGTCCGGCAGCGCAGGCTACGGCGAAGGCAGCTTCGACAAGGGCATCTACGTGTCGATCCCGTTCGACATGCTGCTGCCGCACTCTTCGCGCAGCCGGGCCACCTTGCTATGGGAACCGCTGCTGCGCGACGGTGGCGCACGCCTGAACAAGCGCTACACCCTCTACACGCTGACCAACGACATGGACAGCGACCTGTTCGACAAGAACCTGGAGAAGATCACGCAATAGCCGCTACAGCTGGCTATCGCGATCCAGGTTGTATTGGGTGGTGGCTGCGTTGCTGATCAGGCCCGACAGCGGCAGCAATTGGCTAAGGAAGCGATTCCAGCGGGTGATGCCGGCCGGTCCGACGAAGATCACATCCCCGGGCTTGACCGAGAATTGCGCGGCCACGGCGTAGGCCGATGGCGATGTGTTGTCGAGCTGGTAGATCGACGCGGGTGCCTTTTCCATGTCCTCGACGCCGCGGATCACATAGACGGATTTCCCGCTGGAACTGACCTGGTTCAGGCCGCCGGACCGCCCCAGTGCCTGGGTCAGGCTGAGGTCGCTGGTCTTGAAGGAAATCGCCTGGGGACGCAGCACCTCGCCGAGCACATAGGCCTCGTGGCGATCGTTGTACGGCAGGTAGATGCTGTCGCCGCCCTTGAGATAGACATCCTGGGCACCCTGTGGCGCGTGCGAGAGGGCATCGAGATCAAGGTGGTATTCATGGCCATCCCGTCGCAGCACCACGTCGGAGAGGTCGGCCAGCTGGGCGTTGACACCCGCGGTGCCCACGGCCTGCGCAAGGGTGAGCGGCGTGACCGTGATGTCCTGCGGGTCGGTCTTGACGAAGGCGCCGCCGAGCGTCACCCGCTGGCTGGCGTAGTTGACGATGCTGATGTCGACCTGCGGTTTCTCTACGTACTTGGTCAGGCGGTCGGTGATCGCCACGCGCAGTTCTTCCACCGTCAGGCCGGCTGCGTGCAGCAGGCCCACATAGGGATAGAACAGGGTGCCGTCGGGGCGCACCAGGCGGCCATTGGCCGCGGTCTGCTGCTGGGAACCGGCGGGCGAGGTAAGTTCCGGATGTTCCCAGACCGTGATGTACAGCGAATCGCCCGGGCCGATCCGATAGGAATCGGGGCGGTAGGCGGTGAGGCTCGGATCGATGCCCGGTGCGGTGGCACTGGCCCGATCCATCGCGATCAGCTTCGGCGTGATGGGTATCAGCTGGTAGCGGCTCCCGGTGGCGCTCTGCTTGTCGTTCAACTCGCCGGTTTTCATGTGCTGGCCGGGTGCCAGGATGCAGGCGTGCAAAAGCACGCAGCACCCGGCCAGACCGAGAGTTGGCAAGAACTTCATCGTTGGCGGGATCCTTGTTGTCGAGGCGCCGCGGGGACGGCATGCCATCAACACACACTAAAACCGATCGATCATTAACGGAGATGGAACACGATTGGACATTTAGACGTCTAAATTTCCGAAATAACGATCAATGAGTGCCTCCCGTGCCGCCGGTTCCCCCTGTTCCTCCGGTGCCGCCCGTACCGCCGGTACCGCCTGTTCCATCGTTGCCCGTGCCATTTGCATCGTTCGCAGTGGCGCCTGAGACCGCCGCCATGGCTGCGGTGCCGGGGCCTACGCGCGCGGGTGAAAGTGCGCCTTTTGAAGCCTGGCGCGCCTGGTTGGGGTTGGCGACACGCGGGCTGTTTTGACTGTCCTGCGTACGAGCGGGCGCGGCAGCAGATGATTGATCCTGTGCCCACGACACAGCCGCCGCGGCCGTCGCGGCTAGAACTACGCTTGCAAGGAATAAGCGTTTCACTGTCGGTTTCTCCTGGCGATGTTGGTTCGGTGAACAACACGCGCATGAATGCGTTCAGCTACACGCAGCGCATGTTCTATTCACTGCCAACCATCATCGATGGTCAAGCAAACCAGCTGAACAGAGGCGATTTAGCACTGTTTTTGTGATACGCCCCGCAAATTCTCGGTTAACGGATTGATGCTTTTTTCGTCGCGGCGCAACATGCAGCATCGCAAGTAGAAAACGCGAACACATTGCAGGTCGAAACCGGTTTGATTGGGTTTCGGTCGAAACGTGTTGGGCTTCGGTTGTGTCCCCCGGATGGGGCGCGCTGGCCCTACGGGGGGCACGTACCTGGACACGCCGGCACCGCCGGTGTTGGCACGCTGGCACGAGGCACCTGTCATGCAATTGACAAAATTCAACGCGTTACTGGATCTGGAGCTCCGCGTGAGCGATCCACTTTGCGTGTTGGCAGCCGGCTACCTCGCCTACTTCGTCCGCTTCGACACCATGCGGATGAATGGCGTCTACGGGGTCGCGCTGCTCTTCCTGGTGATCACGACGATGGCGGCCTCGGTCGTCCTGAGGGCCTACGACCAACCCCTGGGCGAGCGCCCGGTGAGCCAATACTGCTGCGTTGCAGCAGCGTGGTCCATCGCCTTCGCGACCATGATCGCGCTTGCGTATCTGCTCAAGGCGAGCGAGTTGTACTCGCGCGGTTGGGTCTCGCTTACGTTCTGCCTCGGGCTTGCATTCTTAGCATTCGTTCGACAGCTCGCCGTGGTGGCACTGCAGGACCTTCGCCGTCGCGGCATCGGCATGCAACGCTGCCTTCTGATCGGCGCCACCGATGCGGGCATCCACATGGCTCGCGAAGCCGAAGCCAACCTTGGCCTCGGCATGAAGATCACCGCCTATGTCAAAACTCCTTACGACAACGGCATTCCCCTGGGTGTACCCAATGCAGGTTCCCTCAAGAACATCGAGGAAATCCTTGCTCGCGGCCAATGGGACCAGGTGCTGCTGGCGCTACCTGTCAGTGCCAATCGCGCCATCAGCTACGTGCTTGATCGCATGGATGAGCACGTGATGACAGTGAAGTTCGTCCCCGACATGCTGGGGCGGAAGTTGATCAACCATCGCATGGAAGACTGCGCCGGCGTGCCGGTCGTGACCCTTCGCGAAAGCCCCTTGCTTGGTCATGCGTGGATCCTCAAGGCCTTCGAGGATCGCCTGGTCGCGGGTTTGATCCTCATCATGATCAGCCCGGTGATGTTGCTGCTGGCGCTGGGCGTGAAGCTGTCCAGCCCCGGGCCGGTGCTCTATCGCCAGCACCGCGTGGGGCTCGATGGCAAGGAATTCGAAATGCTCAAGTTCCGCTCCATGCCGGTGGACATGGAGAAGGGCAAGGCGGTGCAGTGGGGCAGTGCGCAAACCAAAACCACTACCCGCTTCGGGCGCTTCATCCGGCAGACCAGCCTGGATGAGTTGCCCCAGTTCATCAACGTGCTGCGCGGCGACATGTCCATCGTGGGCCCACGCCCTGAACGTCCCATGTTCGTCGAGAAGTTCAAGAGCCAGATCAACGGCTACATGCACAAGCACCTGGTCAAGGCGGGTATCACCGGCTGGGCGCAGATCAATGGCTGGCGCGGCGATACGGACCTGGTCAAGCGTATCGAGCACGACATCTATTACATCAACCATTGGTCGCTCGGGTTCGACCTTCGCATCATCTTCCTGACGATCTTCAAGGGATTCGTGCACAGCGAAGGGAAGGCATCGCCTGTCTTGCCGGTGCCCGAGGCGCCGCTTGTTGCGACGGCCGAGCCCGTGGGTGAGGAACCGGTATAGGGAAGCTCAGGTTCATTGCAATCGAACTCATTACCGTGAACTGGGGTATCGCTTGAAGGTTTTGATCTGTGGCGGGGCAGGGTATGTCGGTTCGCACATGGTGCGATACCTGGTGGCAAACAGGCACGAGGTGGTCGTTTACGATGATCTTTCCTCCGGACATCGGGAGGCGGTGCCGCCGGAGGTGGCCTTTGTCCACGGCGATATCGGTGACGCGGCGCGGCTGTCGCGGTTGTTCGCCGTGCATCGCTTCGATGCGGTCATGCATTTCTGCGCCCGCTCGCTTGTCGGCGAGTCGGTCGTCGAGCCCTACCTTTATTACCGCAACAACGTGGCCAACACGCTGGTACTGCTCGGCGCGATGCGCGACGCCGGCGTGGACCGGCTGGTGTTCTCCTCCACCGCAGCCGTGTTCGGACACCCGCAGGCCGATGCCATCGATGAGACCCACCCCACCGAGCCGATCAACCCGTACGGCCAAAGCAAGCTGATGATCGAGCGAGTGCTCGCCGATGCCTTCCTGGCCTACGGCCTGCGTTCGGTGGCGCTGCGCTACTTCAATGCCGCCGGTGCGGATCCATCGGCCTCGATCGGCGAGGCGCATGAACCTGAAACGCACCTTATTCCCAATGTGCTCAAGGCGGTGCTGGGGCAGGGCGCGGCACTGAAGGTATTTGGCGACGACTACGACACCCGCGACGGGACGTGCGTGCGCGACTACATCCATGTGAACGACCTGGCCTCGGCGCACCTGTTGGCGATCGAATACCTTGCTTCGAACGAGGGCGCATTTACATTCAACCTCGGTAATGGCGAGGGCTTCAGCGTGCGCGAAGTGATAGCCGCCGCCGAGCGGGTAACGGGCCGGCCAGTACCGCATGCCATCGCTCCCCGCCGGCCGGGCGACCCGGCAACGCTGGTGGCGTCGAGCCTGCAGGCGCGCCAGCGCCTTGGCTGGAAGCCGGCCATGGCAAGCCTCGATGAGATCCTGGCCAGCGCCTGGCAGTGGCACCTGGAGCCCAACTGGCGTTGATCATGCAGGCCAGGCCCAAGGTCCAGCTCGACTTCATCGACGCACTGCGCGGCCTCGCGATCATCGGCGTGCTGATAAGCCATGCGCAGCGGAACGTGGAGATCTACCAGGCCATGGGCCACCAGGCGCTGATGTCGCCCTGGCTTAGCCGATACGCGGTGCAGGGCGCACGTGGGGTGCAGCTTTTCTTCGTGGTCAGCGCCTTGACCTTGTTCCTTTCGGCCAGCAAGCGCGCCAGCGAGCGCAACGAGTGGCTGAATTTCTACGTGCGCCGGTTTTTCCGTATTGCTCCCATGTTCTACCTGGCCTTTGGCGTCTACTGTCTGGCGCCGGCACTGCTCAAGGGCCAGGCGATTCCACCGCTGGGCACGGTGCTTGGCACGCTGAGCTTCACCAATGGCTGGAGCCCTTCGTGGTTGCTGGGTGCCAACGATGTTGTGCCTGGCGGCTGGTCGATCGGCGTGGAGATGTCGTTCTATATCGTCTTCCCGCTGGTGTTCCTGGCGCTGGGGAATCTTCCCCGTGCACTCGCGGCGCTGGTGTTGTGCCTGGCACTGGCCGTGGGCGGCTGGCCACTATTGCTGCAACACCCGCCGATCGACGACGCCGATCTGTGGGAACGCTTCGTGTTCGTCTGGCTGCCCAACCAATTGCCGATCTTCCTGTTCGGCATCTGCGCCTATTTCGTGATGTTCGGCCCGGCGGGGCGGCTGGCCATGTTCTTCAGGCAGGCGAGGCCGGCCTTGAATGCGTGCCTGTTCATGCTGGCGGCGGCCGTGCTGCTGGTGGCGCCGCAATGGCTGGACGATCCACGCGCCGTGTTCCTGTACGGCGGTGCATTCGCCCTGCTGGCGTTGTGCCTTTACCGGCAGCCCTATCGCTGGCTGGTCAACCGCCCGCTTCAGCACATCGGGAAGATCAGCTTCAGCGGTTACCTCACCCACTTCTTCATGCTGCAGGTGGCGCGCAAGATCCTGGCGAGGTTCCACGCCGGCGATCACCTGAACCCCGACCTGTACTTCGTTGCCACGGTGTTGATCGCCTTGGCAGGCACGGTGCTGGTGTCGAGCCTGACCTATCGCCTGGTCGAAGTGCCAGGTCAGGCGCTGGGCAAGCGCGTGATCGAGGCATTGGCGGTTCGCCGAAAGCTTGCAGCCGCCCCCAGTCACTAAGCCCTCAGCGTTTCGAGGGTGGGAGCCGTCGGGCCTCACCCTGGTCACTAAGTCCTCGTCGGGCTTTGCCCTCCTGCGGAAGCGTTCCCAGGGTGAGGCCCGACGGCTCCCTCCGACCCATGAGGTGGATGAGAGCAAAGCCTAGCGGCGGGTCGCTCCGCAATTCACAGCCACGTCCGGGGAAGGCGTCGGGGTGTCGTTTTCGGAACGCTTCCGCAGGAGGGCGAAGCCCGACGAGGACTTAGTGACGAAAATGACACCCCGATGCCTTCCTTCCCACGCGCCGCGGAACAACGCGCCGGCTAAGTCACCTTGGCGATGAGGTCAAGGGCGTTGGGTACTGGCTTGCCGCCGGCGAAGCAGGCCTTGACGAGGGCGTTCACCTGCGCAAGCGATGGGCGGTGTTGCTTGAAGCGGTCGAGCATCTGCGCGTTCGCGCGTGTGGCAGGTGCCCGATCGTTGCTGGCGTACATGCGGTTCTCGCCGATCTGGGTACGCGTGGCCAGTTGCATGTCGACGCCGGGAGATTGCGGTGATACCACGATGTTGTCGTGGATGGCCGTGCTGTTGGGAACCCCTTTCCAGCTGGTGGCCTTGAACACGGTGACCTGGGCGCCGGCCAGGGGCTTTTCGGGAATGATGATGATGTTGTTGTAGATCTGGCTGCCGTCCACCGGCCCTGAGATGCGCAGCGAGGCGCTGTCGGTCTTGCGCAGGGCGTCGTTGATGCTCACATTGAAGCGCACGATGGTGCCGGTGTTGCCGATGTCGCCGCCGCTGCGGCCGTCGTTGCATACCAGCGCCATGCCGCCGATGTTGTCGTGGCTGTAGTTGTACTGGATCACCGTGTTCCGGCAGCGGAAGTCCGAATCGTAGCCCTGGCCATCGGCAAAGGCCTTGTGATCACTTACTTCGTTGTACTGCACCATGGTGTTGTCGCAGTCGAACGGCCAGATGCCGGCGGCGGCCTCGCCTCGCGGCAGGGCGCCGCAGCGGCTCACCGTGTTGTGATCCACCTGGGCCCCGTCGCAGCCCTTGACCAGGATGCAGTCGCCTGGGACCTCGCTGATGCGATTGCCGCGTACGACGACGCCCGAGGCGAGGCCGCCGGTGCGGTTGCCTGCGCCCAGGAAAAGAATGCCGTCGCGCTGGCTGCGCTCGATCGTATTGTCGGCGATGGTCAGGCCCTGGTAGCGGGTGGGCCGGGTCTTGCCCGAAGCCTCCACCAGGATCGCACTGCCGCCGCCCTGCTGCTTGATCGCCACGCCGTTGACATCGTGAATGTGCAGGCCTTGCAGCACGATGCCATGGGCGATGCCAAAGTCCTGGTGGAACAGGTGGACACCGGTGCGCCTTGGGGCCGGTTGTGGCCCCTGGTTGGAAATCTCAAGGTTGCGCAGCGTCCAGTACTCGACGTTCTGCAGGCGCACCGTGGACGGGCCGCGGCCGTCGGCATGCAGGTGGGGAAGGGCGCCGCTGCCGTAGGCGTCGACCACGATCGGCGCGCCCGCGGCACCTGAGCCCTTCGGCTGGAACATGCCCGGATAGTTACTGCCTCGCTTGAAGAGAATCTGGTCGCCTGGGCCGAACGTGACCTTGTTGAGCCGGTCGAGGCTTCGCCAGGCCTGCGCCTGGCTACTTCCGTCATGGGCATCGTTGCCGGCGGTGCCATCCAGGTAGTAATGCTTACCGGACGTTGCGGCGCGGGCGTTGTACGTGGGCAGGGCTACCAGGGCGCCCAGGCCCCACAGCGATTGGACGATAAAGGTTCGACGATGCATGGTGGTCCTCTTTTCTTCAACGCCGTTCGCTCAATGAGTAGCGATAGACGCCGCCGTGCTTCTTCAGCATGTAGGCGAATCCGGCAAGGTGTTTGATGGCCAGCTTCGAGAACTTGCGCGTGCGCCGCTTGTAGTCGTGCACGATGGAAATTTGCCGGCAGTAGTAGTTGCGCAGGCCGAGCTTGTGCGTGCGCACGCAGAACTCGGCGTCTTCGGGCCCGAAGAAGATCCGCTCGTCATAGCCCATGAGCCGGGCGGCGACGTCCTTGGTGAAGGTCTGGTTGGCACCAAGCACGTAGTCCACTTCGAGCGGGTCGTTGCCGTCGTCGAACGGCGTGTCGAGCATCAGGTGCCGTTCCAGTTCCCGTTTCACGAAGCCGAGCTTCCGACTCACCGGAATGCGCGCGGCGATCGGCTGGTAGAAGCGCGGGAAGCGCCGGGTTGAATCCTGCCGGCTGCGATCGACATTGAGCAACTGGAAGCCGACCACGCCGGCATCGGGATGGGCCTTGAAGAAGTCATCGACGATCGTGCCCGGGTCCTGGGTGAGGAAGATGGTGTCGTTGTCCAGCGTCATGCAGTAATTGCCACGCGACAGGAACAGGCCGCGATTGCGTGCCGGACCCACGCCAAAATTACGCTCCAGGGGGAAATACCGGATCTTCGGCAGGGTGGCGACGAATTCGGCACTGCCGTCCTGCGAGCCGTTGTCCACCACGATCACCTCGTCGCGGGAAAAGTCGACCTTGTCCATCAACGAAAGCAGGCAGCGCTCAAGGTTTTCCCGCTCGTTCCAGGTGATGATGATGATCGACAACCTCACATCTGCCGCGCTCATGACGGGTCTCCAGGGGGTGGGGCGCTGTCGCGCAGCGAGGAAGGGGTAACGACCTCATTGGCCTTCACCACCGTGTTGTCGGGGATCACCACCGGGCCGAAGATGCAGGCGCCGGTGCCGATGGTGACGTTGTCGCCGATCACCGGCGTGCCGTCGCCGGGCCAGCGATTGCCGATGCAGACGCGGGCGTACAGCGTGCAATTGGCGCCGATCGTGGTCTTGCCGTTCACGATCACGCCAAAGGCGTGGTAGATCACCAGCCCCGGACCGATCGTGGCCGTGGTGGGCAAGTAGCACTTGAAGATGAATTCGGCGATTTTCTCCAGCACGCGCAGCGGTGTGTGCAGCCAAGTGCCGCGGCTGGTGGCGATCAGGCGGTAGCTGAAGATCACCCAGAACGATTGGTCCAGCATCCACCAGACCATGCCGCGGAAGCCGGGAAGTGATTTAAGACGGCGAACATCGGCGCGGAAGTCGTCAAGCATGGGCCGGGTCCTGGCTGGGTGCAGGGGCCGGCAACTTCCGCCATTTGTTACGTCTTATCCTGTCCCGCGCGGCGGCATCGAGCTTCAACTGGGTCACACGCATATCGTTGCGCGCATAGAACATCCCGACGAAGAACCAGAAATACGCTTCGTAGCCACTGAACTCGATGAAGGCCAGCATCAGGTAGCACACCAGGAAGGCCTTGATGTTGCGTTGCTGGCCTTCGGCCGGGCTGAACGTGATGTGCGCCGCCACCACCAGGAACAGCAGCAGCGACTGCACGCCGCCTTCAAGGAGGAATTGAAGGTAGATGTTGTGGACGTTGTTCTCGACGAAGGTGATGCCGGAGATCTGTTCCATCAGCGGCACGCCGTTGCCCACGCCATAGCCCAGGACGTTCTGCTTCAATGCGCTGCCGGCACTGGTCCACAAGGCGAGCCGGCCGACATTCTTGTGTTCCAGGTTCGTCTCGGCCTGCAGGTTGAAGCGGTCCAGTACCGGAATGTCGATCACCGACGACAGCACCATCCCGACCACCAGCACCACCATGGCCATCGCCAGGAAGCTGTACAGGTAGTAGTAGCGCGTCTTTCGCGTGCGATAGGCGGCGATGCCGATCGATATGGCGACACCCACCAGGCCTGCGCGGGAAAGCATGGTGGCACTGGTCATCAGGGCAATAAACGCCGCGATCGGATAGGCGCGGGTGCCGAGCAGGAGGATGGAGAGCAATGCAAGCAGGCTGGCCTCGATATTGCGCCCGCCCGTGGACATGTAAAGAACGCTCGAGGCGGTTTCGCTGCGCGCATAGACCGCGCCAAGCTGGCCGGCGTAGAGGATATCCCGCACGATCAGGAAAACAATGCAGCAGCCGAGCATCCAGATGAAGATCTTGCGCAGCTCAACCTCGTGCAACTTCCGTCCGAACACCACGCCCAGGAAATAGGATGTCGCGGCGAACACGATGAGCGTGGAGCGAAGGCCTCCACCATAGGTGGCGGCAGCCGCCAGTGATGTCGCCACCATCACGCCGAGGAACGCGGTGGCCGGGTTGAACTTCAGGTACCGCAATGCCGGCAGGTAAAGCATCGGCATCAAAAGCAGCAGGATGTGATAGACGTTGATGTGCGACTTGCTGGCGGTGCTGTGCGTTAACGGTATCTGCACGAAGAGCATGGCCATCAGCGTGATGGCGGCAGCGCGTGTCTTGTTGATCACCATGGGAGCGCTCCGGCGCGAGCCTGCGCGGTGTGGCGGGTTATCCCGGTGGCGGCCATCGACTTCGCCATCAGCCGATCGCCACGCCGAAGAATTTATGCAGCAGCACCTTCACGGTCGATTTGTAGCCGCCGAATGATAGGTTGCGTGCAATCTCGCCCAGCGGCGGCCTCTGCCGGTTCATCACATATTGGATGTTCCGGTGGTTGCGCCGCTGGTCCGCGCTCATCAGCCCCGAGTGCTTGGCGATGAAGCGCTCGCTCCCCTCGGCACGCTTGTTCGAGTTGCGGATCCGCGCGCGCGAACGGTCGTCGTCGACGAAGGAAAGCAGAGGGCGCGTGCGCACGGCCGTGCCGTAACGATGAACCAGGCGCACCCACATGTCGTAGTCCTGCCACGATGGCATCGATTCGTCGAAGCCGCCAAGTTCGCGCATCCGCGATAGTTCGGTCAGTACCTGGTTGCCGGCGAGGTTGGCGTATAGGAGCGCGGGCAGGGTAAGGGTATCGACCCTGCCAAGCTCGGCCTCACCGTACCGCCGTGCGAGCGACGATGCGATCTGGGCAGGCGCCTGGAAGTATTTGAAGCGGCTGCAGGCGAACGAGGGCGAGTGGCGACGATAGATATCCACCAGGCAGCTGATCCGCTGTGGATGGAACAGGTCGTCGTCGTCGAGGCCGGTGACATAGGTGCCGACCGCCTGCTCTATGCAACGATTCCGGGCGCGGCACGCTCCCTGGGGTGTCTCGTTGCGCAGGTAGGTAAACTTGCCGGGATAACGGCGGACATACTCGGCCACGACGTCCGCGGTGTCGTCGGTCGATGCCTCGTCGCAGATCAGCACCTCAATCTGGGGGTAGTCCTGCGCCAGCACCGAGTCGACTGCCCGGCGCAGCAGGGCCGACCGGTTGCGGGTGGGAATGTAGACACTCACCAGGTTCGATTGCGCATTCATCGTCAGGCGGCCATCGGCTGCGCTTGCTGTTTGAAGAACACGTGCCGGCCACGCCAGATGACCCAAAGCAGCGGCGGCGTCACCAGGGCCAGGCGCACCACGCTCGCCTTCCAGTCGTTACCCGGATACAGCGCCACGGCCAGCATCAGGAAGGCATAGGGTGCGAAGCTCTCCACCGTCCAGGCGCTGAAGAACTCGCGCGCGGTGAGGCTGATGATCTTGGAGGAGAAGAAGTAGTACGACAGCACCGTGGCCAGTACCTGGCTGGCGGCCAGCGCCACCGCCATGATCTCGAGCGAGCGCGACCATGCACCGGCCACGCTCACCAGCAAGGTGATGCCGCAGATCCTTACGTTCCATCCGAACTCGATGTCGGAGCGACCCAGGCTTTGGCTGAGCGCACCGATCAGCGAGCCCAGCGGACGCAGCATGCCGAACAGCAGCATCAACGGGATGAGTTCCGAAACGCCGGTGTAGCGATGGCCATAAAGGATCGTCACTGCCGGCGGCGCGAACACGCCCAGCATGATGAACACGCTGGCGCTGAAGATCGACACCGCGCGAAGGCCCGTCAGGTAGATATGGCGCATCGCCTCCCGGTCGTGCTGGCGTAGGGCAAGCCTCGGCAGGGCGAGCCGCTGCACCACCGGCATGATCAGCTTGGTTGGCTGGAGCACCAATTCTTTTGCAAGGGAATAGACGCCGAGCGAGGCCAATCCTAAGAATTTGCCCAGGATGATCTGGTCGGCCTGGCTGCGCAGTTGGTTGATCACCTGCGATCCAAGCTGGAAGGCGCCGTAGCTGAGCGCCTGGCGGATGATGCTGCGGTCGAATCCGCGGCCAGGGTGCCAGTCGCGTTCGGCAACGGCGACGAAGCAGAGCAGGCGCACCAGGCTGTTGACGATCATCGCGTACACCGCCGCCTCGATCGAAGCGCCGTAGGCGAAAACCAGCACCAGCAGCGTGGCCAGGCCCGATATCCGGCCGATCATCTCGATGCGCGCGAGCCTGGGCAGCTGGAACGATTTGATCAGGCTGGCCTGGTATTGTGCCGCCAGCCCCAGCAGCACGAAATTGACGGTGGATAGCCGGAGCAGGTGGCCCAGCACGTCCGAGCCATAGAAGTAGCCGACTCCGTAGGAGATCCCGAACAGCACCAGCGCGGAAGTCATGCCCAGTCCAACGCTGATCATGAACAGCGACGTGCGTTCGGGGCGGCTGATGTTCTGTCGATGGACCAGGTAGCTGCTCAGGCCCATGTCCTGCAGCAGCATGGCGATCGCGTTGACCACGTTGACGATCGCCAGCGCGCCGAGCAGATGGGCATCGACATGGTGGGCGAGCACCGATATCTGCAATAGCTGGCTGGCCGCGCTCACCATGGCCGACCCGGCAGTCCAGAAAGCATCGCGTCTGGCGGAGATCATCGGCGATATCTTCCTAGGCAAGCTGGGCGGCGAGCTGGTCGTGCAACCGGCTCTGGTTGAAATGCGTTTCCACCGTGGCGCGCGCGCATCGGGCGATCGCAGGCAGGTCGAAGTCGCCACGCTGGATGCGGGCCAGCTTGTCGGCCAGGGCGGTGACATCGCGTTCGGGCACCAGCCAGCCTGATCGACCGTCGTCGATCAACTCGGGAATGCCGCTGTGCAAGGTAGACAGGCAAGGCACGCCGCTTGCCATGGCTTCCATCAGCGACACCGGGATGCCTTCCTGGTCGCCATCGGCCGCCGTGACACTGGGCAGGGCAAATACATCGGCGCGACCAAGCGCTGCCTGCACGTATGCCTTGTCGCGCCGCCCGCTGATGGCGATCTGCTGGCCTAGATCCTGCTTCGCAACGAACCGTTCCAGCTCCTGTTGCAGGGGTCCGTCTCCAATGACCTCGAGCTTTACCGGGATTCGCCGGTGCGCCAGCTGGGCCACGGCCTGGCACAGATAGATCACGCCTTTCTTTTCCACCAGGCGGGCCACGCAGACCACCTGTAATGGCCGGCCATCGGACAGGGCGGTGTCCTTCGGTGGCTGGAAACGGAAGCTGTCCAGGTCCACGCCCATCCGGTGCACCTGGATCTTCCCAGGCTCGCACCCCAATGCCTGGAGCTTGCTTCCCCAGAGCGTACTGATGGGGAGCATCCGCTCGCCGCTCAAGAACAATCGCAGGTAGTCGCCGCCGTGCCGTGCCAGCACGCTATGCCGGGAAAGATCGTAGCCGTGGAATACCGTATAGAGCGGACCTTCGAGCAAACCCAGCGCGCGCAGGTTCGCGGCCAATACGCCTGTTGGCCCGAAGTGCGCGATGATCGCCCGCGCCTTGAACGGCCGGCTTAACCGCCGTACCGCGCCGGCAAGCACCAGGGTTTTTGCGGCATGGCCGTAACGCCGCACCGACAAGGCCCTGCGCACCCGGGCGTGGGGCAGGCCAGGCAATACCTGGCGCAGGCGCCGCAGCAGGATCTGCCAGCTGGCCGCCCCGCTTGCCGAATGATCGAAGATGAAAGTGGCGCGGTCCATCAATCCGCGCGTGGCCACGATGTCGCCGGCCGTGGGCGCCGGACCCCGGCTGATCGCCAGGATGCGTACATCAAAGCCGCGGTCGAGCAGGCCCACGATCTGATCGATCACGAACGTCTCGGAGTACCGCGGGAACTCGGGAAGGACGAAGAGGATCGGCATGGTCATGGCCCGATACCAAGCGTGGCCAGCAGGGATTCCCGGGCGAAAGCTTTCTCGCGCGCCACCGCCGCCGCCACCCTCGGGCGTAGCGTGTCGTCTTCAAGAAGGGCCAGGACCTTGCGGCGCAAGCTGCCGTCCAGCAACGAAGGCACCGGCACCGCCAGGTCGTCCACGCCGAGCCTTTTCATGATGCCCTCGGACTTGTGCTCGTAGTTGAGGGCCACCGAAGGCGTGCCGAAGTTCATCGAGATGATCGCGCTGTGCAGACGGGTGCCGATGGTCAGGACACAGGCACCCAGCCGTTGCCCGAGCTCGATGTCGTTGAGCTCGTTCATCTCGACATGGAAGGCTTCCGGATGTCGCAACCGTGCCCCGACCTTGAGCGCGATCATGCGATCGTCCTTGGGATAACCGTCGATCGCCGTGCAGGTGGAGAATGCAGCGACTTGGTAGCCGGCCTCGATCACCGCATCCAGGAGCTCGGCGAAGGCGGTTTCGTATTGCGCCTGGGTCACGCCAAGGCGTTTGTCGAACGGCGCCAGCTCACGGAACGTCACCGCCACCGTCGGCTGTGTGGCATCGACCGTGATGGGCGTTCCCGGATGCACCAGCCACGCGGTGTCGGATGTCCATCGCACTTTGTCTTGCGGAATCGCGCCATCGGTCATGTGGTGTGCGCTTACTTCTTCGCGCAGCGCGAGTGCGTTGACCCGCTGCATTACGTCCTGCGATACCTTGCGGAAGAACGCGTGGTTGAACGGGCCCACGCTATGGCCGATCAGGTAGGTCGGCCGCCCAGCCAGCAGGGCGCAGCTGACCTGGTCGTACTGGGTGGCGCCGTAGAGATCCACGAAGAAAGAGCCACCCACCTGGATCACCAGGTCGTATGCCTTGAGCCAATCGATATATTGGCGGTGATGCCGAGGCAGTTTCAGCCAACGAGTCCACCAGCGTCTTCGCAAGTGACCGTGCAGCAACCGTGGTACCAGCCTTCTGAGCAACCGCGAACGTATCGTGCCCAGCCGTTCTTTACCCGCGTCCTGGTAATAGCCGTTCAGGACATCGGGCAGCAGCACGCGGCCAAGCAGGTATTGCGAGCTGGTGGGGAAGCGGCTGGTGACGTCGATCTGGCTTTCGGGCAAGACGTCTTCCAGGCACTGCAGCAGGCCGCGCAGGATGGCGCAGTCGCCACGGTTGCCGCAGGTATGGTTGCCGACGATCAGGATGCGCGCCATGGTGCTCGATTCATGCAGTGCCCCTTGCCCAAGGAGGCGGTTCAGGCCGGGTCGGCCTTGTACTTGTAGTAGGCATAGGTGGAATAGCCCGACGAACGGCGTTCCACCGCGTTGAAGATCGCGCCTTTCAGTTCCACTCCGTTGTGTTCGAAGCGTTGTTTCGCCAGCGCCAGTTCACGCGCCTTGTTCATGCCAAAACGGGCGACCAGCAGGCTGGTGCCGGCGTGGTGGCCTATCACGGCGGCATCGGTGACCGCGAGGATCGGCGGGGTATCGATGATGATGAGGTCGTAGGCCGCCACCACATTGGCGATGAACCGGGTGAAATTCTCATGCATCAGGAGTTCCGACGGGTTGGGTGGCACCCGTCCGCGGCCAATGAAATCGACATTTGGCAGCGGGCCCTGCTGCAACACCTCCGCAACCTCCGCTCCGCCCACCAGCACATCCGAAAGGCCCATGGGGGGCTTGATGCCCAACAGGTGATGTAAGGTGCCGCGGCGCATGTCGCCATCGACCAGCAACACGCGCTGGCCAGCCTGCGCGGTCACTGCGGCAAGGTTTGCCGAGATGAAGGTCTTGCCGGCATTGGGGCTGGAGCCGGTAATCATCAGGATGTTGTTCTTCGCCTCGAGCCGTGCGAAATGCAGGCTGGTGCGCAGGCTGCGGATGGCTTCCACCGCGAGGTCGGCGGGATCGGTGATCGCCAGCAGGGGGCCGCGGCCATGGCGGTGCCCGTTGAACGAGCGGGAATGCTGGCTGGTACTCAAGGGAACCGAGGCATAGACCGGCAGGTCCAGGTCCTCGATGATCGAGGGGTCCTCGATGCCGCGGTTGAGGATCTGCTTCAGGAAGACGAAGGCCAGCGCCACGAAGCCGCCGAGGAAGGTGGCAATGACGATGATCAGGATCTTGCGCGGCTGCACCGGCTGGGTGTCGTCCACGGCGGAGGTGTCGACGATGCGGACGTTGCCGACGGTGCCGGCGCGGGCGATATCCAGCTGTTGTGCCTGGTTGAGAAGGCTGGTGTAGGTATTGCTGGTGACCTGCACGTCGCGGTTGATCTTGAGCAGTTGCTGCTGGGTGTCGGGCAGGCTGCCCACCTGCTTCTGCATCTGGTCCTTTTGCGCCTGCAGCTGGCCCATCTGCTGCTGCAACGCCTTGTAGGCCGGATGATCGTGGGTAAAGCGCCGATCGATGTCCGCTTCCTGCAGGTGCAACTGCTGCAGGTTGGTCTCCACCGCCACGATCTGGTCAAGCAGGCCCTTGGTCTGCATGCTCAGGTCGACCGAGTGGGTCTGGGTCTGGAACTTGTTCATCGCATCCTGCGCCTTGTCCAGGTCCTGGCGCACCTTGGGCAGCTGGTCCCTGACGAACTGCAGCTGGCTGGCCGCTTCGGCGGAGTTGCGCTCGACATTCTGCCGAACATACGCGGTGGTGATGTGCGCCAGTACCTGCTGCGCAAGCACGGGGTCGGCGTTGTTGTAGGTCAGGCCGATGATGCCGGAGTCCGTGCCTTGCTCCAGCGCTACGACATCCGTCTGCAGATGGCCGATGGTGGTCAGCGGTGTTTGCTCCACGACATCGAAGCGCGTACCCGGATTGGCGGTGAGCCGCTTGATCTGCATCGTCACGCCCCGGCCATGGACCAGTGCGCCGACCGCGCCCTCGAGCAATCGAGTGCCCTTGTCGTCGTACAGGCTGAACTGCCCGTGCTCTCCCGTGCGCAGTTCAAGCTTCTTGCCGAGCAAGGTTTCAGGCAGGTCGAGCTTGAAGATATCCAGCACCTCGCCACCCCAGCCGTAACGGCTCAGGCCAAACCGCGGTGCTCCCAGGTCGCCGGGATCGTGGCCCCGTGACAGGTAATCGCCCACCACGGGCAGACGCCAGGGCTGTGTCTGGATATCCAGGTGAAGGTCGCCCACCGCCTGGCCGATCACCAGGCGCGAGGTGATCAGCGCGATCTCGGTAACGGCCTGCGATGCGGTGGTTCCCAACGACTGGGTGAGGTCGGTGAGCCCCGGCAGGCTTGGCGTTTTTTGCTCGACTTGCACCACCGCCGTGGCCTGGTAGATCGGCGTGGCAAGCAAGGTATACAGCAGGCCGGCCACGAAGAACGCCCCGGTGATGGCGACGATCAGCCACTTGTGGTCGAGCAGTGTGCCGAGCAACGCATTGAGATCGATGGTGTCGTCATCATGAGCCTGATCAATCTTCGTCGTCATGCGGCAGCATGTTTCCTGGAAATGAATGGACGTCTAGACGTTTATATCGCACCGATGATGAATGGGTAGAAAAGCATGGAAACAGCTCGTTCACGCATGTTCCATATGCTTCGCGCAGCCGCCGCCTTGCGCCCGCACAACACGCAGGCACATGACGCATCGCGCAGATGCGTTTTTTAAAGTCACATGAGGCGGACGTCTTTTTTTCAGCGACGGGCAATGACAATGACCGCGCGGACGCCATTCGTGGAATACACGATGTCCTTCGCCACATCGATCTGGGGGACAAAGATCGATGGAGGGTTTCAGCATAGACGGCGCGCGGGGCGCCTTAAAGCGACGAGGTCGATTTTTGCGACCTGCATCAAGTTAACGGCGTGTGTGTGGCGGTCTCAAGGCGAAAACGCGATCTAATCGTGAGGAATATCCCGGTGTTCGTATACAAATCGATAACAATACATTCATGTTTCGGCTGATTTGTGCTGCGATGCGGTACCGCCAAACCGGGGATGTATCTTCGCTGGCTCAAGGTCTTGGAGATATCACGGCCTTCCTGTGCTGCGGCGCCGCATCCGGCTGACATCGGTTTACGTCGTCCGCCGGGTGGGCAAGAATTAGTGGATGGAGCGTGCCCACAGGGCACCAGGGAAGGGGTGGGGATGGACGACAAACGAAACCTGCATATCGACATCCTGCGAGGGATATCGATCGTGCTGGTCATGCTTCTGCATTACTCCCTGGCCTACCGGCTGCACTTGAGTCCGCTGAACGAGTGGATTCCGGTGCAGACATTGCGGACGATCTTCTTCAACGGTAACTACGGCGTCTCGGTGTTCTTCGTGATCTCCGGATTCCTCATCACCACCAATATCCTGCGCCGCTACGGGTCGCTCGCCGATACGAACGTCATCCACTTCTACAAGCTACGGCTGTTTCGCCTCTACCCATCGGTGGTGCTCGCGTTAGTCGTGATCACCGCACTCGGCTTGGCAGGGCTGCCACACTTTTCAAACAGCGTCCACGGAAAGGACCTGGGCAACGGATTCTTCCTGGTTGCCAATCTCTCGGTGCTGACCTTCTGGCACAACCTCCTGATGGAGGGCGTGGGCTATTTCAATTACGCGATGAACATCTACTGGTCGCTGTCGGTGGAGGAAGTTTTCTATCTCCTTTACCCCTTGGTCCTGGTGATCGCCCGGCGCCGTTGGCACCTTATGGTGCTCAGCTGCCTTGGACTCATCGTGGGGCCGGCTTACCGGTGGCTGTATCGCAGCGACGAACTATTCTTCATGTACGGCAACGTGGCCTGCGTGGACATGCTCGTCTACGGCTGTGCGGCCGCGCTGGCAGCAGAATCGTTCGTGCTAGGCGACGGCTATCGCCGGCTGCTGGCGTGGCTCTCGCTGGTCGCCATGGGATGGGTGTATATGCGCGGCATCGGCGGCAACGAGGCCTTCGGAGCGACTCAACTGGGTGTAGCCGCAGCGGTCTTCCTGGTCATGGTGTCCAGGCTGCCGGCAGGCACCTTGGCCAGGCGCGCCGGTGGGCCACTGGCATGGCTTGGCTCACATAGCTACGAGCTGTACCTGTTTCATATCGTGGTGCTCGGATTGATGCAGGAATTCATCCCGAGGGCCGAGATGGGTGTTGGGCGGAAGTTGCCGATGCTGGTGGTGTTCTTCCTGGCTTCGGTATCGGTCGCCTGGGCGGTTGCCCGATGGTATGGCAATCCATTGAATCGCCGGCTGCGGGCTACGAATCCTCAGCTTCGCGCCGCTTCTGACGCGCCCGGCGCTGCCCGGCCTGGCGATCGGCAAGGCTCTGCTTCAGTAGGGCCCGTGCCATCCAGTGACTGACTTGCACCGCCTGCGCGGCTGACAAGCCGCGGATGTCGCGAAGAACCAGCAGCGCCTCGATCCCGGTGGTCAGGGCCAATGCCGACACCAGGCGTGCATAGGCGGCCGGCCCCAGGCGTGCGCGCAAGGGCCCGATGGCAGACTCGATCCACTCGACCCGGCGCGTGCCTCGCGGCGGCTGCTTATCGCTTGGTGAATGCA
>Ga0307510_10002030_pt1 | contig 22869 bp, 36 predicted proteins | sample 12_EM_MG_FD_207224 | JGI IMG/M metagenome (GOLD analysis project Ga0307510, IMG submission 207224) | Populus trichocarpa ectomycorrhiza microbial communities from riparian zone in the Pacific Northwest, United States - 12_EM | ecosystem: Host-associated > Plants > Roots > Unclassified | place...
ATTGGGTAGCACAGGCCACTAGTGGGGTCTTTCCAGCACAAGAGTGTCCTGTCACCTTGGCTATGGACTGAGCACTTGAAATTCATAGTAATCTTGGAGCGAAACTCAGCATGGGCCTGATGGAATGCATCACCAGCTTGTTGGCTCCTTTCCTTCTCAACAGAAACCTTGTTCTTTTTTTTTTTTTTTGAATTCTTGTTTATTGTCCTTAATGATGAGCTACCAGACAATATTGTACGCTACTGACTAATCTCATTCTGTGCATGGTCCCAACCTGCCTTCATGTCCTAACTCGGCTGCACTCTCTCATTGCACATGTGCCGTCTTGGTGTGCCCTACTGAGGCAGGCGTCGCCACCGCTGCTTGCACCCTATATCACGCACCAGGTGCTGACGACGGGAGGCAGTGTGCAGACCCAGGCAAGGAGGGGGAGGGAAAAGAGGGTCAGTGTTACGTACTCACAGGGACTTATGTGGCTCATGCCAGCAGCCTGAAATAAGGGGTGGGTGGGGAGGGGGGAAAATGCTAGAGCGCCTGTTTAGGGGTTGGTGGACAAAAGGGGTGTGCGGGTAAGGGGTGTAGAAAGGCAGGGTGTAGAGAGGAGGGCAGCCTGTTGGGCTATAATGCATCCGGCTAACACGTAATCTTGTGGGCCTTGAGCTGAATATGGAGGCACAGGGCACTCTGCAGGGCTGGGGCAGCCTAGACCAGGGTCCAGGGCTTACATGGCGACTCCTCGGAAGGAAGAAGCACAGGGACTTATGCAGCTTGCGCCAGCAGCCCATGCAGGGGTGCCACGAGGTTGGGTCGTGGGCTTGATAGGAGGGGGGCGGCAGAGGGGCTTACGCAGCTTGCACCAGCAGCCATCAAACCAGGGGGGCCACGCGTCAAAGGCGTGGAAAAAGAGGGGACAGTTGTGCCAGACCCAGGGCAGAGGGTGGGCCATACCAGAGAGGAGGGGGAGGGGGAAGGGGAGAGAGGGGAAGGGGAAGGGAGGCGGGGGTAGGGGAGAGGCCAAGATGCGGCAGGACACGCGTGAGCATTTGAATGCTGTTCTTCAGTCTGCAGTAAAGCGCAGGTGCATCCAGTGATCAGAGGCCAAGGGAGGGGGGCGGCGTTCCAATGCAAGGGGGTACGAGCCCTGAGACATACTAACCCGGTACGAGGACCTGAGCACCGGCCAAGGTGCTAGTCAGAGACCACCAGGGCCAAGTAGAAGGGAGAGGAGGGGGAGGGGGGAGGGGGTGCCTGAAGGCGGGTGCCAGACATTGCCAGTGAGGTAGGGTCGGGGGACAACGACCTTGAGAACTCCAAGGAGGATCCAATCTTCGACACGCAGTGCCCATCAAACAAGGACAGGCTGTTGCGGTACAACCTAGAGCTGGAACAGTAATATTTCAACCACAACACCAACTAGCAAGGGAGGGAACACCAGAGCCCACTAAGGGGATGGTGGTGGTAAGAGGACAAGAAGGGATGACAGAAACCTTGTTCCTTTGATTATCTGACTTCTAGTTTGTTCAATGAGAAATGGGCATATAGGAAACAACTTGACTGTAACATATCTTATTGTTATAATCCAACCTGTAAAGGGCCCTTGAGTCACAAAGGACCAAGGGGACTGCAATGGAGGGATTAAGACTATATTTCATTATAGAGAGACAATATACACATACCTGCAATAGAGGGATTAAGACTAAGGGAAAAATCCGCTCCACTGCAGCAAATATCAACCTGACTAAGCCACAACTTTGCTAAATAAGGAAAGGGGTTGTGGCGTGTCGTTCTGCCACAAAATTAGGGCTAAGGCGACACCTCACCATATCAAACTAAGTAAATAAACACAACACTACTTGCATTCCTTCTTGACCTCTTACCACCACCATCCCACTTACAGAATATGCCTGCCACAGCTGCATCCCCTGTTCCCCCCCCTCTTCCTTGTGCCCCTATAAGCGACCATGCTCAGGGCTGGGCTTGACCTAGCATCACCCAGGAGGATTCTCTGGCCTCCATTGCCACCGACTATTTGGTGTTCGACATGCTAAATCTTTTCCATGCTCACTGCTGGTTCCTCAACCACAACCACCATCTCTCTTGTCGTGTTCACTCAAAAGGCTGATGACAGCAACAACATCTCCTGGGTTAAGTTCTCTCCCTAGGCCCATTCCCACTTGGTCCGCCAGGCTATCACCCTGGCCCCTACCTACCCTTTACCCTCTGGCCCTGCTCAAGCAGGTCATGTTCACTTTTATTCTGGAGGTTGTTGTTGGAAATGCACCCCAGAGGGACCTCATTAGAGGGATACCACATATGAAGGGGCCTCCTTGGAGGGACTACATGTGGGGGCATATAAAGAATATGGCCAGACTGGGGATTGCCTATCCAACAGTTGTCAACGACTGAGGTTGTATGGCCCTTGCTTCATTCGTCAAGGCTTCAGCACCATGTCACCGCCATGTAAGCAAGGCTGGACCCAGCCCCTCAATGCTCCCAGACCCTCCTTTCACAGGGTGCGGGCCTGGTTCGAGCTTCAAGGCCCCCTGCTCTAGTCCTATCTTTGCTGACTCTGCCATCACAGGCTGCCCCTGCAATGGCTGTGGACTCACCGTCACCTCCCCCCTCTGATCTTCCCCCCCTGTCACACATGCCCATGCCTTGCGCCCTGGAGTTTAATGTGACTGCTGCGGAACCCCCTTTTACCCCTGAACCCTCACGCTCTTCATCTCTGTCCCCCTCGGGTGATACCAAGGGCACAAGTGCCACACCCCAGGTCAAACTGGGACGTGGTCGCTGTGGCAAGCCTGGGACTGGGTGCTGTACAAAGCACCTCAGGGCCCCCTTTTCCCCCACATCCACACAAGACTGCACCTCTCTCCTGGTCCCTTTGGGTCAGCCTGGACAATGGTACACCCTTGACTCACTCATTGCCTACAAGGTGGCCCTCCATGACCTTTGGGTTTGTGCTAGGATTTCGATCAAGGAGGAGGAGCACACCTTTGCCAAGATGGCTTCCCTGATGTCCACTCCCCACATCTCCCCATCCCCCCCCCCCCCTCCACCCCTGACCTTCACCAGCTCGTAGCACTTCCTGGTGCTGGTGCCCCCTCATGGTGCTGATCCACGGTTCCCCCAGCCCACAATGCAGCAACCCCTGATGGGCATCACTCCCCCCACTTGGCAAAACACCCTCCATCTGGACTGTGATTTAGGCCCACAGTCGAGGCAACCCATGCTATGCATGATGGGTACAGAGTGTCCAATGGGACTCTGGTAGTTGCAGTGTACATCCTTCCTGCTAACTTATGTTCCGTATCTATAGGGACTTTGGACCTCCCTATGGGGCAGCGTCGTCGAGCCGTCGCCCTGCCTTATGTTTATTCCTCCTTCCTCCCCTTTACCATGTTTACTCTCCCCCGCTTATTTACTGCTGTTGCCCATGCACGCTACATATGGCATCGGGTGGGTGTGGCCTCGCCCCCAGACATACAGTACTTCTTCCCTTTCTTTTTACTCCGTTTAGCTTGCCAGTCTGTTAGTTTCTATTCCTGGGTTAACAAATGATGACGTTAGTTAGTTACTGATAGCTACATCATAATGTCTTGTTGCTAGTGCAGTGGAAAAAAAACTACAAATTCAAAAAAAAAAAAAAAAAAAAAAAAGGCACTACTTGCTTATCTGACTCTGAGTCAATCACTGTCTCTGACACAGCATCCACAATCACTGCATGATTGATGAGCATTGCACTGGCCTGTCATCAGTGGTCACTGGAGTACCTTGTTTGCTTTTTTTCTTGGCTTTGGCAGCAACAGCACATTGTTTTTTGATGGATTTTTGTCCCATGGGTGTAGCAAGGTGTGAGCAATGGAACACAGGCTCTTACCAATCTTACCACCCACCAGTACTCACTGGTCCTCACCATGCACTTGCGGAGTTAGGAGATGCAACCTTCTAATGACAGTAACAATTCACCATGTACTGTGCAGCCTGAGATTGTTCAGTTTTATTTATTTTTATTTTTTATTTTTATTTATTTTTATAATTCTTGTTTATTGTCCTTAGAACTAGCTACCAGACATGTGCTACAAGACTGAAACTGTAATCTGTACGTAAGCTAAATAAACCTGTTACCCAGGTGTTACTCTTAGCACTCAAGTCCACGCTCTCTCCTAATTACAGCCTATGCTTGCTGATCTAAAAGGCGGCCCACTGGCAGTGGAAAAAAGGGGTCAAGGGGCTGGGATAAGGTGTATGACGCAAGGGGGATTACAAGCTCGTTGTCAGGAAGCAAGGGGAGGAGGGGTTATGAGGGGGGGAAATAGTATGGTACTGAACACACTTTGATGAAAATGTGGGAGAGGAAAGGGGGAGTGGGGAGGGAAAGGGAACAGGGTTTAGGAGGGGACGAGGTCACCAGACGCATGAAGGTGTTACTTGCTGGTACCTAGGCAGGGCTTGAAGCATGTGAGTGCTTGGCTGGGCCATCAGGCGGTGAAGAGGGGGGGCACTTTGAAGAGGCTGCTTTGGTGGCATGTCATTGATGCTTGACCTGGGCTGACAATGAAGCAGCCCGGGCCATAGAGCAATCCACAAGTTGCTGACAAGTGAGGCCTTCAGAGATGATCTCTGACAAATTGCCAGTGCCTGCCTGCACAGGCCTAGCTGCTGCAAAGCAACCAGGCTCTGTGGCAGGGACCCGTGGTGGATCCCAAGACCCTTGCTGGTTGGCTTGGGTATGGTGCATGCAGGCGGCCTGCTGGGCACATCTGATGGGGGAGGGAGGGGGCTGGCGCCATTTCTTGACCTTGCATTGAGCCCCGAATGCATAGAGGTGGGGCTGGAAAAGGAGGGACTGGGTGATTGAGCCATCTGGGTCCTTGTAAGCAAGAACTAGGCTAGATGCAGATCCAGGTTGAAAAAGGAAGGGCCAGCACACCCAAGAGGGCAGCTGGCATACCCAAAGGTTGCAGAGAGAGGGGTTATTGTCAATAAGAACCTGCCAACAAGTGGCAGAAGTGTGTGCATGGGGGTGTCCTTCAACAACACCAGTGGGTACTGAATTAATCAGCACCTTACCCCATTTGACATTCAGGTGGGAAGAAATGGCAGGGTCCTCTGGCAGGGCCCAGCCTACAGCAGAGGTGAGGATGGGGAGTCATCCCTTCTTGTCCTCTTACCACCACCATCCCCTTAGTGGGCTCTGGTGTTCCCTCCCTCGCTAGTTGGTGTCGTGGTTGAAATATTACCGTTCCAGCTCTAGGTTGTACCACAGCTACCCGTCCTTGTTTGGCGGGCCTGTGAGTCGAAGATCGGATCCCTCCTCAGAGGTCCCAAGGCCACCTTCCCCTGGCCCTACCTTGCTCACAATCGCAAGCACCCTGCCTTCGGGCACCCCTGCCCTCTCCCCCTCCTTTCCTTCCTCTACTTGGCTTGGAATCATGCATCTTGACCAGTGTACCAGGTCTCATACTGGGGCTTAGTAGGTCTTGGGGCTCGTACCCCCTTGACGCGAACACCCACCCCCCACCCTTTTGGACCCCTCTTTGGCACTGCCCACCCTTTACCATAGACTGAAGAACAGTGTTCAAAGGTGTCCCTCCTGGGACAGCACTGCCTCTGGGGCCCTCTCCCCTCCCCTGTCTCTCCACCCCTCCTCTCTGGCTTCGCCCTGGCTAGCATCGCCTTTCCCCTCCTTTCAGGCCCACTTCGGGTCCACCTCGGCTGTAGGGCGGCTATGCCGCATAAGTCCCTTGCCACCCCCCCTCCCATCAAACCTTATCCCATGTCCAACTTGTGGTGCCCCTCCCCCCTTCTTCTTCGGAAGTCGCCGCATAAGCCCCGTGCCCTGTGTGCTGGCAGCTCTTGGCCCTGTGGAGTGCCTTATTGCTTCTAGATGGGCCTGGTCCCCCGCAGAAGGGCATGCCTTTCTGCCATCCAGGAACCGCTCCCTCCTCTCCACCCCTGTCCTTCTCCCCTCCCCACCCCTCTTTCCTCTCCCACATTTCCCTCATAGTGCGTTCGGCGCCACACTCTTTTCCCCCCTCCAGCTGCCCCTCCTCTCACCTCTTGACAAGGACTTCCGATCCCCCTCGCGTCCCTTGTCTTACCCCGGACCCTCGACCCACGCCTTTCACCACTGGTGGGCTGCCCTCAGAACAGTGTGTATAGGCTGTAGTGTGGAGAGAGCGCAATTGGTGGTACTAAGAGTAACACCCAGGTATCAGACTTGTTTAGCATACATACAGGTCAGAGTAGCAGTCTTTAGGTACATGTCTGATGGCTACACTAAGGACTATAAACTTGAATTAAAAAAAAAAAAAAAAAAGAGGATGGGGAGTGCATTAAAGAGGGTCTTGCAGAAGACGCTGGGTCCAGCAAACACAACTAGGTTCCCCTTGGGGGTCCACTTCACAGTGGAAACCTGAACACTAGCGTGGGTGGGTGAGGCAGAAAGCGTGCAGTTCATCGCATCAACTAGGGCTGGGGCCACAACAGAGTCTGCATGACTCTGCAAAGTTGATATGAGGGTGTGATGAGTCAGGCTGAGCATGATGCTCAGCCGGACAGAAGGAGGGGGGGTCTTGCCAGGCCTAGGCACAGTCTGGAAGTGCTGAGTAATTTTTGTCTGCTGATGTGGTGGCTCCACCCTGCTAGGCTTCGATGCGGCCTTGGCAGCTACAGTCACAAAGGAAGCCGCCTTCTTACCCTTCTTCTTGCCTGCAGCCATAGCCGCCACTGCATTAGCAGCAGCAGCTGGGGTCACAAGTTTGATGGGGGCAGGGGAGGGGACAGGGAGTGGGGAGGGGGTAACAGGGTCAACTTGGCGCATCTTGCCCTTTTCCAAGGGGCAAGGTGTGGGCATCTGTTTGTGTAAATCTTCTGAGGAAGAGCTGTTATCATCGGCATCGATCATATCTTGATCGAGATCACAAGAGGGGAGGTAGGGGGGGATGATGTCCTCAGAGAGGACAAATGAGGAGCCAGAGTGAGAGGAGGGGGTAGGTGGAATATCAACCAGGAAAGGTGCCAGCAAGATTCAAGTGGGGTGGAGCTGGTCCCAGGCACACTCCATGAAGTTGTAAAGTTTATGATGAGCGGCATAGTCAGCATCTTGTAGGTAGTGGTAATTGGTGGTACCAAGGGAGGCCAGAGCCACACAAAGGCTCTTAAAGGTGATGGGGAAGGTGACCTGGTCAAGTTTGTCAGCTAGGCAGTGAATAACATCAGTGTCTTTGCTCTCTTGAGTAAGAGGGGGGGGTAGTAAGGGCTCTGTGAAAGGGGCCTGAGTGATGCCAAGCTCAATGGAAAGGTCTTGAAGGACCTCCCGCTGGAGCTCAAGGCAAGCTTCTGGAGTGAGGAGAGTACTCCCCCCATTCAGAGCTTTGCGTATGCGAGATTTGAGGGCTGAAGCAGTAGAGGGAATGGACATTTGGGAGAAACCCTATGCCCAGTGGTGGTGGTATGAGGGAAAGAAGGATGGTTCAGTTTTATTATAACACCTTTGGTTTCTCAGTTTTCCCCAAGTCACAGCTGCTCAAACACAGCACTAATGTCAGGCATCCCCTATACCATCAAAACAGTATGGACTTCATGCAATCTGCCAAGCCTGAATTACATAGTACACCAGGTACAGACACATTTTCTAGGTAAATTACTTGACCCCATCCCTATATTGCTCATTTTGACATTCTTACAAACCTGCCTTATTGTACAGTGCTGGACAATTAAACACAGTAAATTTTTTTCAAAGGTGTATTTTTGTTTAAAATGCATAATAAACACTACTTTAGTTTTGACAAAAATCCAAAGTTGGCCAACCCTAAAGTTAGGGTTTATCTATTGAAAGGTGTATAAATGGACTCATTTCACCCTTCTGAATTCAATGCTAATGTTGAAAAGTGTGAAACCTATCTGATAAGGGCAGTAGAAACCATGTGATAATGAGTCAGGTGACCCCATGTGACATGACAACAGCCACAAAAGATCAAAATTCTGATAAAAATGCATAATGTGTGAGAAATGAAGCTTAATGAAGTGCCTTCAACAGTTCCTGGATGCCCACTGTGCTGGTTTGACTGGGAAAGCAGCTGAGTGGGCAGTCCATAAGCAGAAATCACACTGTTGTGTTGGTCCACCAGCAATGATGTCGGTACCTGCCATTGTAAATTGACACCCAGAAACCCCAAAAGAGGTAATATTATATTGATTTCCTGACCCCAATAGTTGGCCACCCCAAAAAATACACAGGAAAGTCCACAAAGAGCATTTTTGTACATTTTCAGCCCGCCTGAGCATGATTCCAAACTCTATTTTTCCAAAAACCCCTCAGTTCGGGCGCCAGGAAATTTACTGTGTTTAATTGTCCAGCACTGTAGGGCCTCTCATTGTCTTCGTTCCCTAACCCAGCATATCACCCTTATGCACACCCTTCATCTGCTGATTCTCAAACCCTGAACATCTCAACACCTTCCTCTACTACTGTACTACACCAATCTCTTGTGGTACAGCAGAGCCTCAGTAGAAAGCACCACTGTTGTGTTCATCTATCCACCACTCCATATCTACCATGTCTACCATGTCCACCAATTCTTCTTCTTCTCTGCGGTCCCTTCCACATGCTCCTGTGCAGCACACCAATTCATTCAGTAAGACCTGCAAGTCAATGAAGCACACTCCCTTGTTTAGTGTTGCTGCAAAATACTCAGACATGAGTTCTGATGAAGAGGAGAACCTTCACACAAAACAGATGAAGAAGGTGCATTGTGGTGCTGACCATCTAACCAACAAGATGCTGTCAATCCAGGACAAAAGTCCAGCTTGTCAGCCTCATATGAACTTTCAGAGAAATCCTTCCATACTTGGCCCTAAGCTCTCTTACCAGTCTCCACAGTGTACCACATGTCTGCAGCCTGCATCTGCCAACCTACTGGGGCCAATACCAGCTATGGGTGCTCCCCCTCCCCCACCTACTCATTCTCCCCGTACTCCCTGTACCCAGTGTACTCTTCAGTGTATGCGCCCTTTCACCTCACGCACCTCATGCTGCAAAGACACCTTGATGTCTCTGATAAGAGGAATGTTGGTGTGCCACCCATAGCACTTGCATGTGCTGGGTCTGCAGGATGGGCTCAGTGCCCCCATTGTCTACTTTGCTGATCAAGTTATTGCTGAGAAACAATATTGCCCTCATGGCACAGATTATGTCAAGTTCCAAAGGCCACTCTGATGACTGGATTATGGATTCCAAAGCACCCCAGAACATGTGTGTGCCCTGCGATATCCCCATTTTCCCTACTGACATCATCCCCCATGACGAAAGCTCTATCCAGGCTACTGATGTTGGCAGCATTCCTGTTCATATACACGCTGAGGGCAAGTCCTTGTCTATGGCGTTGCAGGACCTCATGTGGACAGCAACCATCACCCTGGCTGAGTTAGCACATATCACAGTACTTGATGATTGACAAAGGCAACAATGATTCCCCTGACATGGCATTGATCATCCCTTCTTGTCCTCTTACCACCACCATCCCCTTAGTGGGCTCTGTTGTTCCCTCCCTTGCTAGTCTTTGATGTGGTTGAAATAATACTGTTCCATTGCTAGGTTGTACCATGGCTACCCGTCCTTGTTTGATGGGCCCATGAGCCAAAGATTGGATCCCTCCTTGGAGGTCCCAAGGCCACCTTCCCCTGGCCCTACCTTGCTTGCAATCATGGGCACCTTGCCTTTGGGCACCCCTCCCCTCTCCCCCTCCTTTCCTTCCTCTACTTGGCTTGGAATCAAGCATCTTGGCCAGTGCTCCAGGTCTCATACCAGGGCTTAGTAGGTCTTGGGGCTCATACCCCCTTGACGCAAAAACCCACCCCCCACCCTTCTGGACCCCCTCTCTGGCACCGCTTGCCCTTTACTGAAGACTGAAGAACAGTGTTCAAAGGTGTCCCTCTTGGGATAGCACCACCTTGGGGCCCTCTCCCCTCCCCCATCTCTCTACCCCTTCTCTCTGGCCTCGCCATAGCTGGCGTCGCCTCTTCCCCTCCTTTCAGGCCCACTTCAGGCCCACCTCAGCAGTAGGGTGGCTATGCTGTGTAAGTCCCTTGCCACCCCCCCTCCCATCAAACCTTATCCCACATCCAACTTGTGGTACCCCTCCCCCCTTCTTCTTCGGAAGTTGCTGCATAAGCCCCGTGCCCTGTGCGCTGGTAGCTCTTAGCCCTGTAGAGTGTCTTATTGCTTCTAGATAGGCCTGGTCCCCCACTGAAGGGCGTGCCTTTCTGCCATCCAGGGACCGCTCCCTCCTCTCTACCCCTGTCCTCCTCCCCTCCCCACCCCCTCTTTCCTCTCTTGCCTTTTCCTCAAAGTACGTTCAGCGCCATACTCTTTTCCCCCCTCCAGCTGCCCCCTTCTCTCGCCTCTTGACAAGAACTTCCGATCCCCCTTGCGTCCCTTGTCTTACCCCAGACCCTCGACCCATGCCCCATGCCGCCGGTGAGCCACCTTTCAGGTCAGGAAGCATAGCCTGTAGTTAGAAGAGAGTGCATTGGGTAGTACTAAGAGTAACACCTGGGTAACAGACTAGTATAGCATACATACAGGTTGGAGTAGCAGTCTTTAGGTAAATGTCTAATGGCTATGCTAAGGACAATAAACAATAATGAAAAAAAAAAAAAAAAGACATGGCATTGATCACAGACCTTGTTGCTAGAGCACACCACCTTACCCACAAACATGCCAATGCCTCCACCCTGTAGCAATACCTGGCTGACCCAAAGGACCTTGGTGCAAGCTTGCCACTGCCACACCTCTCACAACAGTCACCCCCATTTCCAACCATCCAAACTTGGTCTCTCCGCCAGTGTCCACACTCCCAGTTTATGAAGTCCCATTGGTCTTACCACCTCTGCTTTCACCTCTGAATCCCCCTTCTGCTCAGCCTGCAAAACGAAAGCTTTTATCTGCATGCTTCAGACCCTTTCTCTCAACCTCACCAATGCTGCCCTTTTTCCTGACCTTGCTGCTACTGCCATCGTCACTGCCTCTCTTGCCAACACTGCCAGTGCCAACTATGTCACCACCAACGCTGCCCTCCCCACTGCTGCCATCGCCACCCTTGCAGCTGCCCTCACCCCTGTTACCACGCCTCCAGTTACGAATTCACACAACCTCCAGATTTACAATTTACCATCAGGTGGGTGAGGATCTCTATCAATCGTTGCCATACTGCCTAACCTATCTAAAGACACAGAAGCCAAAATGAATAACCAACAAGCACAAGAAGAAGCCAGCATCTCAAGCATAGATAATGGTGATACGAACCTGATAATGAAGCTGCAAGCACAAGCCCCACAGAACAATCCTAGAAACCTCACAAACAACACCACAAGCAAGACAGCGCACGACATCAGCAACAACATCAGCAACAGTGACCACAACAATGGCTGCAACAACCACCCACACAACCTTGAACTTGGCATCAGCGACAATGGCAAGCCTGTGTACAATCTGGGTGAGAATATCTTCAATACCAAGGATGACTTGATATACAATGCCAATCTTTCTTGGACCTTTACCACCATCATCCCCTTAGCATGCCACAGTCCTCTGCCCCCCCTGCTCTTCCCATTCTCTTGTCTTGTGTCCCCATAAGCGACCACGCTCAGGACCAGGTTAGACCTAGCATCACCCAGATGGTCATTGACCATCCTTCAGTCTTCGATGTCCTTAACCTCTTCAGGGCTTGCTGGTTTCTCAACCGTGAGCATCTGATATCTTTGATCCTTGCCACTGTCAAAGGTGGCGACAACAACAACATTACGCGGATTGATCTCCTCCCAAGCACTCACACCCACTTGCTTTGCCAGGCTAAGGCCTTGGCTCCCCCTTCCTACCCTCTTTCCCTCCTCAAGAGGGTCATGTTTACCTTTTTTCTGGAAGTTGTCAACTCTTGTGGCTCTGTCCTTGACAAGTTTGTCAAGACTTCGGCCCCACACTGGCACTGTGCACCTGCCCCTGCTCCCTCTAGTCCCCTGGCCCCTTTACCGGAGTCGGTTAGTGCACGACAGGAACAGCGTGGCAGTACTGACATGCCAGTCGCCCCTATGGCGGTGGACCATCCTCCCCCTCCCACACACACCCCCTACTCTGATTATCCTGGCTTATCGCCCATGGATCAGGTTGTGCTTCATCAGCAAGGCCTGGAGCTCCTTAATCAGATCCGATCAGCCAGAGGGGACCCCCCTTATCTCCCTGGGGCCCCTTCTTCTGGGGCACACCCTCAAAAGCGTAGCACCTTGCCCCCTGTTTGTCCTACCTCCCCTCCCCCGCCCCTTGGCCTCCCACTGGCATGTGCCCCACCCAATTGGAGGGCCTGGATCGCACAACGCCGTCGGACCAGCACGGGGACTCCCGATCGGGCTCTTGGGTCCAATTCCCCCATCACCTCTTCCGATCTTGGTGTTTAACTCGCCCCTGACATGCTTCCTTTTTATGCCACTCCTTTTACTTCCCGCCTTCTAGACCTTCCACTCATTTCTATTTATGGCTGGGGGATCAGCGCCCTATGTTCTTCGGATGGGGCCCCCCCTTTATCATTCCTTTCATGGCCTGTCAACTTCCTGGTTGGCCCTCTCTGCAAATCAGCCGTCTTGTTGGTGTAGTACAGTGTCCTCCTTCAAACAGGGTGGTCCTATGGCGTAATACTCCGCCCCAGGCGTGGGCTTCTAAAGTTTTACTGGTTGGTGACTTACGGTAGCAATGGACAGATTGTAGGGTTAGCTCCTTTTGTAAGGCGTCACACGGGGTCTTATACTCTGTAGATGCCCTGTGGGGTGGTGCATATGTACAGACTGGCATGTAGTAGGTTTGTTGCCCGACCGATGGCACATTGCTAAGGTCGTTAAATGTTAATAAATAAATAAATAAAAAAGATACACAATGCTGCTACAAATACCACTGCCACCACTAGCAATGTGTCCTGTACCGCTGACACCCACCACACCTTCAACCATGATTGTGACAAGACCATCCTCACTGCCTCTGATGTTGTCATCCCTGCCTCTGACATCATCCTCCCTGCCTCCAATGTCATCCTCCCTGCCTCTGACATCGTCCTCCACTCCTGAAGCCTTTGACTTGGACAATGATGCAATTCTGCACCAACAAGTACATACCCACCACTGCATCCTGCACTCCCTCTCATTCTTGACTCCTTACCTCCAAACTCATGCATGTCAACTAGCACCACCCAGCAACAATGACAAATTCGACATGTGCAACACCAACAATGCCTTGCAGCAACTGGACATCTTATCAATCTTAGGGGCAAGGGAGCAGCTGCAAGCAACTGCAAGCCCTAATGCACCCGCAGAGTGACACAATGCCCAAACTGCTCAAGGGGACCACTGTTATTGGCAATGATGATGATGGGAGGGAGGAGAAAAGGAATAAAGATGCTGGCAGCAACATACACTCTCCCTTTTATACTGACTTTGACAAACTTGCACGTGCAAGCAACAACAGCAGCAACAGCAATAGCAATAGCTACCAGAACCCCAGAAACAAGCATGGCACTTGCAACCCCCATGCTTTCAGCAGCTGCTGCAATATGCCTGATGTCTGATGCCAACATCAACACCAGCCACAGCCACCACAACAACAACAGCAACATTGCTGATGATAACGACAATGACAACACTGACTGATGCAACAACAACAAACAACAACAACAGCATCAGCAGCAGCATCATCAACTTTGACCTTATTACCAACACCATCACCAACGCAGCCAGTAACAACACCAATATCAATGATGACATTACCCCTCCTGAGTCACACCCCTCAAGCTGTCAACATTGCCATTAGTGACAGCAAGTGTCCCAAGACTCCCATCAGCAATAGCAATGCCAACACCACCATCAAAAGCGACTACAGCCCAGGAGGGTCCAACAGTAAAGTTTTCAGTTCCCCTTCCATTTTCTCTTGCCTCACACATAGTATACTTGTATTCAACCCTTCCTGCCTAGCTTCTGCCAAGCAAACAATCATAGATCCCTTTTCCTTCTCTTTGCGTTTGCGTGATTATTGAGGACCTTTTTGAGGTCATGCTTGGGTCACCACCCCAAAAATAAAAATGCCAAAACTGAACATTAGGCTCCCAAACTTGGGTCACATCTAGATGTAGTATACACAATCTTATTTACCAAGTTCCATAGCAAACTGTTGAGAAATGGATGAGACATGGTAGTTTGAGTTTTTTGAGTTTCTGGTCAAGCTTGGGTCACCATCCACAAAAAAAAAAGTACCAAAATTGAACTTTAGGCTCCCAAACTTTGGTTGTGTCTAGAGATAGTATATGTGATCCTATATACCAACTTTCAAGGCAAACCGTTGGGAAATATATGAGATATGGCTGTCTGAGTTTCTGGTCATACTTGGGTCACCAGACTCACCACCTGCAAAATAAAAGTACCAAAACTCAACATCAGGCTCCCAAACTTTGGCTGCATCTAGAAATAGTATATGCAATTCTGTATACCAACTTTCAAGGCAAACTGTTGAGAAATAGATGAGATATGGCTGTTTGAGTTTCTGGTCATGCTTAGGTCACCAGACTTACCACCCACAAAATAAAAGTACCAAAACTCAATATCAGGCTCCCAAACTTTGGTTGCACTTAGAAATAGTATATGTGATTATGTATGCCAATTTTCAGGGCAAACCATTGAGAAGTAGATAACATATGGCAGTTTGAGTTTCAGTTACTTTCTGGTCATGCCTAGGTCACCACCTGCAAAATAAAAACATTGAAACTGAACATCAGTCTCCCAAACTTGGGTTGCATCTAGACATAGTATATGTGATTCTATATACCAAGTTTCAGGCTATTCAAGTTTCTGGTCATGCTTGGGTTATCACCCCAAAAAACGAAAATCCTAAAACTCAACATTAGGCTCCCAAACTTGGGCTGCAACTAGACATAGTGAATGTGATTCTATATACAAAAGTTTCAAGGCAATCCATTGAGAAATGAATGAGATATAGCATTTTGAAGTTCTGCCCTTAAAATTATTTGCAATTTTCGATTTATCAAGTCATGTGCAAAATACAATAATGTCCTTAGCAATGTGCCATCAGATGGTGTCTATAACCCTAGTGCACTAAGAGAGGGCCTACAACATAACTACACTATTCAATGGGTCATTACTCTGGATGCATTGTGAATGCCTGATACTAAGTGAAACCAGGGAGTGGAGGGCCTACAATAAATAGGGAACACAGGGGTGAGAAGGAGTAAGGACTGGAAGACAGTAAGTAAAAAGAGCATGGCTGAAAGGGAAAAGGTGGAGGGTGGGGCCTGTCAGAGGTCCTTAGAGAGGACATAACTGGGTCCCATATGGCCTGGCAGTAAATATGTTCTACGCCAGTATGTGATCCAATCCCACCAATCAGGTGGGGCAGAAGCAATGGATGAATACAAGGCTGGGGGAGGAGAAAGGGGGTGAATGGGGGGCAATAAGACATGCTTTCTGGCAGCTGATGCTGCCTCAAGGCCACTCTGAGGAGCAGCAGAGGAAGCCCCAGGTTTGAGAATTGCCATGGTGATCCCTGGTAGAGGGGACAAGGGAGCAGCAGGGCGCAAGGAGGGGGGAGGTGGGTCCACCACCATAGGGGTGACTGGCATGAGAGTTCCGCTGTGCTAGAGATCCCCAGTTTACCTTGCACTTTGGAAAGGGGCTATGTTACCTCCTAGATATCTGCCAAAATATCAGCACAGCCTACCACCCCCAAACAGATGGAGCCAGTGAATGGGCAAATCAATCTCTCGAACATACTCCTTGTGTACATCAGCCCAGCAGATCAACCGACATTCCCACTCTAGATGTTACGTTCTTGGGCTTATGCAGGGTGTATTTTTCATTTTCCACCTGCTTACTAAGCCTTTCCCATCACATGACCAACTACCCATCCATCTCGATCACATGACCAATCACCTGACTAGTCACCTGACCACCCACATGACCAGTCACATGCCATTCCAGTCACCTGCTCCTCAAAGTCACCTGTTCTATATCACCTGCTCCCAAGTCACCTGTGCATCACCTGATACTCCCTCACCTGACCTCGCATGATCCTATTTCTACCCCTGACTCATCTCTATTCGTTTTACCTAAGCCTTGCTTCTGGATTCTCAGCCCGCTTACTATATCTTCTTCATAGCCTCGTTTTGTGACTCATACTGACTCCCTCCTTGTTACCTTCACATGCAAGTCAGTTCTGCAGTATATGACTCCATCTTTTTGAACCATGACTTGTTACTAGTACAAGTACCTATCGTATTAGGCTCGAGTCATACAGCCTCCTCACATGTATATAAACCCTTGTGTTTTCCTAGAGTTGGGCCTTAAGCCTGACTTGGTTTAATCCCAAGTGTTGTAGCTTCCACAGCACCTTCAGTTTTTGCCCGCATCCCTTCTAAGTCGTCTCGAACGTCGTCAAGACTCTCTTCTACATCTTTCATTATCACTACTAGTGTCTTGCACGCATGCAGACCTGTCATACCAGTGCATCCAAGGGCCAGTATTCGCTACCTGCGATCCCTTGAAGTACAAGTCCCGCCACCGTTATACAAATTTGTGCACGTCACACCTTAGGGTCCTTGGCCCTTAACACTAGAAAACGACTCAACAGTATCAAAGAAGCCAGAGAAGCTGCCCAAGAGGCCCAACATAAAGTGCAAGACAGCTGGATAAAGCTAAAACCAAGATACAAACCATTCACTGTTGGAGACAAAGTCTGGTTGGAAGGAACCAATCTAAACTTACCAGCAAACGTCACTCCCAAGTTATCACCAAGGCAATACAGACCCTTTAAGGCAGTTGCTATCATATCAAACACCACATTCCATCTCTTCTTGACCTCTTACCACCACCATCCCCTACAGAATATGCCTGCCACAGCTGCATCCCCTGTACTCCCCCCTCCTTGTGCCCCTGTAAGCGACCACGCTTGGGGCCAGGCTCGACCTAGCATCACCCAGGAGGATACTCTGGCCTCCATTGCCACTAACTACTTGGTGTTTGATGTGCTAAATCTTTTCTGTGCTTGCTGGTTTCTCAACCATGACCACCTCCTTTCTCTTGTTGTGTTGTTACAGCTCCTTTGATTATTGAGCATTTACACAGTTAAGTACCACTTAACAATGTGCATTCGCTTATATCAGCCCTCCTTCCTTATTAGTATGATACCTGGTCTGCTTTACTGCTTTTCTGCACTCTCAGACTTACCTGTTATCTAGATACACAGCAGTTATCACTTAATGTGTACTAATTATCTTACAGCCACAGTACCTTCCTATTTCGACCACTACTCCCATGCATTACATCAGCCATACTGTACAAGTCATTTTGACTCATTCAGATTCATACCCTCTGGTATATCTCTAATGCATGAAGCAGTTCTCTACTGCAGACTGTAATCTCTTTTGCATATGATAGTTTACCTTAGTAACTACTTACTCATCCATTACCAAGGCCTGCTACGCATTCCTTGACTTGCTAGATAGATGACTAGGTAGCTCATATATATAAAGACCTTCTAAAGAGCCCCAACTCTCAAGACTTGGTCTCTTCATAGAACCAATGCAGGACCATAAGCTCCTTAGAGCGACTCCCTTACTTCCCAGTCTCTAAGTAATCCCTTGCACTCTAAGTCAAGCACCTAGAGTCTGCAACACTATCTAAGTTAGTCTTAACTTAGCTTTGCACTAATGTAACTGTGCAACCTTTATCTTTAAAGGTAGACTCTAAACACTTACCCATAAGTACTCAAGGTAAGTATTTACAATATGCAGAGTCCATATGTAACATGTGTTTGCTCAAAAGGCTGACAACAGCAACAACATCTCCTAGGTTGAGTTCTCTCCCCAGGCCCACTCCCACTTGGTCTGCCAGGCTCTTGCCCTGGCCCCCACCCCTTACTCTCTGGCCCTGCTCAAGTGGGTCATGTTCACTTTTCTTCTGGAGGTTGTTAATGACCAAGGTCATATGGCCCTTGCTTCGTTCGTCAAGACTTCGGCACCATGCTGCTGCCATGTAAGCAAGGCTGGACCCAGCCCCTTGATGCTTCCAGACCCCCCTTCACAGGGTGCAGGACTGGTTTGAGCCTCCAGGCCCACTGCTTTCATCCTATCTTTGTCAGCTCTGTCGTCGCAGGCTGCCCCTGCGATGGCTGTGGACTCTCTATCGCCTCCCCCCTCTGATCATTCCCCCCTGTCACACATGCCCACACCTTGTGCCCTGGAGTTTAATGTGACTGCTGTGGAGCCACCTTCCACCCCTAAACCCTCATGCTCTTCATCTCCATCCCCCTTGGGTGATACCAAGGGCACGGGTGCCACTCCCCAGGTCAAACTGGGATGCAGTTGCTGTGGCAAGCCTGGGACTGGACACTGCACTAAGCATCTCAGGGCCCCTTTTTCCCCTATATCCACACAGGACTGTGTCTCTCTCCTGGTCCCTTTGGGTTGGCCTAGACAATGGTATACCCTTGACTTGTTAGTCACTTACAAGGTGGCCCTCTGCGACCTTTGGGTTCATGCTAGGATCTTGATTGAGGAGAAGGAGTGCACCTTCGCTGAGACAGCTTCCCTGACATCCACCCCCCACATCTCCCCCTTGCCCCCCCCCCCCCCTCTCCACCCCTGACCTTTGCCAGCCTGTAGTGCCTCTTGGTGCTGGTGTCCCTTCGTGGCACTGATCTTGTTGTGTTTATTTACTTAGTTTGATGTGGTGAGGCATTGCCTTAGCCCTAATTTTGTGGCAGAATGACACACCACAACCCCTTTCCTTATTTATTTATTTATTTATTTTGATTGCTGTTTATTGTCCTTAACGTAAGCTACCAGACAAAATTGTATGCTACTATCTATCCTACTCTGTGCGTAATACCACTTGCGCCTTACTGTTCTGACTCAGCGCCAACCTCTATGCGCACTGTCTTCAACATGTGTGCATCTTTCAAACACTGGTGGCCACCACTGCTTGCACCCTATATCACGCACGAGGTGCTGATGATGGGAGGCGGGGCAAACCCAGGCAACGAGAGGGGGAGGGGAAGCAGGGGACAGTGGGACGTACTTGAAAAAGAAGGGGGGGGTGGGAGGGGGGAAAAAGCTGAAGCACCTGTTTAGGGGTTGGTGGATGAATGGGGTATGCGGTCAGGGGTTACGAAGGGAGGGGTGTAGAGGGGAGGGCGACCTGTTGGGCTATATTGCATCCGGCGAACATGTGATCTTGTGGGTCTGGACTGGACTAGGTGGGGGCCTGGGCTGCCGTGGCAGCACGCACAGCAGTGTACGCCGCCCGCTTCTTGGACCTAGCAGTGGGGGGTGAGGAAGAGGGGGCCCGCTTCAATGAAGACGCCAAAGTGGCAGCGAGATCCAGGATCGCTGACGTGTTGCCATCAAGGATGGCAGACTGCTAAAGAGCGGCAAGCTGCATGACGGAGACCGCAGGGGGGGCAGATGGGCGGACCTGTCCAGCGACTGACTCAGCTGCAGACTGGGCATTCTGGGCCTTCTTCGCGAACTCCATCGCTTTATGCTTGGCAGGGGAGGGGGGTGGGTTGTGCCAGCGCACGACACAGCACTGGGCTCCAAAGGCATACACATTGCGTGCACAGATAAGGGCAGGTGCAAGGCTCCCATCTGGGTCTTCGAAGGCGATGACTAGGGAGGACTGCAAGCCGGGTTGATAGAGGGAGGGCCGGCGCACCCAAGAGGGCAGCTGGCAAACCTTGAGGAGGTGTAGGGAGGGGTTGTTGTCAATAAGCGACTGCCAACAGGCAGCGGGAGAATGAGCATGGGGGTGTCCTTCAGCGATGCCAGTGGGTACAGAATTAATCATAACCTTACCCCATGGGCTTCACATTCTGGCGGGAGGAGATCCGCAGGTCATCTGGCAAGGCCTGGGATATAGCGGAGGTGAGGAGGAAGGAAGTGGCAAAAAGGGCATCACGGCTGACTCTGGGACCAGCAAACACGACCAAGTTCCCCTTGGGAGTCCACTTTGCAGTGGAAACCCAAACATTGGCGTGGATAGGATCAGCAGAAAGCGCGGCGTTACAGATGTTGACCAAAACAGGGGGCACAGTAGCCGCCTTGGCACAAAGGGTCTGGACAAGTGTGTGATGCATGAGGCTGAGCACAAGGCTGGGCCTAGGAGGTGGAGGGGGGTTCTCAGCCCGGATCTGGGCCTGGGTGGCTTTAGGGCCAAGGGGAGGGTTAGGGGGGCCTGGAGTGGTCCTCGCTTTTGCGGCGACTTCAGCAAAGGACGCCTGCTTCTTACCCTTTTTCTTGCCCGCCGCCACCGCTGTAACAGCAGGGGAGACAAGGTCGATAGGGGCAGCAGAAGGGGCAGGGAGTGGGGAGGGGGCAACAGGGGTTGGCGTCAGATCTCCAGGAGGATCCTGGGCTCGCATCTTGCCCTTTTCCAAGGGGTGTGGTGTCAGAGTGCGAATGTGAGAGGAGGACCTGTCCATGATGGTGTCCTCATCGCGAGGAGGGGGGGAGGGGAGAAGGGGTTCAGAAAAACGGGGGGTAGGAGGGATATCCATGGGAAGTGGGGCAGGGCTGACTGTGGTGGGAGGGTGGCAAGAGGTTTGGAGAAAGTCCATGAAGCCATCGATGGCTTTGTCAAGGCCATGATAATCGACAGCCATGGCATCAGGAGCCGACGCAGCCCAAAGGGCCATGGCAGACCCAAGAAGGGTCTTGAAGGCGGTGGGGAAGGGAAGGTCAGTGACACTGCCTAAGAGCACGTTGACATCGCCTTTGTCGATGCCAACAGCGTGAATGAGGGGAGGAATGGGTGTGGTAGGAGCAGACAGAGGGCCTGCGAAGACAAGGTCTTGGAAGCTATAGGGACCAGGGATTGCCGAGTCGACCATGGCATCCGAGTAGCCAGCAGTGTAGTTGATGGCAATCTTTGTATCATTGAGGGCCTCCTCAGGGAGAAAGACCTCTTTGGGGGGGGAGTGGTCGCGAATGAGAAAGCGAACATGCCCAGGAATTCCAGACATAATGGTGGTAGGAGAGAAAGAAGGATGCTTTCCTTATTTAGCAAAGTTGTGGCTTAGTCAGGTTGATATTTGCTGCAGTGGAGCGGATTTTCCCTTAGTCTTAATCCCTCCATTGCAGTCCCCTTGGTCCTCTGTGACTCAAGGGCCCTTTACAGGTCGGATTTAAACAGGTTATGGGCCCTGGCCCGCGCTCTCTCTAAGCTCTACGCATCATCACATTCCCTCCAACGCTTTCCTTCATTTGCGTGCGCCCTCCTACACTCCTTGCTCCAAAATCCTTCATTCTTCTTCCAACTCATTCTCTCTTGCTCTTTTCACCTCTATCTTTCGCCATGGCCTCATCCAAGGACCCCACCTCTATTTCCTCGATCTCACCGCTTACCAGCGCGAATTACCGCCTCTGGGCCAACGATATGAAGTCCTGGCTTCAACTCAATGGCCTATGGCGCCTCGTTTCGGGCCAGGAGAAGAAACCAGCTGCTAAACCCGAAATCAAGGACTCCAAGGGTGCTGTGGTGTCTTTTTTTTTTTTTTTTTTGAATTAAATTTTATTGTCCTTGGCGCGAGCCATCAGACACGATACACGAAGTGTCACTACCTATCTACTCTGTGCACATCCTACAACCCCGCCCTTATATGTCCTGACTCGGTGACGCCACCTCAAACTGCGCCGCCGTCTTGATCCGGTCTACTGGAGCGACCACTTGCCACCCGCCGCTTGCACCTATTATCGCACCTGGTGCTGACGACAGGAGGCGGGCGTACGGACCTGGGGGGGGGAGGGAAAATAAGTAGAAGGGGCACAGCGTGCCCAGGAAAGGAGGGTGGGGAGGGGGGAAAATGCTTAAGTGCCTGATTAGGGGTTGGTGGGCGAAGGGGGTATGCGGGTAAGGGGTACAAGAGGAGGGGTGTAGAGAGGAGGGAGGCCAGTTGGGTCCAGATCTTCCGACCGCTGACGCAATAGGGCCATTGGCGGCCTAGACCGAGGTCCAGGGCTTACGCGGCGACTTCCCTGGGAAAGAAGCGTCGGGGCTTACGCGGCAAAGCCAGCGGCCCGCAAACTGAGGGGTACCACAAGGTTGGGTCGTGGGTTTGAGGGGAGGGGGTGGCAAGGGCGTATACGCGGCGAAAGCGCCAGCGGCCCGCGTGCCGGGGCCACGCACCTGAGGCGTGGATCAAGGAAGGGACAGTCGTGCCGCCAGGGCCAACAAGAGAGGAGGGGGAGGGGGAGAGGGGATAGGGGGTGCGGGATGAGACCATAGCCAGCGGGGGGCATGAGCATTTAAACGCTGTTCTTCAGTCTTCAGTAAAGTGTGGGCCGGTCGTGTCAGTGATCAAATAGGAGGGGGAGGGAGGGGGAGGGGGGGTGCCCGAAGGCGGGTGCCAGACATTGCCGGCGAGGTAGGGTCGGGGGGCGACGACCTTGAGAGCTCCGAGGAGGATCCGATCTTCGACACACGGGAGAGCCAGGCGCGAGCCCAACCCCAGTCTGTGGTACAACCAGGAGAGCCTGCCATATTTCAGACAGGGAGTTCAGCCTGCGAGGGAGGGGTACCAGAGCCCCTAGGGGATGGTGGTGGTAAGAGGACAAGAAGGGATGGTGCTGTGGTGTCTAAGGCGGTTGCATTGGATGAGAATAAGCTGGAGAAGTGGGAGATTAAGGCTGAAAGAGCTGCTGGGGCATTAAAGACTGGTATGTCTCATGATGTCAAAGTTCTCATCAGGGATTGTGAAGACGACCCTATTCTCATCTGGGAGACCCTCAAGACATCATTCATTCAGCAGCGGACTGCGCC
>Ga0307510_10002031_pt1 | contig 22860 bp, 24 predicted proteins | sample 12_EM_MG_FD_207224 | JGI IMG/M metagenome (GOLD analysis project Ga0307510, IMG submission 207224) | Populus trichocarpa ectomycorrhiza microbial communities from riparian zone in the Pacific Northwest, United States - 12_EM | ecosystem: Host-associated > Plants > Roots > Unclassified | place...
ACCGTTGTTTTTCCTATGAACAGGCAACCTGTAACTGCACGAGTGATCGGCGGTGACGCGATGATGGGGGTTGGGGCAGGAAGGCTTGTACGACGGGGTGGCAACCGCTATCATGCCCGGGTCAGATTTGATTGGCTTGGCTTGGGCCGGGTTTTTATCTGCGTATGTGTGTAACGCGGATATGAAAGGTGGAGGGTAAAAATCACACCAGGGTCAATTAGTTACTCGATATTGAGAGGGGAGGGGAGCTGGTTGGTTGCTTCGACTGTCGCCGCCAGGGTGGGAGGAGGGGATTAGCAAGACCCAGATTTAGACAAACCCACCCTTTTCCAAAAAAGAGATTCATCCGACGAGAGAGGGGAAGATGCGAAAATGAGCATACTTAGCAAAAAGTCTACCAATATCAATCACTCAGTTGCTCAGTCACAAGGTCTGGATACCAGGTCTCGGAATGCTTGAAGACTGTCGCTCGTTTTGTTGGAACATATACCAAATAAATGTCCATACAAAATCAACCTCCTTCTCCTTTCCCGCACCTCTCTTTTGCTTGCTAGAAAGACTTTGAACGCAGATGTTATATAAAAGGAAATCTGCTCGATCCCGCTGGTCAGAAATAATAAGCGATTGACTAGTTATCTGTTGTGTAAAAAACGCAGTGGGATAAGGAAAGAATTGAACAGAGCCTGATAGAAACAAAGAGCGGGAAAGTAAAAGCGAAAAAAAAGACCAGAACACCGCATTTTGTCTTGTCTTGACAAAAGGTTTCGAAAGGGAACAAAAAGCAACGTCCATAAAATCAGAATACCCCCATTGCGGATAACCAGAGAATCCAAACGATAAGAAAAAAAGGTCGCACACAATGATGTTTACATGAAAGTGACTGAATACCCATTGCGCCTATCGCACATTCTGTGCCACCGACATTCCTTCTATCATACTCATTCCTGCCACTCCTCTCTCCGGGGCGCACCTCAACCTCTTGCCCTTCCGATCCAGTGCAGGGCTCCTGGTTGGAGATCCATATACCAGGGCCGGTGACCGAAACCCACTACCAAGTGATTTGAACTTTGGTGTGACGCTGGTAGTTCCATCCCCCGCGTACCCATGAACGTTGGCCTCTACTCTTAGAGCACTTGCTGGACGACCTTCCATTGCACTTTCAGGGTAGCTCCTCTTCCTCGACAATCCAGTAGGAGTGGTTGAACCACTTGAGCATGGGGAATAAGTTTCCTTGAGCATGTTCAAGCTCAACGCCGCTTCTCTTGATTTGGGCGATACACATGGAGCCATACGATGATCGCCAGTTTTCCAGGGGCTAGCGCAAATAGTTTTGACCGATGATACAACAGAACAAGGTGAAGGGGGGACAAAGGTAGTGAAAACTAGCTTGCCCAGTTCGCAGCTCTGCTTAGCCTTCGGGAATGCAGGCGAACTTGAGGGGCCAGGTTTTGGCATTGAAGTTGACAAGGACGATTTGCGGATGCAGCCACCCTGGGAGGGAGGAAGTACTGGTGGAAGTGGCGCATCAGATCCTCTCCTTGGCGGGAATGGGAACCTCTCCATCGTAGCTCCTGATATACAAGTATTTTCAACAACCCTAGCTACGCAAGCCATGGCAGAGCGCTGGGAGGTATATGCCACTTCCGGCCGACTAGAACAGATCCCCGCTGCAGGGGTCACCGTTCCAGAGCGGAGTTGTGACGATGATGTCGAACGACAGAAAGTAGGCGGCTTTGGAAGAGGCTGGTGGAGTGCTTTAAACGCATGTGGGTGCGACGTTTGAAGGCGCTCAGCTTCTCGGGGTGCAGGTGTAGCAACGGACTGGGCAGGTGCGGGTGCAGGTGCAGGTGCTGGCGGAGTCTGTTGGACAGGAGCTATAGGTACAAATGGTTCAATAGCAAGTGGGGAAATGGACGCGACTATGTCTGCATCCACAGCACAAGGTGTTAATCCCCCAGACGCTAATAACTCTGCCTCGTTCAAATCTGGCGAAAGCTTCAACACCAAATCACACCACTCCCGCTTCCGCTCTTCCTCATCAACCCATGGATTGGCCCGTGCCGGAGATATTGACGATGGGTTGTGGTCCGATGTGTACTTCAACACCAGGTCAGTCCACTTCTGGAAATTGGTCTCCGATATATGAAGCCGCCAGTTGACAGCATCTAAGAATGCCATTTCGTTGATATTAATTTCCTGAGTGTTCAGCCCCGAAATCTTACTCCAAGCCCTCGCGGAATAATTGCGATCTTGCAAGTACTTTGATGCCAAGATCAAAGCTGCCAAGAACATCCTCCTACCACATTGTTTGGCACGAGTCATCTGCGCCTCTTCAGCGGGTAAACCACTGATGTCGCAATCCCGGGGGGGAAGATGAGGCCTAATTACAATTAGGTAGTACAGAGCCACTTGGAGTGTGGAATAACTTGTCCGAGATCTTCGGAGGGTTTCCTGGATGAATGTCCGTAGCGGAAGAACCTTATCCTTTGGGGTTGCGCAGAGAAGCATCTTGGGAGGTGGCCATATTGTCTCAACGATCTGAGCTGCTGAGTCTTTATCGTAGCAATATATGAATTTTAGCACCTGCGTATAAACTTTCATCGAAAAGGATCCTCGGCCGAGTGCTTAACATACCAACGAGATTGTCAACGAAGTTAACCTTCCGATCAACCTGCCTTTGTAGGCTAGGCACAGGAGGTAATGGGCAGCCTTCAGAAACGGGGCATCCGGCATTGGCACCTTCAACCAAACGGTTAGTTCTCCGGGTGTTCCGACGTTGTTCTATGGGCACCGGTTCCTGAGCAACTGTAATTGGAGGGTGCGGGTGTTGAACTGGGTCATGAGCCCGAAGGCTAGAGGCCGATACTTTTTTTCGGAGAAGCCAACCATCTTGCTCCGAGCCTGCAAATTGATATGGAATTTTGTGTGGGGAATAATATTCGTCCCGAGCCGAGGTACCGCCAGTGGCAACGAGAGTGGCGCTCGATGCTACCGATGCCACAGACCAAACAGAGGATTGAGACGAGGCTGATGAGCCTATTGAAGGTGCAGGTGAATAGGAGCGCGTTATTGTTGCCGTGGGTGGTGTATGAGCCAGGGTCATATTGCGGGAAAATTTTGAGATTCTAAAAAAATAAAAAAAAATAAAAAGTAAAAATAAAAATGATTGAGCGGAGATGTGTTATGTAATATTAGGTTGTTAAAGGGTCCCTTTCAAGGAACACCGGGATGTATAATGTCTGAATCCTTATTCCGTCTTCAAGGTCGTATATGTATACTGACAATCTCAGGAAAGTAGGTCGATCCCGGTAAGAGTACTAGATGAGCTTGAGGTCTTCTAAAGTTGTACTTAAAGAAAGTACTGAAAGGGTGACAAGATACAGGAGAGCTCGAAAGATAAATCGGACGACGTCAGGCGGGTGGCGGCAACGGGAGAATACCAGCTGGAGTGGCTGGTGTTCGCGATATATCGTTGCAGGAGACGTGAGCCAGGTGACGACTGTGACTCTTAACGAGGCGTAGTAGGAAAATCCAGTAAGTTGAGACAATGAAAACCCCTAAAAGTAAAATCCCCCTGTTTCTTCAAAGGCGAAATCCCAAATCTCTCCGAATACCGAAATACCACTGTAACCAAAGGCGCCCAACCAAAAACCGAAACCCCCTTAATGCCCAATGAAGACGCGTAGCCGAAAATCAAACAAGAAATAACCCGAAGAAAAATCCAGTAAAAAAACCCGAATTAAAATAGCGAAAGCAAGTCGTTTCTTTTCCGAACAGAATTCCAGTCACCGTCTATATCCCAAGGCGTCTTTTTTTTTTTCTTTTTTTCCTCTTGTTGCGTTGTTTTCCGGGGTTGTTGGCGAATATATCGACCAAGAGGTAATTCTGTCTTTTAAAAAATTTAGGACAGAGCACTTCCAAACTCATCAACAGCAGCAACAGTAGTAGAAGCAATTGGGGTGGCGGTGACTGAGAATTCAAGTTCGGCGATAGTGATTTTCGCAGGATACATTGTGATGTCCCAAACCTGGGAAGGGAAGGTTTCCGGCGATTATAATGGAAGGCGTTTTTGTAAATGGCGACTCAGAGAATTGGAGGCCGCTGTGACTTTGCCTCAGCGCCTCGTGATGGTCTAATCGAGTGAGAAAGAATGAGTCTTAACTGGGGTGGGAGGGGAGACGTGTAGTGTTGGCTGTGGGGGCCCCGGGGGGGCTGTTGAGTCGATCAGGGGCGGGGAGGCGTTTAGGCACTAGGGCCACCCGGGCTGGGTCGTGGCACGGCGGCTCCAAGCTGAGCACTGCAACCGACCCGGTTGTCCGCAAAGAGATTGACAGAGAGAACAAGTATGTTGTTGCAACGAAGAATGGCTAAGGAAAGTGACGAGGAATAGCGTGGTCAAAAAGTCAGTGATGGCAGATGAAGATGAATATGTATGGATGGTTGTGGCTGCTGAGAGCAGCAAGTAGATGCGATAGCTGAATATTTAAAACAGGTACAGAGGGCAAGGGACAAAGAATGAGTAATGGGCCCAGGCGCGCCAGTGAGAGTGTGAGCAAGCTGTGAGAGTAGAGTGAAACCTGCGCTTGCTCGAGGCGGCGAGGGGAGGGGAGGGATGTGTAGGTAGCAGGAATAGTGTTTAGAAGAGGTGCGAAATTCTGGGAGGGGTCCAGTGGCGAAAAAGCGGCCAGATGACGGATGACAGTTTCGGTGGGCAAGGGAGAGTTGGATGAGTCCGTTGGGCAAACTTGTCTCGGGCGCAGGCAACGACAGTTCTCAGGTTGGATAAAGTAGGCCCAGCAAGGTCACAGAAAAGAATAAAATGGCAATGGAAAAACAAATTAAGATGGAGTAAAAAATAAAAATAATAAATAAATAAATAATAAAAAAAGGTACCGTACTCCTCGTACCCGTACAATAGACAAGAGGTGGAGAACAGGGGGAGAGAGCGGGGAGTGGAGTTGTGCGGCCCAAGATGGGTTTGCGAGAAAGCGGAGTGGAGAGTGGAGTGACGGATGGAAACCGTATCGTCAATCTAACGGGTGAGCTGTAGCCTGTTCATTGTGTGATTCTCAATACGAGAAGAGCAGAAAAGTGTTCTGTTCTTGTTGTGGGAGGGGGAGGAAGAAGTTTTGTTGTTTTGTGGGGCTATCAACTGGATGAGTAACCTGCCCCCCCTTCGTCTCTATCATCCAGACACACATTATCACCCATTCTCCGTTTACCCTCCATCCCTCCCTCATTGACATAGGGTATGGCTCACCATTAAACTAACCTAAGATCCCCCAACCCATCCCACCCTCCCACAATTCCCTATCACCCTCATCCACACATTCCAAGCCCACACACACGCTCACACCACACTTGCTCACAATTTTCTCATTCACCCATACTCACTCACTCCCTTGTTATCCTTGGGCAAGTCTAACGCTCCACCTGTTCGAGTACGAGTCCACCCATTGCTCTTTCCATCTTACTAAAGTGCACGGTAGGCGATGAAATTTACAGCCTGGCTTCTGCCATTCCCGTCCCTCAAAGTTCTCCAAGAACGTTCTCTCGGCCCATATTCCGGGGCCCGTCTTCAACCTCCTTCCATTTATCTTTCTCCTATTTGATCTTACATCCTGAGACAGGGGTTTCCAGCAATCTATACCTTTGTATTCCCCTCGCCGTCATATTCGTACAAAGAAGTTTCATTTGCAGACCGCCGCTACGTTACTGACTGCGGATTCTCTGTTTTGTGGACTTTGCCGGCTTGCTGCTTCTTCAAGAACTGGGGCTGCACCATCCCTGTGCACCGAATCAGCGATCCGTGTAACCCTGCAGGTCGCTGTGACCAATCCTGCTCTCCTGCTCCACTCTGACTCTTCAACAGAAAAAAACCTCGAGATGGGTTATGCCGTACCGCTTCCTTGTTCGGAAAAGAGGGGAAGGAGAATGGAAAAGAAAGGGTATGGTACTGTACTCGAGTGCGGTACATATTACGGCGTTGTGGAGGGAAGAAAAAAAAGGAAAGGCTGTGCTTGTTGCGTCAACTCCCTTACTCGAGTGCTCGAGTGCCATTTATTTCATGCCCTCCCTCTGACTTCCTCTGGCCTCGGCCTCCCAGAATTCCGCAGGAGCTTCCATGCTTGTCCTGCCTCACTCATTGACGAGTTTGCACAAATAAAACCCGTATCTCCAATCGAATTCCTAAAAAAAAAGATGAAAAAATGAGGGGCAGGAATACCACAGTAATAAGCAAGAGCCTCAACGTTCGTATTGTTGTTTTACTATCAAAAGATATTTGTTTCGTCGAAGAAGGCCGAGGGGAGGGGAGGGTCATGGACTATGAGTCGTTTCTAGCCTGTTCACTTTTGCGGGTTGTGAAACCTCACCCGTGATAAATTCCTCAACCTGTGCAGGAGGGAACGGAATGGGAAAACAAAAATGTCTTATTGATTCAATGACTCGCTAATAAGGCGCAATACTATCGGTTGACTCACTGCATCAAATCAATAAAACCTAAACCCGGAACGTGCTCAATTGCCACATTTTATCCTTGTGGCGCCTGTTTCTTCTCTCCGAGATTCTCTTGGAGCAACCAGAGACAGCCACCCGGGCACCCCTTGTCCGGACAGCTAAACCCAAATAAGGAACTTTCCAGTGGTTTGCTTGGGTGGAATGTGTGATCACCGCTAGTTTCCTTATGTAAAACCCACCAATCAGCACCTCTCCGGTGGGGGGGGGGGTTCAGGGCGCCTGTGAGATTGTCTGGCGATGACGTGAAAACCTTGATGGTACTGGGAGTCTGAAATCGGTCCCAGAACGACGACCGAATCCGACAATGAATGGGCCCCAACAGCAACCCTTTTGGAGAAAAACTCTTCATAGAGCTACTTAAACCCGACCCCTCTTTAATTCTATGAACTCTATTTTTTTGGCGGAGTGAATATTGGTTGGGAGAGGGGAAGCGGGACATTTTGGGGAAAGTGAACAGACATACAAGTCCATGGCATGGCGCTACTTCACTGGTTGAATAAGAGGGGACTAGACTATCGAATGACCAATCCCAGAGTCCGGAATGATGATGAAGATGAGTAGGGTACTTATCACCATGATACTGGTCCACCTTAATGCCGGTGTCAATAGCCCGAAATTTGCTTCCTGCCAATTTGGTGCTGTGTTTTTGCTATGATAAACAGTGTGCTATCCGCCTGGCCTGGAGCCTGTGTACTCAATAAATCAAAGGGCCTATGGCATAGGACCCACGGTATCCGAGGCAACAGTGGGAATACCGTACTTCCAACTGTTACCCAAAGCGGTATACTGTCCGTAGAATAACTGTACTTGAGCATCCTAGGGGCCTTTCACTTTAATCGGTTTATCGTGCTGGAGCTGTTTTCTGTTTCTTGGAACTACTCAAAGATCAGTTTTCGGATACCTCCGTACCATCAGGTGCTGGAGCAAATTTCCTGTGGCTTAGTCCCACCTTCCCGTTGCCTATTTTCAATGACTACCATAATTGCCCTCAAGAGCTCCTCTCTGTTTGGATGTTATACCATAAAGCTGGAGTAATTGAGAATCTCACGAGGCCGTTGGAGCTGCCCCTCCCGGTAAGGTCTGCCGCATTTTTCTTTCTATTTGTCTCAACTGAGGGCTGAAAAGGGATCCTTTCAGTGTGTTTTCTCCCTTTGATCCAAAGCGGGAAAATCTGGACGTCCTAGCGTCATTTTCAGTTATTCCAGTTTTTACGGTGTGTGATGATGGGCCTAGTGTGACCTCTGGCAGTGCCATAGAAGGCCTTTGATGTCTCGCCGGCCTTGTGCCCCGAAATCTTACTTCTCTCCGGATCGTCATTTCGCTCTCGGCGAATTTTAGCATTACGATATTGCCACCGTTCTATTCATAATTAGAATCCATACACAAGACTGGAGCCGGAGGAGAACAGATATTAACATTCTCGTCATGAGAAACCACTTGGACTTTCCCCTTCAGTAGGCTCTTCAGCTGTAAATTTTAGCTGGGAGATAGGCCGGCGGTTACACGGCCAAAAAGTTACCACCGAAGGTCGAGCACAAGTCATACGGCACCTGCGGATTCAGCGAAAAAGAAATGACCGAAACCCACTGCTGTGGGTCTTGGAGCCATGACGAGCTGTTGGTTACCGTATTTAGGATTAGGGTATTCATCCGTCCGTCCGAGTCGAGCTCCTGTGCTTGTGTTTTGTGGACATCGCAGCGTGAAGGAGATTGAGAGGTACGACTTTGCAAAAGGTCCCGCCGCAAAAATCACCGCATCCAGGGTAAATGATCACGAGTTTGGTTGCGTGGGGATCGGACACGGGGGGAAGGAGAAACAATAACTCCCTTGGTTAGCGTGGTGGGACGTTGAAAGTAGCCTGTCCGGGACACCCCGGCTGCCTCCTAATCTTTCCGGTAGGAACTGAGCAGCATATCGCCTCCGACAGCAAGTCCGATGATCATGATTGATGTTTATCGGTAAAATCACCGCTCCTAGATACTGTGGGAACACGAGTGAAGTCCGCTATCAGATTATCAACGGATATCAGCCTGTTAGCCCGCAATAGGGTAAGTTTAGTCTGACAGGTTAAGAGGATTGTGAATACCGGTTGATAAGATTAAACACATCCGATGGACTATCTTATACCCCGTCAGGAAGAAGCTAATTCTCCTTAGGAGCCTTTGTCACCGAATCCTGAGATTACTGGGTTGGCGGCGATAGTGGATTTCAAGAGCTGTTACGATATCATACTGTACCAAGGATTTCCGGGAAGTAGGAGCCCTCGCCCTGCCGGGCCAAGTACCGGCATTGTGAAATGCATTTCCAAGTGCACTTAGGGCTCCCTATTCACCTTCCAGAGATATCGGCCAACGCATAAGGCTAAACTTTCACATTTGGGTTCCCAGGGCGATTTTTTCTTAATATACTCGGGAAAACACTGTGAATCCCGATGGACGAGTCCCGGTAAATCAGGACCGCTGACCAGTGCAGACATGGCCTAGGCTGCATATCTTTGCTATTGCCCCTTACAGATCAGGAACGGAGCCGGAGACAGGGCATCTAATCCTACCGCGGATATGGCCAATACATTGAATTGAGATTCCTCCTTTGCTTGACGTAGATGACTTGCCATACCGTAGCCCTTCGCCATTCAGAAAAGTGACGTGGAGGCATATAAAAGGCCATGAAATGTTCGCTTCGCACTATTATCCTTACACTCTACTCGAGAAGGGAAATATATTGGCATTCTCCTTTGAATGCTCTAATTTGAGGAAGCAGACAGTGTTCTCTCTCTTGGACTCCTGACTCTGGGTGAGAGTAATATGGTTGAAACCGAAAGGTCGATCCCGTGTTGGGTATGGGTGAATGAACCCTGGGCTTTATTCTATCTGACACTTCATTTATCATACTCTCCAGCCCCGCGCCCATTTTTGGAAGCTTTCTTTTACCATCTGGTAAAACCACTTTCAATCCTCCCTCCCCCCCATTCATGCCTCGCCTGCTCGCTATCTCCCCGTGACTTCTCCGTATCAATAGGTTAGCTTTCCCCTATCGATGCACAGGCAGGATCCTTCCCAACCTTCCCAGCGCTCGCCTTGCTTTTTGCATTTTCAGCCGCACATTTTTAGCGACTCCTTCGTGTCAGCAACTAGCCCGTGGGATTTGTGATCACTGGTACGGTACATTCCTTCCCCCCCTTCCCCTAACGCGGCTGGGCTGAAGTTGGAAACTTTGTATGGGAATTGACATCTTAGGTTTCCGACACGGCCGCGCGGGTATTAATTTTGCGAGGGTTAGGGATGGGTTAACAGTTCCGGTGGGGTAATGTTGGACTGGATATGCGTGCTGTTTCGGTATATTCTACCCCTTGTGGGGAACTAACAGGCGCATCTTCCACGGTTCCACAACAATCTCCTGCTCCTTCCAAGACATGACACGTCCAGGAATTGGCCACCCCCTTTGAAATCATATTTGCCTAGATTGAGCTGTGGTATGAGTGCCTGTGCCCTTTTCAGTAATTGGGCTAGTCATTGACGTGTTGTAATCACAGACAGGCGTGCTCAAAGTAACATATTTGTACCCTGTTATCAATGTGCTTCATCCAGAGCATAATCTTTTGGGAAGCCTGGTCACCGAATACGCTAAACGAACATGGTTACACCCCCAGAAGGAGGCTCCAATCCTTACTCTAGTGTTACTAAAGTGTTTGGGGGGATAGTCGGCCAGTGTTGTCGGGTTCTTTGGCCTGCTTTCGCTTGCGATCTCCCCCCGCTCTAACCTGAGAAACTGGTTTCAATGTAAGTATAGGGCTGATGATTGGTGGGTGGGGTGATGCTCCAGGGCCACTGTGAGATGATTGCTTGGTCCCATCGACGATTTGACGATCTGGATATCGGTAACCCACATCCAATTTCCAGGCGTGAGTCAGGAGATGAGCGACTGGCAATGCTTGGGAGCACGAGCAACTAGCTAAGTGCGCAGTCCTAAGGTTATCAAAGATGCTAACTCGTGTGGTAAATTGCTACGCAAAAGGGTGATGGGCAAATGTCCATTTGCAAGGGGATCCTACTCTAAATATCATTAGTATTCATGCAGCCCGCGCAGTGTGCACCCTCTCCTTCGATATGACAACTTCTGACTGTTTCCTTATTTCTTGGCTGTGATGGCACCTGCTTGGTCCTGCTTGCTGCCCACGCATGTAGCTTTCTGGCGGCAATGGGACAGTGTTTTTCCAAACTCGGCTCCACCAACAAAACCCATTCCGGGGATCAGACTGAACGGACTGATTCGCGGTGAACGATCCAGTGGTCATACCGCATCGTGAGATGCGGGGAAGTTGTCCTTGGCGTTTAGCCACGATGATACGGTAACAAGTTCGTGAAATCCACCATCTGTCAGCCTTGTAATCTCTGGACTCTGGGACAAAGGCTCCTGGGAAGGATTAGCATTTTCCTGATATAGTATAAAATGAGGTCCTATGATAGGACTTGTTGGATCTCGTTAACTGGTACCTGCAATTCTGTTAACTTGGCGAACTAAACCTATCCTAGGCTGACTGACTGACTCCCGCTGATAATCTGAGACCGGCAGTGGATTTCACGGGCCTAATGAATCCAAGAGCACTTATTACGTTGCACACTAGTGCCATGCGAGAGCTTAGCACTCGATCGTGGCAGCCTGGTAAACATACACTTGAGGACCGCAACCGTAGCCCACAGATCGTGCCTCTGCAGAATTTTGCCTGCTGAGGCTAACTTATCTTCGGAAAGGCACAACCAGCTATTACATCATTTTGGAAGGGGGGCTCGGTCGGAATATGTTAAAGCACCGGGCACCTGTACTGTACTAGTACTGTTAACCCATATCAGCGGGGTTACTTAGAATAGGGCACTCTTATCGTCGTTGCGGTTGCGCGGTTGCTGTTAGGGGCTTTCCAGTGGCAGAGCTTGGCCGTCATCGTTGAAGGCTCAGTGATCGCACCGTATGGCTTCCTTTGTGTCGGGTCGTATTCCCCTCGATTGGCTGCTGCCATCCCTCAGCCTCTTCGTCACCTAATCCAGACTTATACGGGAGCCAAGTTTAGCCCACCCACGACTCGTGTATAAAATTGACTGGTAAGAAATATCATTCTCCTGCCTGCCGCAGGACACAGTCATTCCAACCTTTTTTTTTTTTGCATTGGGACGGGGTCTCGAGACTATCAACAACGTGCAAATGCAGTTATAAAGTGCTGTTGGGTGCTGCAACCTTTTCTTCGGTGTACGAGGATTAGATAGTGGCATTGGGCTCTGACCGCACCAACAGATCTAAGTTTTGGTTGAATGGTGCATCTACTCGTGAGGACGCACCACACATGGAATCTAATCTAACGGTGCCGTATTTCGCACAGCGCAAACATTCGAGCATCTCATATGAGCGCGTCTAAAAGCATAGCGCTTAGCCGCCGCGCTACGCAAGATGAAATATATTACCGCCCATGAGGCGGTAGGTAATCCGGTAGCGTACGGAACGAAGCTCGTCCATCTATGACCCATCCATCTCCGGATCGCAATTCAAGACCGCTGTTTCACAGGAGATCTTCCCCTCCAAGGGTGAAAGACTGGTACCGGTAAAGGGAGGTTGAGCATTGCTTATCAAGGAAAGGGGTGGAGGGGGTTGGCTGGGATTTGTTTTTTTTGAAGCGTCATTGTTCAGCTGTAATTTAGTACTACTATGATACCTAGTTGCCTGGCCGGGTTACTGGCTGTTGTTATTAGGGCTTTGCTGAGGGATTTGTGTTTGGGTGCATCCGTGGTCCCTTCGACTTGAATTTTTTAGGCCTCCGCAGTGTTTCGTCTGGAGGGTTATGCCACTTAATGCCGGCTGATGGTGATATATATAGTATGATAGCCATCTGAGGGAGAGAAGGGAAAAAAGTAAACAGCGGTTGCTGGGTCGTATGTAGGGTGAAGAGGGATTAGAGGAAGAAGGTGAAGGGGAGGGATCTTGCAAACCCCACTTGAGGTTCGCTTCCTGCCTTCAGCCCCCCATAGGCGAGAGATAGGGTTAGGTGTTTCACTCAGCAGAAAGACCCACCGCTTCTCGCTTCTCTCTTCTTCTGCTTCTTGTTCCCTCGGGCCCAATCAAATCCCGCGCTCGCTCGCTCGGGCAGGCGACGACCCCCACTGCAGGAATCTACCGATCCAACCACGTCATTTGTACCGTAGAGTTACTCGAGTGCTCTACGAGTATTGCTTTTTTTCATTTTTTTTATATTTACATCTGGAAAAGTGTTCGTCCATGTCAGCCTACTATCCTTGGGTAACCGTTTTGTTCTCGATGCCAAGTCGTAGGCGGCTGCTGGGACACTTTCTTTACCTCTTGAGAATCTAAGGTGGCGGCGGTAAGCCTTTCCCTTGCGAACGTTCGTGTTCACAAGGAGCTAGGGAGATTTGCTGCTGTGGGGCGAGAAAAAGTGTTGCTTTCTGATTCTCTTTTTTGCACATAGGATGCATGGATAGATCGAGAGTCTCACGTGGTGATTATGGATGGTGAGCTTGATGTACTGTGCTCGAGCACATGGGATAATGAGGGGAGGAGGGGGAGGAGGAGGGCGGGGCGCAAGGACTGACTTCAGAAGTGAGCGGAGTGCAGGATACACATGGACAAAGGGAGAGCACCGTGTTCAATGCGATCTCACGATCTTTTTTGGGGATGAAGTGGGCGTATGTTGGTTCTGATAGGTCCCCAGCATGCCGGCATGTTGCTTTTTGTATGGCCTTGTTATTTTTTCTTGCTTGAAAGCAGATATATATATAACGGACTCACCTGGTGCTCTCGGTATTGTCAAGTCATCACGGGGATGGGTTTCTTGGGATCATGAGGTCAGCAAGCCGGTGGGTAGACGCCCCAGAAGCTCTAAGCAACGAGTGATTCCTTATGAATATATGAGGAAAAAACTTGGTAGCCTAAAACAGGGATTTCTTTCATCTTTTTCTGTCCGTCCATTTCCACCAATCAGATATGCAGTATTACCATACATACCGTATCTGTTTCCCACCATACCGTCGGTCTGTCTGACTGGGACGAAGTGGTGGTTTCGCGGTGTGCGATATGATACCGCCTTGCCAAATAAATATCACACGGTAGCCGAAACATACCGGTATCCGAAGAATGAAAAAAGCTTATTTCGCCCCCCCCCCCTCCTCCCTTTCCTTCCCAGTACCGATATTCCTTCACCTCGCCCTTAGATTATTTTTTTTGGCCTTTAGCAGTCTCGTTCGGGTGGACTGCGGATGGAGTGTAGTTTAAATTGTCTGCCTCTCCCTCCTCTCCCCGCCACTCTTGTGTTGACTACTAGTCTATGCCTGAAGTGTTACAACCTTCGTGGCACCGGCCGGGGGGTGGAGGGGGGCATGAGTGGGGCAGAGTATGCCGTGGGGGCGGCCTGACTTCGCCACCTCGGGTGCAGGATACTTGCAGATTTTTTTCATGCTCAAGAAACTGGAGTTGTCGATTGTGAGAGGTGCCAAGAGATGGATTAGCCCCATGTGAAACCTTGTTGGAAAAAGAAAAGAAGGATAGTTCTATTTCCAAAGTGAGAGAGAGAGTGTGTGAGAGAGCAAATGTGTGGGGAGGGAGAGAAACAAAAGTTTGAAAAAAGGAGTGGGAAACGAAAGGAAAACAAACACAAACACAAACACAAACACAAAAAAACAAAGTATCATAATATCATACTGACACGGTAAATAGGGACGCTGGATTACAACTTAATTGGAGGATGTATATAGTGGCGGTGTAAACCTTCCGCTTTAACTGGCGTTGAAACGTCCGGCACTTTAAGGGTATATCAACCTCGCAGAATGACAGCAGCGGCAGCGGCCTTCTACTCGTATAATAGAAAAATGTACTACTGGATAATACTGTCAATGAGGGGCCGGCCCGTGGAAAACCTTCTTTGAACTTCCAACCTTCCGTTCAGCCTGCCGATACGATGTGATACTCACTTGTTGGCTTTTTTTTTGCCTATTACTGGGTATACAATGTTTTCTTTTTTTCCCCTTCCCTCATCTCGTTCCTGCGCCTGGCCACTCTCTCTATCTCTAAGGCTCCCTTCGCGGCTGGATACCGTCCTTGGGATTTGTGCTTGAGTCAATCGATTGGAGAAGTTGCGAGAATGTATTCCGGGTTCCTGGTTTGAATGGCTATCTATGCAAGCACAATTTCTGGCGACTTTGGTGCCTTAAAGGTGTGTGTGGAATTGGGGGGGGGTTTTTTTTTAAGCACTTGGTTGTGGTTTCTATTGCTGGGATTGGAAAAGTTGGGGAACGAGTGACTGTTCGCTGCGGTGGAGATAAGACTGGGGTTTCTATGCGAGTAGATTTTGCTATCATAGGTTTTTAGTTAGAAGTGTTGGTGTTTAACCTGATGCTATGCTGGATAGTATTGTGTCCAATCTGGTATGACACTTCACCTGGCAGCGAGACTCTACGTATACTGAGATTTGTTTGTAGCGCGATTTCCTTATCTCTCAAGCGTAGCTGCTATTTTGCTGTACTATATGTGGCAATGCGTTACATCTTCGGATTTTTTTGAGCTGGTGATAGTATTGCTAGCTGGTATTTAGTGTGATGCATGGGAACCTAGCGCTCAGGCTGTCATTATTGTAGAACACAATTGAAGGAGAGGGCTGTGATTGGAGTTAATAACTAAAGCAGATCTCACAGGAACGCCCTAAGGCTAAAGGGGCTGGCGTGGTATCTTAGAGTGCCCGGAGGAGTTTGGCGGAAAACGGAATAACTTGTTGGTATTGGACAGTAGTTTAGGGAAGGACCGCCTTGGAGCACTGCCGATCTTAGAGTTTTCTCACTTGCAAATATACCTTAGGTTTGAGGTCTTCAACTCTTAAGGGATAATATCAATGTTGGAACCTGTGCTCCTGAGATCCTGGTTTGATCGTTTCATTTGGCTGTAATTCTACAGGTATGATGCCTTGCACATTTCCCAAGTGGCGAGACTGGGCAATAGATAGTTTTTGTCGGCCTTCAATGATATCGGTGTATTTTTCTCTTGTTGTATCTATGCTGAATGTGTTATCATAGCATAGTTTGGTTTCAGTAGTTTTAGGAATTGCCGGAACACTAGGGCGAGATTATTACCAAATACATTAGAAAGCAAGCTCCCCCTCAGCCAATTAAATCTATTAGTATTTCAAGCTTAGCCAATATGCTGGTACTGCCTGTTCAGACCCCGTATCTGACTTCCAATTGGTCCTCGTTGCGAAAATGGATAGACTGCGAGTAGGGGATTTCGGGATAGAAGATCGGGGATCTGTGATTTGAGAATGAAATATTGTACGATGGAGGGGGAGCTTGGAAAGTCGAGGCAACAAAACCTAGTTAATGGTGCAACGGGAATGGGCAAGTTTTCTTTCGCTATAAAGTTAAGTGAATGATTCGTCACCGAGAAGAAGAAGAAAGCGAACAACCGAACTGCCTCCAATGTGGCACGTTTTAAACTTCTACCATTCTACTTGCATAGCCCAAACAAAGCTTATCCCGAAAAAGCAACTAGTTCCAACTATTCGAGTTGACGATAAGCATATATTTTTTCCCCCTCTAGTGGATCATCCCTGGTCACTCGGATATTTGTTTCGAATTTTCTTTGTCTGTTTCAATTCAATAAATTTATCCCGAACTGCCCTAGGTTAGGTTAGTGTGTTAGCGGTGAGGTTTAGCAACGGTAAGTGATAGGGAGGGAAGCTAATCAGTCATTTATGGACGTGTCCCGGGGCTCCACTGGGCTTGCCATCCGCTCGCAGGTGCCCCGGTGCCCATTGGGCACAAGGAGGAAGTCGGCAAAAGCTATGGATGAGCCCGCGAGCGGAGCTGTCAGTAGTATACAGACGGGTGACACCCTCTCCTACGCTAGGAAATTTGTTATCCACCTTCCGCGAGGGGCCATAACGGGGCATTTGAGAGAATCAAGAAGTCCTCGTACATACCGGGGAGGCAAAAGAAATTCTGGGGCGATTGACTTGAAGTCTTTCTTTTCGTTTTTATAGCGGAGGTGAAGACGGGGGTAATTATGTAAGTCCGGAGAAGAAAATGGACAACATGATATCTTGCAAGAAGCGTGAGAAGAATTTCCAACAAGGGATGAAGAGAAAGAGGTAGTTTCTCTCTCAAAGGGAGACGACAAATCCTTTCGTCCTCCGAATCCTGGAACAAGGAAATAACGCGATTTGATGCAATAAACCAACAAGGGTAGACAGCTAGTGCGGTACCACCGCCACCGACTCGCATTGATGAGAACTCTTTTTGACCTTTCAAATGCTTTATTCAAGTCCTTTATTTGTTCCCACACCCCCGGTCCTCATTGCCTGCCTTCTTATTCACCTCGCTTCCTCTGTTGGTTACTTCGTCCGTCTTTGTCTGGGGTGACGGGGGGGAGAGGTCGGGGCGTGCGTGTGTGTGGATGGCGGGCCGGAGAAGATCTGCTGGATGTGCATAAATAGCTGGGTCTGTCCCCTTGTTCAAGGGCGCTATCTGGATAACGGGAATTGAATATAGGATGAAGGTCTGTTCGAGTCTTATTCCTCAAATGGGACTTCAAATTTTGGGCAACGAGGTTTGTGTACAGCGCTGAGTAGGTAGGTTCTCGTCTCGTCTTGGGCCGCTCGTCTGGTGGGCACGATGGATAGACTTTTTGTTAGTATGGGTGGGGTTGAGAGTCCAGAACACCCTCCAATAGGGTATGTATTTTCTAGGCTCGAGCGGCATATGGCAGTGGTTTCAATTTTCAACAGATTATATCAAGAATCTTCCCAGGTGGTTGGTGAGAAAAGACTAACTTATCCGGATGTTTTAGGGGCCACTGGGATGCATAGGGGTGAGATTTTCCACCTGATTTCACTGTGTTTACTTATTCTCACAAGGTCATTAACCGTTTGCTGTAAAATTATCATTGCTAACTATCTCGTTTGTATCGCTATCCCAATTTGACACTAGATAACGGACTCAACAGATACCTCCAAGAGCATAGAAGACGAAAAAGCAAACGGCAGCATTAAAGAAATATATATGAAAACTCCGGTTTCATTTTTATAGTCGAAGAGCAAGTATCATGCAGGCCATGAAAGAAAGAAAGAAATTGAGTGAAGAAAGGAAGCCTAACTATTAGTGAAAGGTCCAACACGCTCTAGCTCCTTAAGCCTTTCTTCCTTGATGCGGCGGCTACCGCCCTCATCATCCTCGCCACGATTCTCGCCGCGAGCGCGTTTTCTCGGCCTATTAGAGTCTGCTTCGGTGCGGCCCTGCCTCCGATCCGTGGAGGAGGGAGCTGTGGGAAATGGTAACTGTAGCCTGGCTGGGCGGGGAGGAAGGCCTTTTGTCCCAGAAGAGGATGAAGCCTGTCCGGGTCCAAGGTTACCGAGATGCATACCAGCCGGATATCTCATCGAAGGAGTAGTCTGATTTGTGACGTTTCTTGGTTGAGCCGCAATTGCGTTGCTCATATCAGCTACTGGGGCCGAAACAGGCTCTGGAGCGGGCTCCGCAAGATGACGTGAAACTCGACCTGCAACTCGGTTCGCAACTGAACTGGTAATTGAACTGGAGACTGAACTCATACCTGCACGCCTGGCTCGAACAGTATTGAATCCTCCACGATAACGCTCAATATTGCTGATCCAATCCATGAACACAATCCAAGTAGCACTGTTACTGCGCAAGTCTTGACGGGTTTCTCTAACGAATGATCTCAATGCGAGAATATCGCCACTCAAGAGAGCTATGTTTTGCCTCTCGGGATGAATATAGATTAAAAGAGCCATTGCAACAAATTCGATCGGCGAATATTTGGCAGCGATTCTATAGTCATGATTTTCAAAAGTTTTCGGAAATTGTTCAAGAATCTCAGCATACGTGTTAAAAACACGCGTAACCTCTCTTCTAAATTCAGATGTCAAAAGTGATTCGTTCTGGCAGAACTTCTTCAACGCAGCTGGTCCAGAATTAAACGTGGCTGGTTTTCCTTCCTCATAGTACGTCATCTGCTTGAATATTTGAAGTACGAGTTGGAAGCTCCGGGCACGTTTGTTGTCGACACCTATATTAGATAATATCAGCACTGGAATTTTTGGCGGATTTGGATAGAGATTCCTACTATTCATGAGGTTCGCATAAGTGCTTTCAACATCTGAAGCGAATGTCTGCCATTCGCCCGTACTGGCCTTAAGCTTTTCTGCTGGTGTTAGAGGCACACCTAATTGAACCCTGGAAAAGAGGTCTTCTTCTTGCTCCGGACCGAGTGAATCGTACTCCACACAGAGTATTTCTGTTTGGAGAAAGCGGGATTTAGTAGTGGAAGATAAGACTCTCTTTGGAGTTTTTCCAGCGCCTTTATCAACAAAAAACCTGCCAGCCGATAGAATGATTAGCACTGGTTCATGGTATATGAATCATATATTTGAGAATTCAATTGCATAAAGACTTACCACTTTTGACCCCTGCCATCAAGTACAGGGATTTCACCGTCAACAAAACGCTTGATAGATGTAAGTCGTTGTTTGCCATCAATACATACACGCCGGTATAGGCGCTGCCCATCTTCTGTAGACTTGATAACGTTGAAAATTATTGGTGGAACGTAAAAGTTTGCTGCGAGAGAACCAAATTCAGTAAATATTTAAGAGGGATGTACTTATTTTGTTGGACATCTGTTTGTTTTTTGGAAAGGGATTGCATACCCAATATCGATTGAATAAGTTTACTCATACGCTCAGTAGTCCAAACAACATCACGTTGGTAACTTGGATTGATGTCAAGATATTGAGTTCCAATCAAACCTATAAGGCGTAATATTAGTACGAAAGCGAACTAATACGAGAAGGAAAGTATAACATACGACAAAGATCGCTGATAGTTCTCCTCTGCCAATCCGCCTCATTAAGTATTTCCCCTGGGTTAAATGCAGGAGGGGCATCAGCATCGGCATCAGCATCGACATCGGCATCGCCTGCGGTCTCGTAGAAGGAATCATCGGAGAAGAAATCGCGATCATCGGGTTCTCCTTCTTTAACGGGTTTAAGTGCAGGCGACATTTTCAATAGGTACGGGTAAGCTTGTTGTAACCGTTGTTGGTTACACAAGTGCAGGACTTGGTTGAAGGCTGAAATGCAGGTGGGTTGAAAATGAATTAAATTTAGAATAGAAGGTGGAAAAATAGAAGGTAGGAAAATAGAGAGTGGAACCAGTGGAAACTGGAGATAGGAAGCAGGATGGAGGGATAGGGGAGTGAAGTGGGGGTGGTGAATTAAGAGCCAGAGAAGATAAGGTGTGAAGGAAAATAAAATAAAGTGAGGATAAGTGTGGAGGAATTAATCTTCCTCAAGGTGTGGGGAATGAAAGGAGGGAAAGGTTGGCTTAAATAGGTGGATTGCCAGAAGGGGAAAGCAGTTTTTGCCAAAAAGGGAAAGAAGTGGTAGGTAGAGTAGGGTAGGGTATGACAAGTTGAACAAGATGAGGTTTTTGTTTTTAATACCCTTCTGCTGTCTAATACTTAGAATTAGATTTATTCCAAATAGTATTGTGGGGTGAGAGAAAAACACAAAAAAAACACAATTTTTTTTGAAGATTGGCTTAGAGGTGAAAGCTAATAGAAAGATTTGGAATCCACTTCATAATATCATTATTGCTTGGATCTTTAAAACCTAAGTTGTCGGATAGGGAACCATATTCTTCCACTGTTCTTTTGCGGCTCCCTTAACTTTCACCATAACCCCAGTTCCAGTATTCCGAAAGCCACGATCAGCTCTTATCCTTCCGACTCCCGTCGCAATTATTCTTTGGTCAATCTGAATGTTAGACATTATCGCATTAATGACACCCTTTGTCTCGAAGCTTATACCGCAACAAAGGATATCGTTCAGCCATGGAAACAATGAACGGATGCAGCTTACCAAGATTCCACACGCACTTCCGAACCTCTATCAAACAATAGCCATCACCTGCTCGCAAGCGCGGTGTGAATAGCTTAATTCAGAAGGCATCTGTTCTAGAGGCAGCTCCTAGCTTCTGGGCAAGCGAGGGAAAAAAACACCGATCCACCAGTGCCCTCCCGAGATATCCGTGGTGTTCGCATCAGCACCCTCTCTGAACAACCCTTCCTTTCCGAGATCTTGACGTCGTTACCGGGCCCGTTCCTGTTCAGGATACGGTGTTCGTTAGGTTGATCCGTGGTCTTCTAAAACGTGGGCCCGCCCAGAAACGGGTGCGATAAGAAAAGGGTATCTTAGGCCAAACTTTTTTTTCGCACCTTCCCGTCTTGGGCGAACGTAATCCTCTGGTTTAGAGCGTCTCCGCCACCGGCCACATTTGCCGTACAACTCATACCAAAACCGCGTTTGCGAATCACCCTTCTTCGCTAGTCGCCGCTGTTGGGATTATAATGGGCGGGGAAAGGTGCCGAGAACGGTGAGAGTCGACCTGAGCTGTGATCTTGTTACCAACAAAACCGAACAACCCTTTTCTGGTAGCCGCTCTCGCCGCCCCACTTCTTGCTTAGGAACTCGACGATTGCACCTGCACCGCTGAAGAATCCATCCCAATTACACCATACACCCTTTGGGGTTCCTAGCATATTTATTAATACGGGGATAGCGAAGGGGGATGTGAGGGAGAGGAGGGTGCAAACCAGGTGTTCCAGAGATCTTGGGCTGCTTTGACCTTTTGAACCATAGTCTGGGATGGTTCTAGCTACAGCAGGCTATTCGACTGGTTGATATATGCTGAGGGTAGGACACTGACACGAGGAATTGTTCTCGCGGCGCGGAACAGCACGGAATTATGAGCTGTTTATAATGTTAAGCAAGCTCAGGGGATAAAGTTTGGGCCCTTGATCTGGTATCCTGGCTCTGGAATTACTCGGAGCCGTGAATACTGGGATAATACTGTACTTGTACAATACGCTTGTGTGGAGTGATGAGCGTAGAGTAGTTTGAGATATCCTTCTACGGTCGGGAGGGGAAATAGGCAGGGGAAAATAGTGTATCCACAAGTGCCCATACAGTGAGAACGTAAATTGTTTATTTTTTTGGAATACAGCGGTAAATTGTCCTCTCCATGCAATTTTTCCACCCATCACAAAACATGTATGAACGGTCGCGCTCCAAGCCGCAATGTCCCGGGCGTGCATTCAAGCAGACGCGCCAATACACTGAACTCTTTGCTCTCAACATTCCGTGTCAACCCCACCTTCGCCTTTGTCAACTTTCTCAGCCCGAATGCTCCAACACCTCGAACCCTCTTCTTCTCCTGCTCCTCCTGACTACTTATCTCCGCCTACCTGAGACTGTACAAAGCAAGGAAAAGAAAGAAAAAAACGCCCAACAAATCACCCATTCGGTATACCTCTCCAAGAAGGAACAATGGCAACCTCTCTTTTCTCTCCCGATCTCATCTCCCCATCTGTAGCATCGGAGCTGCCGAAGGGCTACACCCTCCGCCCACTCCGAAAGTCCGACCATGCGGAATTCCTCTCGGTCCTGACGGTTCTCACGAAGGTCGGCGATATATCCTTCGAGACCTGGTCAGCTCGCTATGACTGGATGGCCGCTAGAAATGATGAGTATTTCATTGTCGTCATAGAGAACGACGAGAAGAAGGTCGTTGCTGTGGGAAGCTTGATTATCGAGAAGAAATTGTTATTATCCCCACCCCCCTTCTAATCTCTCTTCATTTACACACACGAACTCTTGCTGACGGAGGTGGTGTGGATAGTATTAGGAATTGTGCTTCTGTGGGCCATATTGAAGACATTGCCGTGGCTGCCGATCAGCAAGGGAAAAAGCTTGGGTTGAGAATTATTCAAGCATTAGATTCTATCGCTCAACATGTCGGCTGTTACAAATCTATCCTTGATTGCTCAGAAAAAAATCAGGGCTTCTACGAGAAGTGTGGCTTCAAGCTCGCGGGGGTCCAGATGGTACGTCGCTATCGAAGAGGTCGCTCTTGCTTTGATTTTCTCATTTTAGCCTCTGGGACTGATTTTGATAGGCGCACTACTATGAAGACAAATAAGTTGTTCAGGAGTGGGGTTTGGAAGTGTTCGTTAGTGACGTTATCCTCCGGTTTGTTCCACATTACACATGGGGGAAGCGGTTTTGGCACCGTCTGTTTTTGTAATAGAGGGCTTGAAAGTCCCAGGATATCCTGCAGAGGTTTGGGAAGGGTTTTGTGAGCACTGGTGCACGCACGTCGAGAACTGTTTCCTCCAACACAACCAACGTCGCATATTTATAGAGCTGTCACGCCGGCCGTAATAGCCGAAGGGGAAGAGTCCTAAGCGGGTGCCGGAAATCACCTCTAATATACCTGAATT
>Ga0307510_10002032_pt1 | contig 22855 bp, 12 predicted proteins | sample 12_EM_MG_FD_207224 | JGI IMG/M metagenome (GOLD analysis project Ga0307510, IMG submission 207224) | Populus trichocarpa ectomycorrhiza microbial communities from riparian zone in the Pacific Northwest, United States - 12_EM | ecosystem: Host-associated > Plants > Roots > Unclassified | place...
AAGCGGCTGGATGCCTGCTTTCCCGGTTTTGTTTGGTGATAACCCGTGCATGAACGGTTTCCATTCTACAGTTATGTTCCTGGATGATTACCGTAAGGGGATCCGTGGTTTTGATATAAACAAAGCCTACGATGGTGTTCTGAAAAACGCAACCCGCGCCACTATGCTGCCTTGGAAGAACGGCCCTAAATGCGAGCTTGATGATTTTTATTATGCTAAAGGTTATTTCCCTGCGCTGCAAAAGGGCGAAAAAGAGACTGTAACCCTGGTGCATTCGTTCGAGAAAAGGCAGGCTGTTGCCGTTACGCTCGGCGGCAGCTATGATGATTGGGCAGTTGGCCAATTGGCTGGAGAATTGAATAAACCAAATGATCAGGCCCTGTTTGCGAGGCGTGCCACCAATTACAAAAACCTGTGGAACGACGATAAAAAGATGTTCATTCCCAAAGATAAAGATGGCAACTGGATTGATATTGATCCTAAATTTGACGGTGGCTTGGGTGGGCGCGATTATTACGATGAAAATAACGGATGGACCTACCTGTGGCAGGTTCAACATGATATCAGCGGCTTGATCAATTTAATGGGCGGCAATAATAGTTTTCAGGCTAAACTCGACCAAACATTCCGTGAAGGCCTGGATCGCAGCAAATATGAGTTCTGGGCTAAATTTCCTGATGCTACCGGTTTGGTTGGTCAGTATTCCATGGGTAACGAGCCAAGCTTCCATATTCCATACCTGTATAACTACGCAGGGGTTCCCTGGAAAACCCAAAAACGTGTACGTTTTTTGCTTGATGTATGGTACAAGGATAACATTTTCGGCATTCCAGGCGACGAGGATGGCGGGGGTATGTCGGCCTTTGTGGTTTTCTCCTCAATGGGATTTTATCCTGTTACGCCTGGTAAGCCTGTTTATACCGTTGGCAGTCCTGTTTTCAGTAAGGTGACCATCAATCTTTCCAATGGAAAACAGTTTAAAATGGTTGCGCATCATTGCTCGGTGATCAATAAATATATTCAGAGTGCTAAGTTTAATGGCCATGTTTTAAATAAACCATGGTTTACACATGAGCAACTAACATCCGGCGGAGAACTTGAACTTGAAATGGGCCCGAAGCCCAATAAAAACTGGGGCATCTGATCTAATCTAAAAAACAAACACATATAAAATTTATCCTGATGAAAAAACAAGTTTTTAGCATCTTGCTGCTATCGCTATGTACTGTTGGACACAGTCAGCAGAAACACAGTAAAACATCCGTATTTAAAAGTTATAAGGGCCTTGTGATGGCCGGTTACCAGGGCTGGTTCAATGCACCAGGAGATGGAGGCGGCCGTGGCTGGAACCATTACCTCTCGCATGGCAAATTTGAGCCGGGCAGCACCAATATAGATATCTGGCCCGATGTAAGCGAGTATAAAAAGACCTATAAATCACCTTTTAAGCTCGCCGATGGCAGTGATGCTTACCTGTACAGCTCATATGATGAATCATCCACTGATACGCACTTTAAATGGATGCAGGAATACGGAGTAGACGGTGTTTTTGTACAACGTTTTATTGCTGATGTGCAGCGCGGAGCCGGTCGTCACCATAACGATGTGGTTTTGGGCAATGCGCTCAAATCGGCACAAAAATATCACAGGGCAATTTCACTGATGTATGATCTTTCAGGTATGAGGGCCGGCGGCGATTCTTTGGTGATCAAAGACTGGAAGCACCTGGTGGATAGTATGAGATTAACCAATCGCGGCAACAGCCAAACCTGGTTGTATCATAATGGTAAACCACTGATTGCAGTATGGGGCGTTGGGTTTAACGATAACCGCAAATATGGACTGGAAGAAGCGGAACGGATCGTTGATTTTTTAAAGAACGATCCTGTTTATGGCGGATGTGCTGTTTTGCTCGGCGTGCCAACCTACTGGCGCGATTTTGGGAATGATACTGAAAAAGACCCGCAACTGCATGATCTGTTACGCAAGGTTGACATCGTCCATCCCTGGTTTGTGGGAAGATTTAATGAAACTTCATATCCTGCATTTCAAAAGAGGATTGCCGATGATATTGCCTGGTGCAAGGCAAATAAGCTTGAATACGTACCCACGGTTTTCCCTGGATTTAGCTGGCATAATATGAATCCCAGGAGCCCGCAGAACCAAATACCACGCAATAAGGGCCATTTTTACTGGAAACAAATTACGGGAGCCATTAAAAGCGGTGCTGATATGCTGTACGTAGCCATGTTCGATGAGGTTGACGAGGGCACAGCCATTCTTAAAGCATCAAAAAATCCACCTGTTGGGTTAAGCACTTTTGTTACCTACGAGGACGATATCCCGAATGATTATTATTTATTCCTGACAGGCTATGCCGGTAAAATGCTTAAGAAACAAGTTCCCCTGCAGGAAAATGTTCCCCCGCCGGTTCACAAATAAATTAATTGTCACAAAATCTGAAAATACTAATGCTGTTAATGCATTATTAATCACTTATTAGTTATCCGGTATAGTTTAGCCTTGTAAACCATTAATAAGCCTGTATGATGAGGCAGGCATCAGGATAACATTAAAACATTACTCTTATCACGTTGCAACATCGTATGAAAAAAAAGAATATCCTGATTTTGGGTCTTTTAATATTAACGTTTTGTTCATTTAACAAACCAGAGCGGCCGGCAAAATCTCCTTATAAGAATGCTGCCTTGCCGGTAGATGAGCGGGTTGCTGATCTTTTAGGCCGGATGACCACTGCCGAAAAAATCAAGCAACTGGATATGTACTGGGGGCACGAGGTTGCTCATATGAAAGGGCACGAAGCAGAGTCAATGTCAGATAGCGCAAAGATCAATATTGGTTCGGAGGGTATTGGTTCGGTACATGATCTTTATCCTTTAACCGCAACTGTTACTAATCAGATACAACGTTACGCACTCGAAAAAACCCGCCTGGGTATCCCCGTTTTATTTATTGAAGAGGGGCTTCACGGGTACGAAAGTTTGGGCAGCACCACTTTCCCGACGCCTGTGGCTTTGGCTGGGGCATGGGATACAGCCATGGTGCATAAAGCCGGGCGCGTTATAGCAACTGAAGTGCGCGCACATGGCGTTAATATGATACTGGGTCCCGTACTTTGTTTGCCGCGCGATCCCAGGTGGGGACGGGTAGAGGAAACCTATGGTGAAGATCCTTATCTGGCTGCTGCAAATGGGGTAGCTATGGTAAAAGGATTACAAGGGAGTAAATTAAGTAATCCTGATGCGGTAATATCCGAGCCCAAACATTTTGCTGTACATGGTGTACCTGAAGCAGGAAGTAATACTGCCCCTGTAAATATAGGCGAAAGAGAGGCCCGTTCATCGTTTCTATACGTATTTGAAAAGGCAGTTAAAGAGGGTGGTGCTTTAGGAATGATGGCTGCCTATAGTGAGATAGATGGCATTCCCTGTGTAGATAATCGCTGGTTATTGAAGGATGTGCTGCGTAAAGAATGGGGCTTTAAAGGTTTTGTATTGTCTGATCTTGGAGCTATAAAGATGTCCTTAAATAACCACCAGATCGCATCAAGCCCTGCCGATGCATTGGGGCAAACGTTTACGGCCGGGTTAGATATGCAGTTTTATGATTTCCCGCATGGCCAATTTTTAGATGCCATGACGCAGGCTTTAAAAAATAAACAGTTGTCATTAACTGATCTTAACAGGGCGGTATCAAACGTGCTGAGGGTTAAATTTATGCTGGGCCTGTTTGATCATCCTTATATTGATGAAGAATTACTTAAAAAAGTAAACCATACCGAATCCAGTCGCGCCTTGGCATTAAAGGCAGCGCAGGAGAGTATCAGCTTGCTGAAAAATGAAAATTCGCTTTTGCCCTTAGGGGCGGGTGTGCATTCAATTGCGGTGATTGGTCCGCTGGCTCAAAGTACTTACCTGGGTGGATATGCCAATAAGGAAGGCAAAGGCATCGCGATAGTTGATGGTTTGAAACAAAGAGCCGGGAACAGCCTGGATATTAAATATGAAAAAGGGTATTCGTCAGATACATCTGCTGCAACACAAACGGAACTACTGCAAAAGGCAATAAATACAGTTAACAATGCTGATGTAGCCATAGTCGTTTTGGGCGAGGATATAAAAGAAGTTGGCGAGGGCAAAGACCGCTCAAACCTTGACCTGAACCAGCAACAAACCCGGCTTGTTGAGGCGGTGTATAAAACGGGTAAGCCTACCGTAGTCGTGCTTTTTAACGGCAGGCCTTTATGTATAAACTGGGTGGTCAAAAAGATACCGGCCATAGTTGAATCGTGGTTCCTTGGTAATGAGGGTGGATTGGCCATTGCCGATGTTTTACTTGGAAAAGTTAACCCTTCGGGCAAGTTGCCGATGACTTTCCCGCGCTCCGTAGGGCAATTGCCTTATTATTATGATCACAAACCTACCTCAAGGCATGTATACGTTGATCAGGATACCTCGGCATTATTTCCTTTCGGGCATGGTTTAAGCTACACTACTTTCCAGTATTCGGGTTTAAAAATTGCACAACCATATATTCCGGTTAATGGTTCTGTTAATGTCAGTATCAGCATAAAGAATACCGGTAACGTTGACGGTACAGAGGTAGTGCAGCTCTACCTCCGGGATGTTATTGCCAGTGTTACCACGCCTGTAAAGTCATTAAAAGGCTTTAAACGTATCACTTTAAAACCAGGTGAAAGCGGCATAGTGCAGTTTAAGGTAGATAACAGGGAGTTAATGCTTTGGAACAGGGAGATGAAACAGGTTGTTGAGCCCGGCGAGTTTAAAGTTATGATAGGCAGCTCTTCGGAAGATATAAGAGCAAGAGACAGTTTTTATGTAAAATAAACGGATGTGCAGATTTCAAATGTGCGGATGTGCAAATGATAGATTGTACATAAAAGATATAAAAGACATTCTGGTTGCACATAAACTTTAACCGGGATTTAGTTGATGTTATCAGATATGTTGATGACGTGTGTGTCCGGGGTGAGATACGGACACACTTTTTTAAGAATTGACCGGTAAAAAGCCCCGGCGATCAAAGATTACCGGGGCTTTTCCATAATGTTGTTTTAATAGTATGGCTTAAAAAACGGTTTATTTACGGCATAGGCTTTGTTGGTCGTGTTGCAGTAAGTGGTATAATCCCCTTAAACATTTTGGCGCCATCACCTGTAAGCCTTAAATAATAATCTGAGGAGCAAGAGGTGCCATCTTCATCAAGCGATTTGAAATTTGAACCGGCCGGAACAAAAGCCTGGCTTTCAGCAGTCTTGGCAATCTGGTTGCTTTCATTATACTCGTCAAACATCGAGATGTAAATACCCTGGCAGCCTACTCTTTTCATATTATAAAATTGCCTCCACATAAAATCGCCATGAGCCCGTTGGCGGGCACTCAGATCGCCGGGTAAAACACAGGGCTGGTAATCAATGCCATTACCATTACAATACGCCTGGTCGGCTTTATTTACGTTGGCGAAAAAGCCATCAGATTCATTTGCATTGCCAATTCTTCCAACCATCCAGGGCGATAACATATCAAAAGCTTTATAAGTGTTTAAAAAATCAGGACGGGAATCGCTATTCTGATCGCGCCAATGTGTGGGCACGCCGCCAATTACATAACAGCCCTTGCTTTGAAACCATTTGATCACACTAAGACAGGTTGCTGCGGTAAAATTGTGATTATCATCGCTAAACCCAAAGCCCCAGATACATACCACCGGTTTGCCGTTTTGCATGGCATAAGCAGGTGATGCAGTAAGAGCCGACATTTTGGTTGTCCAGTCGGTTTCCATTTCTGTCGCCATGTTAGTCCAGCCGCTTACATCATACATGATATAAAATTTAACACCGTTCTTTTCGGCAGCTATTCTTACCTTGGCGGCCATAGCATCACGAACCGGCCCTTCAAGGCCGCTTGGATTGAAACGCTGCAAGGCTGCTCCGTCAATACCGTAATCTTTCATCCATTTAAACTGTATATCAACAGTTTGGTCGCTGAAAGATGAAAACACCCTGGCCTCACTCCCATTATTAAGGTTAGCATAGTCTGTTTTAAAAGTACTGGTATAATCACGTACATCCGGCCATGAAGATATAGCGGTATTGGTTGGCGAAGGTGGATTTTCCCATACATTTGACCAATGCCAGAACCTGTTTATGGGTGAGCCGTCGCCTATAGCGGCAAACCAGCCCTGGTAGCCAACAACGACCTTTCCCACCACATCACCTACCGGTGAAGGGGTCAGATCGACTGTAGTAGTATCTGTTTTTGGAGGGGTTGGCGGAGGGACATTTTTTTTTGAACAACTGCTAACTGCTGCAAACAGCGTTAGCAGTAACAAGGCCTCAAGTTTTATTTTACTCATGTTCTTTAGTATTTGGAATATAATGTATTCGTTCGTTAGATGCATTTTTTATATCCGCTAAATCTGTCTGCATAACTTTTATGATAGTACCATCAGCGTTATAATAAAGGTTACTTGCTCTTTATTGTACCGGTTGGTATAATCTTTTTTATTGTACCGTCGGCGTTGTAGTAAAGTTTATCTACACAGATGGACCTTAACCAATCCTGGTTTGAAAGCGAACTGTTGTGATAAAATGCATACCATTGGCCTTTGAACTGCACTATTGATCCATGGTTGGTATAGCTATCGGTGGGGTCCATGTATATGCCTTTAGACGTCCATGGACCTAAGGGGCTTTTGCTGATGGCATAGCGCATCTGGTTGTGCTTGCCATTAACATCATGGTTATCTGAGTATGACAGGTAATAAATACCGTTTCTTTTGTGTACCCAGCTTGCTTCGTGAAAGTCTTCGAGGCCTTCCATCTTCCGCATTTCCCCATCAATTTCAACCATATTATCCTTTAGCTTGCCGCCTTTACAAGTTCCGCCGCCGCCATAATAAAAATAGGCTTGCCCGTCGTCATCAATAAAAACACACGGATCGATCATAGATTCAAGTCCTTTGATATATCCCTGGGACTTAAAGCCGCTTGCGGGGCTTTTGCTGGTAGCAACGCCTATTTTCCAGGTACTGTTCCATGCTGTGCCACTTGGATGTGGGAAATAAAAGTAGTAGGTGCCATTTTTATAAGCGCAATCAGGCGCCCACATAAAGCCGCCTTCAGGACGCCCCCATTCAACCTGGCTTGCCCGTAGTATTTCGCCATGGTCCTTCCAGTGCACCATGTCATCTGTTGAATAAACATGGTATTGGTCCATCAGGTCGCAGCCGCGAGCAGGGGCTATGTCATGAGACGGATATACATATAGGCGTCCATCTTTCCAAACGTGGGCAGATGGATCGGCTGTGTAGATGTCTCTAACAAAAGGATTGCCAACCGGTGCGTCCGCAGCGGGTTTATCCTGGGCAATACATGAGGTGGCAGATAAGACGCCGAAACTTATAACCAATACTGCCGATAGAAATGTTAGCTTATTCTTACTTTTTGATATTCTTAACAAATTGTACTTATTCATTATAGGATGGTATTTTTAAATGGCAGGGAGAAATTCTCCCTGCCATTTTTGATTTATTAAATTAATGCGGTTAATAATGATTATTTTGATATGAACCGCAGGTCATCTATACCGGTAACGAGATCAGCATGATCCTTACTGGTGGTAAAAAAGAAGATGCGGAAGTGGTCAATAGCTGTATAATCGGCACCGCCATCGCCTGTTTTGATGGATTTGTCAAAATCGAGCGTTATCAGATTCCATCCATTCTTCAAATTTGGTATAAGCGGAGCCACATCCCAGGCCGATTCGTTCACATCTGATTTTCCGGAGCTTGTGATCTCAATCGAGCCATCAGCTTTAAGCAACGATACATCCGATACGTACCACCAGAACTGGAACCTGCCGGTAGCTTCGGTAAAGGTTGTGTTAAGCGGTGCAGGCAACTGTTTTATATACTGCATGAAGTCGCCGCCGTTGGCAATGGTATTTTTTATATAGCCGGCGCCTTCTTTTTGACCTGATGTTGTAATATTAACGTCACCTACGGTTTCCCATCCGTCTTTAACGTCGCAAGCGTCAAACGGAACCGGTGGAGGTGCTGGGGCTGCCCTGAATACAAAGTCGTCTACTCCGGTAACCAGGTCGGCGTGATCTTTAGTTTTTGTAAAGAAAAATATGCGAAAGTGATTTATGGCTGAATAATCTGCCCCGCCATCTCCTGTTTTTATGGCATTGCTAAAATTAAGGGATATCTCATTCCAGCCGTTTTTTAACGTTGGTATTAACGGCGCTACATCCCAGGCCGACTCATTGACATCTGACTTTCCTGAACTTGTGATCTCAATCGAGCCATCAGCTTTAAGCAGGGACACATCCGATACATACCACCAGAATTTAAACTGCCCGTTAGTTTCATTAAGTTTGGTATCAAGTGGTACGGGTAGATCCTTAATAAACTGCATAAAGTCTCCGCCATTTGCTATCGTATTTTTGATATAACCTGCTCCTTCTTTCTGTCCTGTTGTTGTAATGTTTACGTCGCCGACTGTTTGCCAGCCATCTTTAACATCAGCATTGTCAAATACCACAAGGGTAGGGTCAACGGGTGGTGGCTGTGTAGTATCAATGGGTGGCGGTTTAATCATCGAAGTATCTCTTGATTTGAATACCTCCTTTTTACAGCCGGTAACTGCAAGTGCTATTGTGAAGATGGAACATACCATCATTATTTTTATTAGTCTCATTTCCTTTTAAGTTTTAAGGTTTATTGATTCGGCACATCTATCTGTATTACTTCAGAGAAATTGGAGCTTTTAAAACTGTCATTCAAACGGACTCCTACTCTTGCAAAGAATGTTCTTCCCCGAATAAGATTAGGAATCGTTAAAGTGATAGATTTTTCAGCCGGAGCCAGGTCGATGAATTCCTTGTTGATTGTTACTGCATTAACGTCTGAAAAGTCCCTGATAGAGGCGCCTGCACCAACCAGTTTAGTGGTATTTACGTAAGGCTGGGCATCTATAATAGTTGGCAGGCCTGCAACTATCGGGGCATCGATATCAAACTTTAAGGTCAGCGTTGTTCCAACCAGATCATGCGTAAAGTTTTTTATCGTGATGTAAGGTGTAAGCTCAAAATCATGCGAGCTGCCCTGTTTGATCTCCATTTTCAAACTATCATAAACGGGCCAGAAAGCGCCGCCTTTAGGGATAATGCGATAGGTACCCTTAAACAGTTTGCTATCCTCAAAAGTGCCGTCAGATTTACTTGGTATAAACTGCGGGGTTGGGGTAGCGCTCCAGCTTATTTGCTCCAGCTGTATCTGGATACTATTCTGTGAGGTTTCAAAGTTAGCATGGGTAGTTGCATCAATCAGCCTGCCCTGGAAGGAAGCATTTGGGCCACCGTAGTTATCTGTTTTTGTACATGCAGAAACAGCCAGTATACTAGCGCCTAATAAAAAATTGCTAATTAGTTTTTTCATATCTTAAAATTTAAAGTCTTAATAATTAGGATTATTAGGGAGTAAATTAGGGTTCTTTGCTATTTCGCCGCCCGGAATTCCTTCATAATAAAATTGTTTCTGGAAAGTATATTCCCGGTTATATAGTTCGGGTTCGGCAAGGAAAATGTATTTATTCTCATTAAATACATAATAAGGCATCAGGCCTTTAAAGTGTGCTCGGTCCAGCACAATATCTGCGGTGCGCCACCTTTTCAAATCCCAGTAGTATTGATTTTCGAAGGCGAGCTCCATGCGTCTTTCATTGCGAACTTTATTAAGGTCAATAGAAACATATGAAGTTGCACCGGCTCTGTCTCTTAACTGGTTGATGTCGCTTAATGCATCTGCAGTATTGCCTAATTCCATTGCAGCTTCCGCACGGTTCAGTAATATTTCGCCATACCGCAGGTCTATCCAGGGCTGCTCGCTCCTGTACAGATCAACCGTTGCCTGGGGTTTATTGTAATCAACATATTTGCGAACATAAAAACCTGTACGCGTTAATTCATCACCACCAGTCCATGGCCCTGTAAAACCAATAACCTGTTTGCCCTGGTACAATGTTTTTACATCCCCGGCAAGTATGTATGAGCGTGAGTTGGCCGGTTTTGCAACCTCTGCAGCAGCGGTTCCGCTAAAAGACGGATAAATACCTCTTTGCATATCAAACGTAAGCCCTCTTAAAGTTGCTCCCGGGAAATAAACAGTTGCCAGCAATCTGGGTTCAACTCCCTGCATTAATTCTGCACGGTCATTAAAACGCTTAGGTGTGCCGTCCGCGTTGGTTACCGGCAAACTTCCCCAAAGACTAACAAAATCCAGCGTTGGGTACGAACGCGAAAGCGCGTTAGCTGTCATATAACGTGGAGACATGGTTGCGTCCCAGCTATGGGCTGTATTATTAGCTATCGAGTACTGTTTTATGAAAATATTTTCAGGGCTTCCGCTTTTTAAAAACAGATCAACATAGTTCTGTACTTTATCGGAATTTGCGTTGTAAAGTGAATAATGGCCTTCAAGTAATTTAGCCGCGTCATATGCTGCCTGAAAATAAGTATTTGCCTTACTAGCGGGAATTCCTACAAGACCTAATGAACGGGCCTGTCCGTCAACAAAATTTACTGAGCCGTATTTGGCAATACATCCTGCATATAACATGGCTCTCGATTTTAGTGCAGCTGCCACGTATTTGTTAGCTCTGCCTACATCACTGGTTGCAGGCATCATCTGGTAACCCAAATCAAGCTCTGCACCAATAAAATCCCAGGTAGCCTCTTCTTTATCACGGTGTACCTGTAGTTGAGACAAAGGTGCGCCCGGGTCTTGCGGTTCTTTTATGATCGGTACGCCACCATAACGCTTGGCAAGGCCAAAATAATAGTATGCCCTTAAAAAGTGGGCCTCACCCAAAAGAGCATCAACGGTTGGCTGGCTTAACGATCCAACATGTTTGGGTAATTCGGCTATCAATGTATTCACATTCCTGATATCGCCGTATGGCCAGTAACCGAAGCCGCCGGCAATGTCCAGACCACCGTAAGGGCCAACTTCCTCACCTGTAACAGAGGCGGAATTATAAAAATTCATCCAGGGGTTACCGGGGTTAAAACCAGGGAGATGATAAACAATACCATTAACGTTGGCATCGTCACCTCCGTCTGGCCTGTACTTAAAATCCTCAATAGGTAAATTTCTATATATGGTTGCCAAAAATGACCTGACGCCAGCTTCGCTACTGTATATCACGTCGGGGGTAACTATATTGGTGGGAGGAATATTTAACTTCTGGCAAGAAGTTACCGAGGCCCCTACACCAATAGATATCGCTATAATAAATTTATGTATACTTTTCATGTGTCAATAATTTAAAAGGAAACGTTAGCTCCCAGATTAAAAGTCCTGTTCATTGGATAGGTGTATCCTCCTAAAGCTTTGCCGAAATCACCGTTATCTCTCGGGTTAGGGCCCTGGTGCTCCGGGTCATAGTTCTTCAACCCGGTGAATGTTAACAGGTTGTAGCTGTTTACATACACCCTTAATTTTTTAATCCCTATATTTTTCAGGATTGAGGGAGATAAGGAATAACCAAATTCAAGTGTTTTTACACGCAGGTAACTGGCGTCCTGTATAGCTTTGGTGCCTTGTGCCGGTGGCGAGCCCATTGCAGGGTAAAATCCCGGCACCCATTGTGTGTTGGGGTCGAAAACGTTTGCACTGGGGTCTACGGTATGCCAGCTGTCAAGGAAACGGGTCAACGCGCTTCTGCCATACATCAGCGGCTCTGCAAACTGTTCGCCGTATTGTACATAAACACCGGCAGCGCCTTGTAAAAGCATATTCATATCAAACCCTTTGTAACTTAAGCCTATGCTAAGGCCGTAGTTATATAATGGGATATCAGTAGTTGCAATAGGGTGGTTATCCTTACTATCTATCACCCCGTCATTGTTCCAGTCCTTATAGTAGTAATCACCGGGTACCACATTGTTGTTGCCTCCGCCTGTGTTTACACCGTAATTGTATATCTGGTTGTAACTGGTAAACTGTCCGGCATATTCTGGGCCCCACCAAACATTCTGGTACCTGTTTGTTTGATTTTCTACCCAGTTTAGATACTCGTTGCCTGACGCACTGCGAAGAACCTTCAATGCCTTTAAGCGCGTTGTACCTATATTGCCGGTAACATTTACACCCAGGTGGCCAAATGTGTTTCTGTACGATAAACTAAAATCCAGGCCCTGCACCCTGTCGCTGTTATAATTGATCTGCGGCACGGCTGCGCCCACTGTTCCCGGTAAGGCTGTAGAAGGTGTGGCTGGCAAACCTGTTCTGTCGTTTCTGAAAACTTCAATAGTTCCATCAACTTTTCCACCAAATAAGCCAAAATCAAGCGCTATATTCTTCATGGTATTTACAGACCATGTTAAGCCCGGATTGCCAAGTTTTGGCGCTGATCCGTTTACTGCGCTGGAGCCAAAAATATAACTGTTTATCGGGTAGGTATACCCATTAACATAATTAAATGCCGCAGCATTATTCTCATCACCGGTTTGACCATAAGAGGCCCTGATTTTCAGGTTGCTAAGAATGTTCTCAGAAATCAAATTGCGGAAAAATTTTTCTTTAGTTAAAACCCAGCCTATTGATCCTCCGGGAAAAAATCCCCATTGATCGGGTCCCGGTTTATATAAATTATTGCCGTCCCTGCGAAAGCTGAATTCAAGAAGATATTTTCCTTTATAATCATAATTGAACCTTCCTATAATACTCCTGTGCGCACGGTCCTGTAAAGCACCTGCATCCATACCACCGGACATGTTAGAATTTTGAAGGCCTCCGAATAAATAATCTATAGGAATTTCAGTATCCCGGTAAGCATTAAAATTATCAGCAGTTTCATGGCTTTGCTCATAGGTAACCATAGCGGTTATGTTATGGTCCTGAAAAAAGGTGTGAGCATAATTTAATGTTACCTGGCTTAAAGTATTAAAATGTGTGTAATAAGCCCGGGTTATACCTGAAGGTGAATTTACTACGCTTGGTATATAAGTTTGATCATCTGCCTTATAAGTATATAAAGAGAATGTTCTTTTTATTTGATTAAAGTCATTAACACCATAATCAATGTTAAATAAAGCCTTGGCACTAAGTCCGCTTATGCCGGGTATGTCATACTGTAAATTTAACTGGCTTGTGAGGCTTTTATTTCTGCTTCTTTTTGTACCTACTTTATCGGCATCTGTAAAAATTGCGGGGTTCATGTTGTCATCCATTACCGCAGGGTACAACGGATTGTCATTAGCATAAATCTGATGTATAGGTATCTGATTCCAGGTGTACTTATAAACAGTCCATTCGTCAGTATAAGGCTGGTTTTTTTCGTCCATCCATGCTGATGTTAGTACCTGTGCTCTTAGCCCTTTGGTAATGTTAGCAGTAACGTTTGAGCGGAAATTATACTTATTGTAGTTTAAATCTCCGGTTTTAAAAACGCCGTCCTGTTTCAGGTAGCCAAAATTGAAGAAGTAGTTGATCTTATCATTTCCACCATCAATATTTAAATTGTGGCTTATTTCGTCAGCTGTTTTCCTGAAAACCATATCTGACCAGTTGGCTGACTTGTATGTGCCATCGAGCCATGGTTTCATGTCAGCATATGAATATTGCGGAGTGACGTTATTAATAAAATTATTAGCGAAATCACGCTTAACTTTCTCATTGGTCAGCATCATGTAATCTACTGCGCCAACACCCTGGGGCATACCTAAAAATGTTTGGATCGCATCATTAAATGAATAATTGATGTTGATCTTTCCGTTCTTTGCGCCTTTTTTGGTCGTGATCAAAATAGCGCCCCCGGCAGCCCTCATGCCGTATATGGATGCGGCAGCGTCTTTCAGCACAGATATGCTCTCAATTTCATTTGGGTCCATCCGGCCTATAGTTGACTGGTCTCCGCCAATTACACCATCAATTACAATTAATGGAGCGCTTTGATAACCCCTGATGTTTAAGTTATTCGCATAAGATCCTGGTTCGGCAGTTGTTTGGACAATACGTACACCGGGTATTTTACCGGTCAGCATGTTTACAACGCTTTCGTTTTTTGTTGTGGTGATCTCTTTATTCTGAAGTGTTGCAATAGAACCGGTTATTGTTGCCCTCTTTTGTACGCCGTAACCTACAACTACAACTTCGTCAAGGCCCTTGCTGCCGGTTTTTAGCGCAACGATGCCATTTTTCAGGGCTGCAACCTTGACTTCCTGGCTTAGATACCCAATGTAGGATATTATTAGAGTTGCATCGTTTCCGGAAACACTGATCCTGAATTTTCCATCTTTGTCAGTGACGGTACCAGAATTAGTACCCTGGATCTTGACACTTACCCCCGGAAGTGAGTTCCCATCGGTGAAATCTATCACTTTCCCGCTAATAACGGTTTGCTGGGCTAACAAACTAAGCGGAAAAAGAACGAAAAGTATTAGTAAGTATTTTATTTTTTTCATATCTCTCTGTGTTATGTTTAAGTTAAATTGGTTTGGTTTACCATGAAGGAATAGTGCAATACAGCAGCATAACTTACGGCGGGTTAGGTTCGTAATTGTACATGATCTTATTTGGTTGATTAATTAATCACCTGCTGCTTAATGAGGGGCAACAGATGTTATAATTGGTTCATAATTATGACACAAAAGAATAGGCGATCATTAATAAAAAATAAATAATAGATTAATTTTAGCCGGGAACTCACTAAAAAAACAGGCCTTTTTAAAATATTGCAATCGATTGCGGTTTTTATCGGAAGTGTCTGTCTCCTTTCTTCGAATACCAGAATAACGGGAGTGGAAGGCCGCCATGTGATCTATATGTCGCGACTAAAGACGTTGCAACTTCCTTATTGAGGCCTCACAAGCGGTGTCCTCCGGAATAACCTGGCTGTTTGATATATTGAAAGCTCATTTACCAGTTGCAGCAAGTGGGCTTTTTTGTATCTTGAGCCTTGATCATGAGGCTTAAACTTACAGAGAATAATACCGGCGGTGAATTGTTGCTTTTTAAAGAAGAATCCGGCTTTGATCGTTTATTTTTTACCAGGGACCGTTTCAATAAATATTTTACCATCGCCTGGAACCCGGGAGAAAGCCAGACTGTTACCATTGACGGATCTGAATACGAATTTCCCGCCAATTCCCTGTTAACCCTCTTATTTAACCAGTCCTTTAGCTTTCAAAACCCAGCAAGTATCATTGCCTGGCAATTTAACCGGGAGTTTTATTGTATCATCGATCACGATAGCGAAGTGAGCTGTGTGGGCTTCTTGTTTAGCAGTACAGACCACTTGTTCGTTAAATTAAATGAACAGGCACAGCAAAAATTACAACTACTCTCCGATGTTTTTATTGAAGAGTTCAAGACCTCGGACAATATCCAGAATGAAATGCTGCTGGTGCTGCTCAAGCGTCTGATCATCTATGTCACCGGGCTCGCTAAATCCGGGTATGCACCGGTCAAAAAGCTGCAGGACGAAAGGTTTCATATCATTCGAAAGTTCAACCTGCTGGTAGAAGCCAATTTCAAGTTCGAACATGCCGTCAGTTTTTATGCGGATCAACTTTGCAAGTCACCAAAAACCCTGTCTAACCTTTTTGCCATTTTCAATCAGAAAACCCCTTCACAAATAATTCAGGAAAGGATCACAGTGGAGGCAAAACGGTTGTTGTGCTATACCGACAGATCTGTCAAGCATATCACCTTTGAACTTGGGTTTGAAGATGTGTCTTACTTCTCCAGCTTCTTTAAAAAAAATACGGGTATTCCGCCGTCTGATTTCAGAAATTTGCGTGGCACTTCTAAATAAGGGAAATAATCACAACTAATCGGGAACTATACCCATAAGCCCAGCCTGCTTTTCGTCGCAACTTTGTATCGTTGATTCAAACAAAAACCTCAACGACAAAAAATATGAAAAAGCAATCATTAAAGAACGCATTGAAAGGCAGCATCGTAGCCTTAACCGTTGCAACGGCCACAGTAACAGGCACAGTAACTGAAGCAACTGCACAAACAGTAAAGAACGTGGTATTGGTACACGGCGCCTTTGCTGACGGCTCTGGTTATAAAGGTGTGTATGAAGCGCTTACCAAACAAGGATATCACGTTACCGTCGTGCAAAACCCACTGACTTCCCTGGAAGATGATGTGGCTGCCACAAAGCTGGCACTTGACGCGCAGGATGGCCCTGCTATCCTTGCAGGTCATTCATGGGGCGGCGCAGTTATCACGCAGGCAGGGAATCATCCGAAAGTTGCCGGATTGGTTTATATCGCTGCTTTCCAGCCTGACAATGGTGAATCAGCCCTAAAATGGTTTCAAACTGCACCGCCGGCCCCGGAAAATGGTGTGCTGCCTCCTGATGCCAAAGGGATCGTTTACTACGACAAAGCAAAATTTCATGCCGGTTTTTGCGGAGATCTGAGCAAAGAAGAAGCCGGGTTTATGTATGCATCCCAGGGCGCATTCTACGGTAAATGCTTCGTAAGCCCGATCACTGACGCCGCATGGAGAAACAAACCGACATACGGTATTGTAGCGACCGAAGACAAAAGCATTAATCCTGAAATCCAACGTAATATGTACAAACGTTCTCATACAAAGATTACTGAAATTAAAGGCAGCCATGCGGTTTATATCTCACAGCCTGAGAAAGTAGCTGCTGTTATTATCCAGGCCGCTAAAGAAGTATCCGGTAAATAATTCCCTGAATCGAAATGGTTGTTAAATTTCACCAGCCGGTTGAACTGGATTATTTTAAGAAATAGAAGCGGGCGCTCAAAAGTAATTTTGGGCGCCCGCTTGTTCAATAAGATGAAATTTTTCAAGCTCATCAGGAAAGGCGGTGCAACAAACGTTATATCTAATTATAGTAACACCCACCTGGTAACGCGTTTTCATTTGACCGTAAGCGATTTTGAGCGCCTATACTCAATAAAAAGCCTTCAGATTGATTTTTCTGAAGGCTTTTGTGAATTCAAATGGATCAGAGTCGAACATACCGATTATTCCCAAAAATTGTTAGACAATCCAAAAAACATGTTTTTTTAAAAATAATTTGTATGTATCATATTTGTTACTACCTTTATTTTAAGAATAGAACAGAATAGAATAACCAATTCAACCAATTTAATTTTAAATCCATTTTTATGAAAAAAAAAGTACCACCTAAAAAATTAGGCTTGCTTGTTTTGTGCTGCCTTTTGCTGCTATGTTGTCAGCAGGCCTTTGCACAAAAAACTAAAAGCATTACCGGCCACGTCACAGATGAACGTGGTTTGACTTTACCCGGTGTAAGCATTTTTATTGAGGGAGCATCAGCCGGAACGACTACTGATCAGAATGGCTATTATAAAATTAATGCCCCGGATAATGCAACCCTTGTATTCTCTTATATAGGGTATTTAAAAAAGACTGTTCAAGTCTCCAGTGAATGGAACGGCGACGTTGTTATGGTTAAGAAAGCCGGCGATTTAGGCGAAGTAATTGTGATTGGTTACGGCACAAGAAAAAAGGCTAACCTGACGGGTTCGGTTAGTACCATTAAAGGTTCGGAGCTTGAAAAATCGCCCGTTGCCAATGTTTCCAATACTTTAGCAGGAGCTCTGCCGGGACTGATTGTCAATACGCCCAGCGGAGAACCGGGAGTAGACGATGCAACCATACTCATCCGTGGAAAAGGAACTCTGGGCAGTACCAGTCCCCTGGTTGTGATTGATGGAGTGCCCGACCGGGGTTTTACCCGCCTTGATCCGGCAGATATCGAGACATTTACTGTACTGAAGGACGCAACTGCCGCAATTTATGGTGCCAGGGCTGCAAACGGGGTTATCTTAATAACAACAAAAAGAGGTACAGCCGGTAAATCAACGCTATCATTTACATCGAATTTCTCTCTTTCCCAGCCAACAAGGGTACCCAAAATGTTAAGTTCATGGGAATATGCACAATCAGCGAATGAATACGATCAACTGGTAGGTCAGCAACCGGAATACACCGCTGATGAGATACAAAAGTACAAAGATGGTTCAGACCCTCTTGGTCATCCAAATACCGATTGGTGGAAGGCAGTAATGAAGACCTGGGCCACACAGACTAATAATATACTGTCTCTTAGGGGCGGTTCAGATAAAATTAAATATTATATCTCTGGCCAGCATCTTTATCAAAACAGCATGTATAATAGTGGTACGGATTATTATAAAAATGATAACGCCCGTGCGAATATCGACATTTCGGCGACGGATAATTTTAAAATAGGCATTGACGTGATGTACAGGGCCGAACACAGAACAGGTGAGGCACCGGGTTATGATGCAAACGCCATATTCAACCAGCTATGGACCGCCTACCCGTATTTGATTCCGGTATATCCCAATGGTAAAGTTGGTGTCGGTATTGGCGGTGGCCCTGGCAACGCCATGGTCTATGTCTTAAACGGCGGCCTGGGCACGACAAACTACGACTATGATTACCTGCAAACCAAGGCCTCTTTCAGCTGGGCGCTACCAAAGATAACCCCCGGCCTGCATTTAGATGGTTATTATTCATACGACTTAAATGTAAACCAGTACAGGGGATTTGACGCAACACCCCCTCCGGCATACAGCTATAATAGTGCTACCCAAACCTATACAGAGGTTGTATCTACTGTACCTCCCGATTTGACTATCAGCAATACCCTGAACTATAGCAGGCTGGCAAACATCAAACTGGGATATGAGCGTAAATTCAATAAAAGCTCCATCGAGGCATTTGTTGCTTATGAGCAGCAGCAACAAAAATTCAATGAATTGGACGCCTACCGGACAGGGTTTTTAAGTAATACTGTCCAGGAATTATTTGCCGGCAGCACCGTAGGCGAAACCAATAACTCGGCAACAACGATGTTTGCACGTCAGAATTATCTGAGCAGGATCTCATACAACTACGACAATAAATATTTACTGGATTATAGTATGCGGTACGATGGGTCTCCAAACTTTCCTGCCGGCAAGCGTTTCGGATTTTTTCCATCAATATCCGGAGCGTGGCGAGTTTCCCAGGAGAGTTTCTTCCATTCATCAGCGATTGATGATTTGAAGCTGAGAGCCTCCTGGGGTAAAACCGGGAATGATGCGGTGGATGCCTTTCAATATATACAAACGTATAATTTACAAGCCGGCCGGCTGTCCCAGTATCTTGGTGCCGGTTATTTTTACGGGCCCAGCGCGGTACAGGTGCCCGGGTTCACACTTGGTCCAACACCCAATCCAAACATTACATGGGAGGTTGCAACTACAACCAACATCGGTTTAGATATGCAGTTATTTCATTCCTTATCTGTAAGCGTTGATGTATTTCGTTCAAACCGCAATAACATTCTTGTACCTCCGAGCGCTGCAGTTCCGGATTACACGGGGTTGACCCTACCGGATGAAAACTTAGGAAAAGTGCAAAACAAAGGAATTGAATTAGACTTAGGTTATAACAAAAAAGTCAATGATAAATTTTCCTATAATATCAACGGAAATATAACTTATGCGCTGAATAAGGTAATATACGAAGCGGAGCCGGCCACCGTTCCGGGCTACCAGAAAGCCACCGGTCACCCCATTGACTCCTACCTCTTATACCAGGCTGACGGAATATTTCAAAACACCGCTGAATTGAATGCCACCCCCCATCCCGTTGGTACAGGTGTGGGAGATATCCGTTACAAGGATGTGAACGGAGACGGTGTGATCAATCAACTCGATGAGGTAAGAACTAACCTATCGCACACTCCTGAAATGCTTTTTGGCCTGACCCTTGGCGGCAAGTATAAAAACTTTGATTTTACGATATTCTTCCAGGGCCAGGCAATGGCAAAGGCTATCCTGATGCCTGGTGGTTTAAATATGGCTGAACAGTTTTTTACAGGTCGCTGGCAAAAAGAGGGCGATAACACCTATCCGCGCACCTTTAACGGGCCCTCAGAGAGGAGTTATGGTTCAAACACCTATCCATCCACCTTCTGGCTAAAAAATGATGCATTTGTAAGGTTGAAGAACATTGAATTTGGCTATAGCTTACCTAAGGCCCTTCTTAGTAAGATCAATATGAAAGCAGCCAGGGTCTTCATCAGCGGAAACAACTTGTTTTCTATAGATAGTTTCGGGCCTTCATTTGATCCGGAGAGCGCGACCGGCACGGTGAATTATGGCAAATACTATCCGCAGCAGAGAATTATAAATATAGGAGCAAACGTTACATTCTAAAAATTAGAGTCATGAAAAAATTATATATAATAATTTCAATACTTTTTCTCTTTACGGGCATATCCTGTAAAAAAGTATTGGACTTAAAGCCGACGGGGTCCTTTTCTTCGGATAACGTATGGAGGGATCCTGCCCTTATCCAGGTGTTTGTAAATCAAATATATAAAGAGTCGGTCTTTGCCTTCAAGGACGGTGGATTCGGATGGGGCTCACAAACGGATGAGTTATACAGTAACTTTAACTGGTGCTCCGAAAATACCTATGCACTGGGCCAGGAAACCCCGGATAATCAGTCCAGTTCTTTTCCGTTGAATTATAGTTCAACCCTTAATTATTGGACTACCCTGTACAGTACGATTCAAAAAACCAACCTTTTTTTTCAGAATATAGGGCAGGCCGATACCGTAGGTAGCGGGCAGGCAATTAATAATCTAAAAGGCGAAGTCCATTTTTTGAGAGCTCTCTGCTATTTCGAACTATTGAAAAGGTTCGGTGGCGTGCCCCTGATTACCAAGGTCTACACGGCTAATGATAAGACTTTTAATGAATCGAGAGCAACCTGGGACCAGACACGGGATTTTATTCTTGCAGATATTGACGCCTCCGCTGCCATATTGCCAAAAGCATATACCGATAACGGCAATGATGGAAAAGCAACGCTGGGCGCAGCTTTAGCGCTGAAATCACGTTTATTATTATATGCAGCGAGCCCGGAATACAATACCACTAACGATGCAACCCGTTGGCAGGCGGCTGCTGATGCTGCAAAGGCGGTGATTGACCTGGGCGTTTATAACCTTTACGGAAATGCGACTACTTACAATACTATTTTCACCGACAATTTCAACAGCGAGGTGATCTTCTCGCGTGTGTTTAGTCCGACAGTGCAGGAAGACAGGTACAATACGCTTTACCGCGACCTGAGCCCGAACGGTTATAACGGGTATAGTGCCTATAATGTCCTGGAGCAGATGGTAGAGGATTTCGATATGGCTGACGGTACTCCCTTTGCATGGACCACGCCTGTCACCAATCCTTACCTGAATAGGGACCCGCGCTTTTATTCAGATATACTGTATAATGGCGCGCCATTCCAGGGCCGTACAGCCGAATTTTATGAAGGCGGGCTTGATTCAAAAGAAAGCGCCTTATCGCCTTGGAATGCTTCAAAAACCGGCTATACAATCAGGAAGTTTATCGATGCCAGTTATAATTTCAATATCCAACCATATAGCGGCTGTCAGTGGGTCGCCTTCAGGTTAAGTGAGATGTATTTAAATTATGCAGAAGCTGAGGCCGAATTAGGCAACAGCGCGCAGGCCCTGCTTTACCTTAATAAGATCAGGGAAAGAGTGGGGATGCCTGATCTCGCCGGAACGGGATCTGCATTGATAGACCTGGTGCGCCATGAAAGAAGAATAGAACTATGTTTTGAGGGACATCGTTATTTCGATATCCGCAGATGGGGCATCGCTGACATAGGCTCTAAGGATGCATTGGGAATCATGATAACACCCGTCCCTGCTAATTCTACAACTAATTTTACGTATCAAATATTTACCACCCAGAAACGGGTTTGGTTGCCGGCCTCTTATTATTATCCGATTCCGCGCAAAGAGATACAAATTGATCCTTCGATCAAGCAAAACCCTGGTTATAATTAAGATACAAATAAAACGACACAAAAAAGGCAGCATGTGGCTGCCTTTTTTTAATTTGGCTAAAATTAAGAATATTTAATGGATAGAATTTTTGAAGAAATAAGGAAGCTGGCAGAAATACCCTCTTATTCGAAGCATGACAGGTTCGTTCAGGGGATCATTAATTCCATAGACGAAAAAATAATCGGACAGGATGAAATGCTGCCTTCTGTAAATAAATTAATTAAAGAACTTGGTTTTTCAAGAGAGACTATTGTTAAGGGGTATAAAGACCTGATCAGCCGTGGTATTGTAGAAGCTAAGAACCGGCTTGGATATTTTGTCGGTAATGGGAATACAGGTCAAACTTTGAATGTTGCGCTTTTAATGTACAACCTTGATACATTTGAAGAGCAATTTTACAGGAACTTCAGGCATGAATTGGGCCCGAATGTGCAACTGACCACTTATTTTCATCACGGCAACATTGAAATTTTTGAAACTATCTTATTGCAGATAAAAGGAAAATATGGAATGTATGTAGTCGCGCCAATTCCACATCCCAAGTCAAAGGAGTTGCTGGAAACCATACCCCGCAATAAATTCCTGATGTTTGACCGTTATGAACCGCTGGATGGTGAATTTAACCACATTACCCAGGAATTCGAATCTGCTTCTTATCATGTTTTTTCCAAATTGGCGACCAGGATAAAACAGTTCGATGAATTTGTATTTTACCATTCTCAAAATTCCCTGGACCCTAAAGAAATTGTACTGTCATTTAAGAAGTTTCTTAAAGACTTTGGCATTAAGGGCAGAATTGAAGAGGAATATATTGCTGGTTCTGTAGAAAAAGGGAAAGTGTATTTTACCCTCGATAACTTCGCCTTATGGCAGATTATGCGTGATTGCAAAACTCAA
>Ga0307510_10002033_pt1 | contig 22853 bp, 15 predicted proteins | sample 12_EM_MG_FD_207224 | JGI IMG/M metagenome (GOLD analysis project Ga0307510, IMG submission 207224) | Populus trichocarpa ectomycorrhiza microbial communities from riparian zone in the Pacific Northwest, United States - 12_EM | ecosystem: Host-associated > Plants > Roots > Unclassified | place...
AGCTGGCGGCCATCTGACGGCTACTTCACCCCGCCGTGGGCCTTGGCGTAGGCGCGCAGCACCGCGTTCATCCGGGTCTGCCAGCCACGCCCCTGGGTCTTGAACCAGTCCATCACGTCGTTGTCGACGCGGATGGAGGTGGCGACCTTCCAGGCGGGGATCGAAACCTCAGCGTTGCGGAACCACTCTTCGTCGACGAGCGGCGGCGCATCGGGGTCCGCCGCCACCGCGCGTTCGATGTCTTCGTCGGTCAGGGCGTCAACGCGCGCCCAATCAGTGTCCCCGGGATTCAGCTGATCGGCCGATACTCTGATGATAGAACGCTTGCTCATATTTCCTCGCCGCTCTCGCGGAAACGATGCGTATCGCGTTCAGGCGCGGCGTCCAGATCACCGTCACGACTCGACCGCTGATTTCGCAGAAGGTCATGAATCGGCTTTCAGCGCCCCGAGCGCTCGATCTGGTTACGCCCAGGCCGAGTATGGCCGCAGCAGCGGCCTCGAACGTGATCCCATGCTTCAGACGATTTTGTTCAGCCTTCTCCGCATCCCATTCGAACTCGGCCATTCCAGCTACGCCCCCCCTGAGAACTGAAACTCATAGCCGGTCCTCCTGCGGTAGGGCGCCCCGCTGGGGCTCTCTCGTATATACAATTGCAGATACTTCTCGTCAATCAGCCGTAGGTCAGCAGGGCCAGGCCGACGCCGCCGATAGCGATGCGGAGCCAGCCGAAGGGGGCGTAGCCCTGGCGGGTGACGATGGCGAGCATGCCGCGGATCACGAACAGGGCCACCAGGAACGAGGTCGCGAAGCCCACGGCGACCAGGCCGATGTGCACGGTCGAGAGCTGATCGCGGCTTTGCCAGGCGTCGACGGTGAAGGCGCCCGCCATCACTGGAATGGCCAGCAGGAACGAGAACTCCGCGGCCACCCGCTTTTCCACGCCCATCAGCATCGAGCCCACGATGGTCGCGCCGGAACGCGAGACGCCGGGGACCAGGGCCAGGCACTGGAAGATGCCGATGATGAAGGCGGTGGGGAGCGGCAGGGCCATCGCGTCCCGATGGACCACGCGCGGCGCGAACCGGTCGATCAGCAGCAGGACGACACCGCCGACGATCAGCGAGATGCAGATGATCCGCGGGCTCTCGAAGAGCACGTGCTTGATGATGTCGTGCAGCAGCAGGCCGGCGACCGCTGCGGGGATGAAGGCCACCAGCAGGCCGAAGATGAAATTCCGCGCCCGGGGCTGGGTCGGGGCCATCATCAGGATGTTCCACAGGCGGCCGAAGTAGATCGTCACCACGGCCATGATCGCGCCGAGCTGGATGAGGACCGCGAAGGTGTCCCAGAAGACGTCGGTGAGGCCGAGGGCCTTCTTTGCCAAGAGCAGCATGCCGGTGGAGGAGACCGGGATGAATTCGGTGAGCCCCTCGATGAGGCCGAGGATGATGGCGTGAACCCAGTCCGACATGGCGCTTCCCAATTCCCTCAGGTGACCGGAGGGGACGCCGATATGGTGAAAAACTTCTTCATCCCATAATTGGACTACTTTAGGCGAGGACTGCGGGAATCTGGGGTCCGCGGCGCATGGTCATGCGGATTATGGTATTGTAATTGGACTATACGCTTTTCGACGGCCGTCCGGTCGCGTAAGGGCGCTCCCTGGAAGGAGCCCGCCGTGGCCGAGCGCATGCTGAAGTTCGTGACAACGCCGCGGGTGACGCCCGCCAAGCGGCCGGCTGAGGCGCGTAACCGCGACTTCCACGAGATCTATGCGGAGTTCATCGACGCCAAGGCCGCCGAGCAGGCCGCGCGATGCTCGCAGTGCGGCGTGCCCTTCTGTCAGACCCATTGCCCGCTGCACAACAACATCCCCGACTGGCTGCGGATGACCGCCGAGGGCCGGCTGCAGGAGGCCTACGAGCTTTCCCAGGCGACCAATTCCATGCCGGAGATCTGCGGCCGCATCTGCCCGCAGGACCGGCTCTGCGAAGGCAACTGCGTCATCGAGCAGTCGGGCCACGGCACGGTGACCATCGGCTCGGTGGAGAAGTACCTGACCGACAAGGCCTGGGAGGAAGGCTGGGTGCGGCCGCTGGTCCCCGGCCCCGAGCGCGGGCAGTCGGTGGGCATCGTGGGCGCGGGGCCGGCAGGCCTGGCCGCTGCCGAGCGGCTGCGCGAGCTGGGCTATGCGGTCACCGTCTACGACCGCCATGACCGGGCCGGCGGCCTGCTGATCTACGGCATCCCCAGTTTCAAACTGGAGAAGGACGTGGTGGCGCGCCGCACCGCGCGGCTGGCCGCCGGCGGGATCGAATTCCGCCTGAACTTCGAGGTCGGGCGCGACGCGACGCTCGCCGAGCTGCGCGAGCGGCACGATAGCGTGCTGGTGGCGACCGGCGTCTACAAACCCCGCGACCTGGAGGTCCCGGGCGTGGGCGCTGACGGCGTCGTGCCGGCGCTGGACTACCTGATCGCCTCGAACCGCGAGGGCCTGGGCGACGACGTCCCGGACTTCGCGAGCGGCCGGCTGGACGCGGCCGGCAAGCACGTCGTCGTGGTCGGCGGCGGCGACACGGCCATGGACTGCGTGCGCACCGCCGTCCGCCAGGGCGCGGCCTCGGTCACCTGCCTCTACCGCCGCGACCGGGCCAACATGCCGGGCTCGGCGCGGGAGGTCAGCCATGCCGAGGAAGAGGGCGTGGTCTTCGAATGGCTGGCCGCGCCGCGCGCCGTGCGCGCCGAGGCCATGGCGGCGGCCGGCGTGCGCGCCGCGCGGATGCGGCTGGGCCCGCCGGACGCGAGCGGCCGCCAGGCGCCGCAGGAGGTTCCAGGCGCCGACTTCGACCTGAAGGCGGAGATGGTGATCAAGGCCCTGGGCTTCGATCCGGAGCCCATGCCGGCTGACCTGGCGGTGAGCCGCTGGGGGACGGCGAAGATCGATTTCCGCACCCAGATGACCAACCTGCCCGGCGTCTTCGCGGCGGGCGACATCGTGCGCGGCGCGAGCCTTGTGGTCTGGGCGATCCGCGACGGCCGCGACGCCGCCGAGGCCATGCACGACCACATGAGCGGCGATACGGGCGCGTTGATCGCGGCGGAGTGAGCGCGATGGCTGATCATTTTTCCACCGCTCATCCCGGCGAAAGCCGGGACCCAAGCGGGGCTTCCATTGATGGCGCGGCCGGCGTGCAATCCGCTGACGCGGCTTGGGTCCCGGCTTTCGCCGGGATGAGCGGCGTGGGGGATGTGGAACGCTACCTCGCCAACCGGCAGCGTCTGATCGACGGCCACGCCTACGATCCGGCGACGGAGCGCGACGCCTGCGGCGTGGGCCTGGTCTGCGCCATCGATGGCAAGCCGCGCCGCGAGGTGGTGGAGCTGGCGATCCGGGCGCTGAAGGCGGTCTGGCACCGCGGCGCCATCGACGCCGACGGCAAGACCGGCGACGGGGCGGGCATCCTCGTCAGCGTGCCGCAGGACTTCTTCGCCGCGCATGTGGAGCGGATCGGGCACACCGTGCGGCCCGGCCCGATCGCCGTGGGCCAGGTGTTCCTGCCCAGGACCGATCTGACGGCTCAGGAGACCTGCCGGACCATCGTGGAGGCCGAGGCCCTGCGCTTCGGCTTCTACATCTACGGCTGGCGGCAGGTGCCGACGGACACGCGGGTGATCGGCGAGAAGGCCAACGCCACGCGGCCGGAGATCGAGCAGATCATGCTGTCGCCGCCCAAGGGGCTGGAGGGCGAGGCGCTGGAGCGGGCGCTCTTCCTCTGCCGCAAGCGGATCGAAAAGCGGGTGGCCGCGGCCTCGATCCAGCACTTCTACCTGTGCTCGCTGTCGGCCCGCTCGCTGATCTACAAGGGCATGTTCCTCGCCGAGCACATCGACGAGTTCTATCCGGACCTGACCGATCCCAGGTTCACCGCGGCGGTGGCGGTGTTCCACCAGCGCTATTCCACCAACACCTTCCCGGAGTGGCGGCTGGCCCAGCCGTTCCGGATGCTGGCCCACAACGGCGAGATCAACACGCTGAAGGGCAACGTCAACTGGATGAAGTCCCACGAGATCCGCATGGCCGGCTCGGCCTTCGGCGACCTGGGCGACGACATCAAGCCGGTGATCCAGCCGGGCGGCTCGGATTCGGCCGCGCTCGACAACACCTTCGAGGTGCTGGTGCGCGCCGGACGCGACGCGCCGATGGCCAAGGCGCTGTTGATCCCCGAGGCCTGGAACGCGCGCACCGAGGCCCAGATCAAGCCGGCGCACCGGGCGCTCTATTCCTACTGCAACGCGGTGATGGAGCCCTGGGACGGGCCGGCCGCCATCTGCGCCACCGACGGGCGCTGGGTGATCGCGGGCAAGGACAGGAACGGGCTGCGGCCGCTGCGCGTGGCGCACACCGACGACGGCCTGCTGATCGTGGGCTCCGAGGCCGGCATGTGCCGGGTCGACGAGGCCCGGATCGTGAAGAAGGCGCACATCGCGCCTGGCCGCATGCTGGCCGTCGACCTGGCCGAGGGCCGCCTCTACGGCGAGGAAGAGATCATCGACCGGCTGGCCGCCCAGCACCCCTACGACAAGTGGCTGGGCAATATGGTCGAGCTGGAGGAGGGGATCGGGCCCGGGCCTGAGCAGCGCCTGTGGCCGCGTGAGGAGCTGGTCCGCCGCCAGGCCGCCGCCGGCATGAGCCTGGAGGACCTGGAGCTGATCCTGTCGCCCATGGTCGAGGAGGCCAAGGAGGCGGTGGGCTCGATGGGCGACGACACGCCCTTGGCGGTGCTCTCCAAGGACTACCGGCCGCTCAGCCACTTCTTCCGGCAGAACTTCAGCCAGGTGACCAACCCGCCGATCGACAGCTTGCGCGAAACCGGCGTGATGAGCCTGAAGACCCGGTTCAAGAACCTCGGCAACATCCTGGCCGAGGACGAGACCCAGACCGACGTCTTCGTGATGAACTCGCCGGTGCTGACCACCGGCATGTACGGGCGCGTGGTGGAGGTGATCGGGGCCAAGCAGGTGGCGGTCATCGACTGCACCATGCCGATCCCGGCCATGGAGAGCCGCGCCGGCGACGCGCTACGCGCCAACCTCGACCGCATCCGCTCGGAGGCCGAGGACGCGGCGCTGCGCGGCTGCTCGACCATCGTCCTGTCGGACCTGGAGACGGGACCCGACCGGGTGACCCTGCCGATGATCCTGGCGACGGGCGGGGTTCACAGCTGGCTGGTGGCCAAGGGGCTTCGGTCCTACGTCTCGATCATCGTCCGCTCGGCCGAATGCCTCGACACCCATTATTTCGCGGTGCTGGTCGGCGTGGGGGCGACGGCGGTCAACGCCTATCTGGCGCAGGAGAGCTTCCTCGACCGGATGGACCGCGGGCTGACGGGAGAACTCGGCCTTCGCGAGCTCTGCCTGAACTACAAGCAGGCGGTCGAGGGTGGCCTGCTGAAGATCATCTCCAAGATGGGCATCTCGGTGATCTCGTCCTATCGCGGGGGGCTCAACTTCGAGGCCGTCGGGCTGTCGCGCAGCCTGGTCGCCGAATTCTTCCCCGGCATGCCGTCGCGCATCTCCGGCATCGGCCTGGCCGGCATCGAGGCCAAGGCGATGGAGCTGCATCGCCGCGCCTGGAACCCGGCGGCGGTCGGCCTGCCGGTGGGCGGGCTCTACAAGTCACGGAGGGCCGGCGAGAGCCACGCCTTCGAGGCGCGGATGATCCACACCCTGCAGTCCGCCTGCGACCGCGGCGACTACGAGACCTATCTGCGGTTCTCGGCCGGCATGAAGACCTTGCCGACCATCCAGCTGCGCGACCTGCTGGACTGGCGGGCCGATGGCAAGGCCGTGCCGCTGGAGGAGGTCGAAAGCGTCAACGAGATCAGGAAGCGCTTCCTGACGCCCGGCATGAGCATGGGCGCGTTGAGCCCCGAGGCGCACGGCGTGCTGAACATCGCCATGAACCGGATCGGCGCAAAGTCGGTCTCCGGCGAGGGCGGCGAGGATAGCGAGCGCTACAAGCCGCTGCCGAACGGCGACAACCCCAACTCGGCGGTGAAGCAGATCGCGTCCGGCCGGTTCGGCGTGACGGCGGAATACCTGAACCAGTGCCGCGAGATCGAGATCAAGGTGAGCCAGGGCGCCAAGCCCGGCGAAGGCGGCCAGCTGCCCGGCTTCAAGGTGACCGAGCTGATCGCGCGACTGCGGCACGCCACGCCCGGCGTGATGCTGATCAGCCCGCCGCCGCACCACGACATCTATTCGATCGAGGACCTGGCGCAGCTCATCTACGACCTGAAGCAGATCAACCCGGACGCGCGGGTCACCGTGAAGCTGGTGGCCATGACCGGCATCGGGGCGATCGCGGCGGGCGTCGCCAAGGCCAAGGCCGACACCATCCTGATCTCCGGCAACGTCGGCGGCACGGGGGCCTCGCCGCAGACCTCGATCAAATACGCCGGCGGACCCTGGGAAATGGGGCTGTCCGAAGCCAACCAGGTCCTGACGCTGAACAACCTGCGCCACTCTGTTCGCTTGAGGACAGATGGGGGCATCCGCACCGGCCGCGACGTGGTGATCGCCGCCATGCTTGGAGCGGAAGAATTCGGGATTGGAACAGCGAGCCTGATCGCCATGGGCTGCATCATGGTGCGCCAGTGCCATTCCAACACCTGCCCGGTGGGGGTCTGCACCCAGGACGAGGCGCTGCGCGCCAAGTTCTCCGGCAGCCCGGAGAAGGTGATCAACCTCTTCACCTTCATCGCCGAGGAGGTGCGCGAGATCCTGGGGTCGCTGGGCGTACGCAGCCTGCAGGAGATCGTGGGCCGGACCGACCTGCTGATGCAGGTCTCCCGCGGCGGCGAACACCTGGACGACCTCGACCTCAACCCACTGCTGGTGAAGGCCGACCCGGGATCGAACAAGCCCTACTGCACCGTGGCGGGCCGCAACGAGGTGCCCGATACGCTGGACGCCCAGATCGTGCGCGACGCCGCCCCGCTGCTGGAGCGCGGCGAGAAGATGCAGCTCACCTATACGGTGGCCAATACGGCGCGGGCCATCGGCACGCGGACCTCGTCGCACATCGTGCGGAAGTTCGGGATGACGGGCCTGGCCCCCGGGCACCTGACCGTCCAGCTCAAGGGCTCGGCCGGCCAGAGCCTCGGCGCCTTCGCGGTGCAGGGCCTGCGGCTCGAACTGACCGGCGAGGCCAACGACTATGTCGGCAAGGGGCTCTCCGGCGCGACCATCGTCATCCGGCCCTCGCCGCACCTGGCCAGGCCGCAGGACAACGCCATCCTCGGCAACACCATCCTCTACGGCGCGACGGCGGGGCGGCTCTTCGCAGCCGGGCTGGCGGGCGAGCGGTTCGGGGTCAGGAACTCGGGCGCGACCGCCGTGGTCGAGGGCTGCGGCGCCAACGGGCTGGAATATATGACCGGCGGGATGGCGGTGGTGCTGGGGCCGGTGGGCTTCAACTTCGCGGCAGGTATGACCGGCGGTATGGCCTTCGCCTATGATCCTGAAGGCCGCTTCCACGCCCAGCTCAACACCGAGAGCGTGGTCACCTGCCGGGTCGCCTCAACCCACTGGGCCGGCGTGCTGAAGGACCTCGTCGAGGAACACGCCCGCGAGACCGGCTCGGCCCTGGCCGAAGCCCTGCTGCGCGACTGGGACCGCGAGATCGAACGCTTCTGGCAGGTCTGCCCCAAGGAGATGGTCGGGCGCCTCGACCACGCGTTGGAGGCCGAAGAGGCGATGCACCTGCGGGCCTAGCGCCCATAGGTCCCGCCCCACATGCAAAGGGCCCCGCGACGCAATGCGCGGGGCCCCTGCGGTCGAACGTGAAGGCCAGGCCTAGTACCGGCTTCCACGATTGAGTGATTCATGATTCAGCGTTGGGATGATTCCCAAGGCAGCTTTGGTGCGGCTGACGCCGTCGGATAGATCGGTTCTGGAGGCTCGGGTTCGGGCTCCGACGTCAGAACAGCGTGACGTGCTACGCGCCCGGATTGTGTTGCTGGCTGACCAGGGGCGCTCGACGCGCTCCATCGCCAAGGCGGTGGAGGTGATGCCGCGCACGGTGAGCCTTTGGCGCGGTCGCTATGCGCGCGAGGGGCTTGCCGGACTGGCGGAGAAGCCGCGCCCTGGCCCGCCTGCGAAGTACGACGCCGAGACCGGGCGGCGGGTTCTGGCGGTGCTGGATCGCCCGCCGCCGGCGGGGTTCGCCCGCTGGACGGGGCCGCTGATCGCCGCGGCCTTGGGCGATGTGCATACCCAGCACGTCTGGCGGGTGCTGCGGGCGCAGAAGCTCGATCTGGCGGCCAGCAAGTCCTGGTGCGAGAGCCGCGATCCGGAGTTCGTCGCCAAGGCCGCCGACGTGGTCGGGCTCTACATGGCGCCGCCGCAGAACGCCGTGGTGATCTGCGTCGACGAGAAGCCCTCGATCCAGGCCCTGGAGCGGGCGCAGGGCTATCTGAAGCTGCCCAACGGCCGCGCGCTCAGCGGCCACAGCCACGACTACAAGCGCCACGGCACGTCCACCCTGTTCGCCGCCTTCGAGGTGGCCACCGGCAAGGTCACCGCCGCCCATACCAAGCGCAGGCGGCGCCTGGAGTTCCTCGACTTCATGGACGAGGTCGTGGCCGCCTATCCCGGCCAGGAACTCCACGTCATCCTCGACAACCTCAACACCCACAAGAACAACGACGCCTGGCTGGAGGCCCACCCCAAGGTGGCCTTCCACTTCACGCCGACCAGCGCCTCATGGCTCAATCAGGTCGAGATCTGGTTCTCCATCCTGCAGAAGAAGTCCCTGTCCAAGGCTTCCTTCACCTCGGTCAAACAACTCCGCGAGCACATGGATCACTTCATCGAAGCCTACAACGCCAACCCCAAGCCCTTCGCCTGGACCAAGGCCAAGGTCCATCAGCGCCGCGTAAAGGGAAGACGGGTTAGCGATCTGTGATTCCGGGTACTAGGCCGTGGCGGCGGCCTGTTGACGCCGGCGGCGCACCGTCGCGCCCAGGAGGCCGAAGCCCACGATGCTCAAGGCCCAGGTGGCGGGTTCGGGCACCGCGGCCGATACCGAAACGTTGTCGAGATAGGTGAACGCCGGGTCGTTGTAGGCCCCGAACACCAGGCTGTCGGAGCCCGTGCCAACGACGCTGGCCAGGACGTGCTGGTACCCGCCGACCAGTTCGTCCGTCGCCGCATAGACACTGGAACCGTTCCAGGTGACATCGATACCGTTGAGCAATGCCTGATCCTGCGAATACCAGAAGCTCAAGGTGTAGGTCTGGCCGACCGCGGTCGAAATGACCTGCGAAAGGGTGTCCGGACCATAGGAGTACCCTGCGATTTGCGCCGCGTACGCCCCCTCCTGGACCGGGCTCGTGACGATATACATCGGGTAGGAATTCGCCGCCGCTAGCCAGCCCGTGAAGTCGCCGGTCTCGAACCCGCCGTTGGTGACGAGGTTCGGCGCCGCCGCGGCTCCGCCGACGCTCCCCGCGGCGACAGCCACGGCGATTGCGGCGCCAGCCGCCAATGTTTTGAATGTTACGGTCATTCCCCAAGCCCCAATCGATCCAGCCCGTCCGATTTCCGAACAGCGTTATCCAGTCGCGCAGCGAGCCAGAAGTGAGTCAAGCACCCTCGCCTGACGGGCGAGCCAGTGGATGGCCTGCCAAGCGGTTCTTCGCGGGATAGGCGCCCTGCCCCGAGGCTCACCCTTGCGACCGCGCGGCAGGCAAGGGCAAATGGCCGGGCGAGCGTAGAGGAACGACGATGAGCAAGGCCAAGTCCCTGGGGTTTTCCGCCGAGCGGCTGGCGCGCATCGACCGGTTCCTGGCCGAGAAATATGTCGGACCCGGCCGCATGCCCGGCGCCCAGTTCCTGCTCGCCCGCAAAGGCGAGGTGGTCCACGAGACGGTGCTGGGCCATCGCGACGTCGAGCGCGGGGCGCCGCTCACGTCCGACACGGTCTTCCGCATCTACTCCATGACCAAGCCGGTGACCTCGGTCGCCCTGATGATGCTGGTGGAGGAGGGCCTGATCGCGCTCGACGATCCGGTGGCCAAGCACATCCCGGCCTGGGCGGACCTGAGGGTCTATTCGGCCGGCCTGGAGCCCGCCTTCCTGTCGACGCCGACCGCCAGGCCGATGCAGGTGGTCGACCTGCTGCGCCACACCTCGGGCCTGACCTACAGCTTCCAGAGCCGCACCAACGTCGATGCCGCCTACCGCAAGCTGCTGGTCGATGACCCCTACGCCGGCCACGACCTCGAAGGCTTCATCGAGATGCTGGCGAAGCTGCCGCTGGAATTCTCGCCCGGCGAGGCCTGGAACTATTCGGTGGCCACCGACGTCTGCGGCTACCTGGTGCAGAAGGTGGCCGGCAAACCGCTGGACCAGGTGCTCCGTGAACGGATCTTCGAGCCGCTGAAGATGCACGACACGGGCTTCCACGTCCGCGAGGACCAGCGCGGTCGCTTCAGCGCCTGTTACAACGCCACGCCCCAGGGTGGGCTGAAGCTGCAGGACGATCCTGAGACCAGCCCCTATCTGAAGCCGCCCGCCTTCCTCTCCGGCGGCGGCGGGCTCGTCTCCACCGCGGCGGACTACTTGCGGTTTTGCAACATGCTGGTGAACGGCGGCGAGCTCGACGGGGCGCGGATCCTGGCGCCCAGGACGCTGCGGCTGATGGCGACCAACCACCTGCCCGGCGGCAAGGACCTGACCGAGCTTTCCCGCTCGCTGTTCTCGGAGAGCACCAATGCCGGCGTCGGCTTCGGCCTGGGCTTCGCAGTGGTGTTCGATCCGCCGAAGACGCTCGTCACCTGCTCCACGGGCGAGTTCTACTGGGGCGGCGCGGCCTCGACCGCCTTCTGGATCGATCCGGTGGAAGAGGTGACGGCGGTCTTCATGACCCAGCTCCTGCCGTCGTCCAGCTATCCTATCCGGCGGGAGCTTCGGACTTTGACTTACGCGGCCCTGATGGAGTCGGCCCAGTAGAGTCCCGGCGCCTGATCTCCTCGTCGGTGATCGCCTCGCTCTCGTCCATCATCGGCTGGCCGAGCCCGGTGTCCGGCGCATCGGCGCTGGGGCGCACATCGAGCATCTTGGCCTTGCGCCAGCCGCCCCAGAGGAAATAGCCGCCGGCCAGGAGGCAGGTGGTGGCGCTGCCGATCGGGAAGCTGATCCAGACGGCGTTGGCGCCCAGTTGCGGCTCCAGCAGCATAGCCAGCGGCACCCGCACGCCCCAGAGCGAGATGATCATGGCGAGCAGCGGCGGCCAGACCGCGCCGGTGGCCCTGACGATGCCGGAGAAGATGAACGCCACCCCGAACGGGATGAAGCCCCAGAGCACGATGGAATTGATGTGTATGGCGATCTGCAGCGACGGGCTGGTCGCCGGCAGGAAGGCCCTGAGCACCCAGGGGTCGGCCAGGTAGATCACCAGCACCGGCAGGCCGGTGAAGAGGATGGCGAAGAGCGCGCCGGTCCTGGCCACCTGCTCCACCCGGTCCATCTTGCGGGCGCCGACGTTCTGGGCGGCCATGGACGAGACCGCTGCGCCCAGCGCCATGGCCGGCATCTGGACGTAGGTCCACAGCTGCGCGGCCGCGCCATAGGCGGCCGAGGTGTGCACGCCGTAGCGGTTGACGAAGCTCATCATGGTGACGGCCGCCAGGCTGATGACCACCATCTGGAAGCCCATCGGCAGGCCCTTGGTCACCAGCGAGCGGACGATCGCGAAGTCCGGGATCAGCAGGCGCCATTCCCTGGGCCGGATCACCAGGATCGAGTTGGCCCGGTAGAGGTAGACGATCATCGCCGCGAGCGTGAAGGTCTGGGAGACCAGGGTCGAGGTCGCCGACCCCGCGATCCCCATCTTGGGGAACGGCCCGATGCCCATGATCAGCAGCGGGTTGAGGGTGACGTCGAGGCCCACCGCCAGCAGCGAGAAATAGAAGGGGGTCCGCGAGTCTCCGACGCCGCGCTGGGCCATCATCACGAACGAGAAGAAGTACATGAACGGCATGGCCGCGAAGATCACCCGCAGGTAGGCGATCGCGTCGGCCGCGGCCTCAGGCGGGGTGCCCATGGCCCTCAGGATATGCGGCGTGAAGGTGAAGCCCAGCAGGCCCACCGACAGCGACAGCGCGATGAAGAACATGGTCGAGGTGCCGACCACCTTCTTGGCCAGCGGTTGATCCCCGGCCCCGATGGCCTGGCCGATCAGGATGTTGGCGGCCATGGAGACGCCGAACACCGCGCCCAGCATCAGGAAGAGGATCTGGTTGGCGTTGGAGGTCGCCGTCAGAGCCGCCTCGCCCAGCACGTGGCTGACCCAGATCGCGTTGGCCGAGCCGTTCAGCGACTGCAGGATGTTGGAGCCAAGCACCGGCAGGGCGAACGTGATCAGGGTCTTGCCGATGGGCCCGGTGGTGAGGTCAGGGCCGCGGCGCATGCCGCCCGGGCCCATGCCTCCGGAACCGCCGGGGGGACCCCGGAAGGGTGGACGCGCGGCGGTGTCGTTGCTGGCCGTCACGGCGTGTCGTTCCCCAAAGCTGCGCCGGGGATAGCTTGCAACCCGCGGCCCGCAAAGCGCCGGTTTCGCGCGTGCGGCGGAAAACCGCGCGCGGACGAAGGCCTCACGCGGCGGCGAGCACGCTCTTCACCCGGCCATAGGCGAGGTAGACCACCACGCCCACGAGGTTCCACGCGAGGAAGAAGATCATGGTCTTGGCCGAGAGGCTGGTGAAGAGATAGAGGCAGCCCGCGATGCCTGCGGGACCGACGATCCAGATCAGCGGGGTGCGGAAAGGCCTGGGCAGCTCCGGCGAGACGCGGCGCAGGACCATCACCGCCGCGGTGGTGGCGATGAAGGCGGCGAGCGTGCCGGCGTTGGCCAGGGAGGCGATCTCGGAAAGCGGCATGGCGCCGGCGATCACCGCGGCGATCACGCCGGTCAGGATGGTCACCGCCCGCGGCACGCCGCGCGGGCTGACGGCCGAGAGGCCGCGAGGCAGCAGGCCGTCGCGGGCCATGGCGAAGAACACCCGGCTCTGGCCGAACATGAAGACCATGATCACCGTCGGCATGGCGAGCACCGCGGCGCCGGCGATCAGCGAGGCGGCGAGCGGCCGGTGCAGCTCGCGCAGCACGAAGGCCAGAGGCTCGGCGCTCCGGGAGAAGACGCTGTAGGGCGAGGCGCCAAGGGCGCAGGCGGCCACCACCATGTAGATGATCGTGCACAGCACCATCGAGCCGATGATGCCGATGGTCAGGTCGCGGCTGGGGTTCTTGGCCTCCTCCGCCGCCGTCGAGATCGCGTCGAAGCCGTAGAAGGCGAAGAAGATGATCGCCGCCGCCCCCATCACGCCGTACTTCTTGCCGTCGATCTCGTGCGCGCCCAAGCCGTAGGGCGCGAAGGGATGGAAGTGGGTCGCGTCGAAGCTCGGCAGGGTCAGCGCCACGAAGCCCGCCAGGGCCACCAGCTTCACGCAGACCAGAATGAAGTTCACCGTGGCGCTCTCGCGGGTGCCGACCAGCAGCATGCCGGTGACCACCAGCGCGATGAACACCGCCGGCAGGTTGACCAGCCCGCCCGCGTCGGGCCCGGCCAGTAGCGCCTTGGGGACCGCCCAGTGCGCCTGTTCCATCAGCCCCGCGGCATAGCCCGCCCAGCCCACCGAGACCGCGCTGCAGACCAGGGTGTATTCGAGGATCAGGCTCCAGCCGATCACCCAGGCCACCAGTTCGCCCAGGGTGGCGTAGGTGTAGCTGTAGGCGCTGCCCGCGTGGGGCATCAGGCTCGCCATTTCCGAATAGCTGAGTGCGGCGACGGCGCAGACCGCGCCGGCCACCGCGAAGGAGAGGATCACCGCGGGCCCGGCCAGGCCCGCCGCCACGCCCGTTAGGGTGTATATGCCGGTGCCGATGATGGCGCCGACACCCAGGGCGACCAGGTGCGGCCAGGACAGCGTCGCCTTCAGCTGGGCGCCGCCCTCGGCGCGTGGGCCGGTGGCGATGGCCTTGCGGCGTGTTACGAAACTCATGGAAGCGCCCCCGGGGCTGGAAAGCCGGCGCCACCATGGCCCGTGTCACCGCTCCTCGCCAAGGCCTTGGCGCCGCCGATCGTCTTCGTCCTGCTGTTCGCCGGCTGCTTGGGTTTGGGAGCCCCGGGCTGACCCGCACCCCAAAACATGACGGCGACGTCAACTTACTGGAAATCCGCACCTGAGCGGTGTTAAGTTGCGCTGGACTATGGCCGACCACGCGCCATTCCGGGCCGTGCGGCGGCGAAAAGCATGTCCTGGGGAGGAATTCGATGGGCTCCGCACCTATTGCCGTGCTGGGCACGGTGGCCAGCGCCGCCCTGCTGTTCGGCTGCTCCGCCAACAGCGCGATCAGCGCCATGGACAACGCCCGGGGCGCGGCGGCCACGGAAACGGTCATGGCCTCGACCATGCCCCAGACCATCGACAACTTCATGCTGGTCGACCAGAACCTGCAGGCGCACGAACTCTATCGCCTGGCCGACGCGCCGGCGATCGTGATCGTCTCCACGGCCAACGGTTGCCCCATCGCGCGCAGCATGACGCCGGCGCTGAAGGCGCTGCGCGACAAGTACGCCGCCAAGGGCGTCGAATTCATGCTGCTGGATAGCGCCCTGCAGGACAGCCGCGAGGCCATCGTCGCCGAAGCCAAGGAATATGGTCAGGACATCCCCATCCTGATGGACGGCAACCAGCTGGTCGGCGAGGCGCTGGGGGTCACCCGCACCGCCGAGGCATATGTGATCGACCCGAAGACCTGGCAGGTCATGTACCGCGGCCCGATCGACGACCGCATGGACTACGGCGTCCAGAAGGCCGCCACCCACGCCTTCGCCGACGACGCCCTGGCCGCGGTGCTGGCCGGCAAGCCGGTGCAGCAGGCGACGGTGCAGTCCAAGGGCTGCCTGGTCGACTTCCCCGAGCGCGCCAAGGCCGCCGAGCACCCCAAGATCTCCTACGCCAAGGACGTGGCGCCGATCCTGGAAGCCAAGTGCGTCGCCTGCCACCAGGAAGGCGGCATCGGCCCGTTCGCGATGAGCGACTACAACATGGTGAAGGGCTTCTCGCCGATGATCCGCGAGGTGATCCGCACCGACCGGATGCCGCCCTACAACGCCGACCCGCACGTGGGTAAGTTCTCAGACAGCAAGAACCTCTCCCCCGCCGAGGTGAAGACCCTGGTCCACTGGATCGAGGCCGGCGCGCCGCGCGGCTCGGACGCCGATCCGCTGGGCGCGGTGAAGCACGTGGCCCCCGAGTGGCCGCTGGGCAAGCCGGACCTGGTGCTGAACGTGCCGACCTACACCATCCCGGCCTCGGGCGTGGTCGACTACCAGCACCCCTTCGTCGTCAACCCGCTGACCGAGGGCAGGTGGATCCGCGCCTCGACCGTCAAGGTCGAGCAACGCCAGGGCGTCCACCACATCCTCACCGGCTATATGAAGGACGCGCCCGAGCCGGGTAAGGCCTTCGAGGACCTCTGGGGCGCGTCGGCCGGCGGCTACGCCGTGGGCGCCGAGTCCGAAGTCGCTCCGCCCAACGCCGGCACCTATCTGCCGGCCGGCGGCGCCATCGGGATGCAGGTGCACTACACCCCGTTCGGCAAGGAAGTGACCGATCACTCGCAGATCGCGCTCTATTTCTACGACAAGACGCCCAAGCAGGTGATGCACAACTCGGTCATCGTGGACAACACCATCTCCCTGCCTCCTGGTGACGGGAACCACGAGGAAATCTCCTACCTGGAGTTCCCGAAGGACGCCCTGCTCTACAGCGCCTTCCCGCATGCCCACTACCGCGGCAAGGCCGCGGACCTGTGGATCCGCTACCCGGACGGCAAGGAGAAGCTGCTGCTCTCGCTGCCGCGCTACGACTTCTCCTGGCAGCGGGACTATGCCTTCGCCGAACCGATCAAGGTCCCGGCGGGGTCGAAGCTGATCGCCCACTTCTGGTACGACAACTCCAAGCGCAACCCGAACAACCCGGATCCGACCAAGACCGTCGTCTGGGGCGACCAGTCCTGGGAAGAGATGTTCTACGTCGCCATCCGCTACCGCTGGGAGGGTGAAACCTCCGACAAGATGAACGACTTCGACAAGGCGCTGAACGGGCAGCGCATGTTCACGATGATGGACGACAACATCGACGGGAAGCTGGAGAAGTCCGAGCTCAAGGGCCGGCTGGGCGGCATGATCGGCGGCTACTTCGCGGCCATCGACACCGACAAGGATGGCACGCTCAGCAAGGCGGAACTCGCCGCGGTCCAATCGATGCTGGGTGGCCAGCGGCGCCGGGCTCCGGCCGGCGCGGCGGCGGGTGCGACCACCACCGGCGGCAAGTAGGCGGCCCCCTGGACCTTTGAGCGCCGCGCCGGAGCCTATTCGATCCAGAGTTCGTGGATGTCGCCCTTGCGGTTGAGCATGCGCACGGCGCGCTTCACCACCGCCAGCAGCCGCGCGCGGCGGGCCGGCTGGTCATAGGTCATGGCGCCCTTGGCCAGGCCCTCCAGCAGGAAACGGCCGAGGTCGCGGCTGGTCTGGGAACGTGGGCCGGCGCCGGCCTGGGCCAGGGCGCCGAAGCGGTCGCCCACCTGGGCGCGGTCGAAGGCGCCCTGCGCCGCGGCCAGCCGCTCGCGCAGCATCTGATCGGTGCGGGCCGCGGCCTCCAGCTCGCCGAAGGCGATGAACGGCGTCTCGTGCAGCAGCGCCCAGTAGGCGTCGATGGCGTGCTCGGTGGCGTCGACGCCCGGCGCGGCCGCCGATGTGGCGGCCCGCTCGAAGAGGCCGGCGCGTTCCAGTTCGATGTGGGTGATCGCCGCCTCCACCAGCTCCTCGCGGGTGGCGAAGTGGTAGAGCATGGCGCCGCGGGTCAGCCTGGCCGCATCGGCGATCATGGCGTTGTTGGCGGCGTAATAGCCCACCTCGGCGAACAGCCGCATGGCGGCGTCCAGGATCCGCGCGCGGGTCCGAAGCGACTTGGGCGTCGCCTTGGCCGAGTAGGTTCGGGCGTCCATCTGGACCCAATTTCCGGCGACCTGGGGAGGTCTGATTATCGCCGGTTACCTAGCAGGCGGACCAAAGGTCGCGCCAGCCCGTAAGCGGGTTTCGCAAAAGCGACATGAAATCAGCCTAGGCGCTGTTCGAAATCTGGGCGGTTTGGGGGCTCACGTGACCGAAGCTGGCACAAGGCGATACCGCAGCGTCTTCATCTCCGATGTCCACCTGGGCACGCGCGGCTGCCAGGCCGAGCTGTTGCTGGACTTCATCCGCGACCTGCAGTGCGACAGTCTCTACCTGGTGGGCGACATCGTCGACGGCTGGAAGATGAAGACCGGCTGGTACTGGCCGCAGTCGCACAACGACGTGGTCCAGAAGGTGCTGCGGCTGGCCCGCAAGGGCGTCGCGGTGATCTACGTCCCCGGCAACCACGACGATCAGATTCGCAATTTTTGCGGCGTCCATTTCGGCGGGGTGGTGGTGGCCCGCGACGCGATCCATGAGACGGCCGACGGCCGACGCTTCCTGGTGACCCATGGCGACGAATTCGACGCTGTGGTGCAGCACGCCAAGTGGCTTGCGCTGCTGGGCGACTGGGCCTACCGGGCGCTGCTCGCCTCCAACACCCTGATCAACCGCGTGCGCCGCCGGCTGGGCTTCGGCTACTGGAGCTTCTCGGCCTTCGCCAAGACCCGGGTGAAGAAGGCCCTGCAGTTCATCGAGAACTTCGAGCAGGCGGTGGCCGACGAGGCGCGCCGGCGCGGCGTCGACGGGGTGATCTGCGGCCACATCCACAAGGCCGAGATGCGCGACATCGACGGCATCGCCTACATCAACGACGGCGACTGGGTGGAGAGCTGCACGGCGCTGGTCGAGCATCCGGACGGCCGCCTCGAGATCCTGGAGTGGGCCACGGCGCGGCTGCGGCTTGCGGACGCGCCGGCCGCGCCGGCCGCGGGCCTCGCCGCTCCGCTGGCGGCATAGCCACGGTCGATTGACAGCGTCGATGATTTGGTGACGGTGCCACTGTCATGAAAACCCCTCTGCACGGCCCGAATCTTCGCGACCAGCAACGGGAGGAGACGCGCGAGCAGATCCTGCGCGCCGTCGGCCGCCGGATCGAGACCAGCCCGATCGAGGACTTGAGTTTCGCCGACATCGCCAAGGACGCGGGCATCGGCGAACGGACAGTCTACCGCTATTTCCCCACCAAGGAATCCCTGCTGGGCGCCTTCTGGGCCTGGATGCAGAGCCAGGCGGTCGCCCCGCCCGAGCGGCCGAAGCCGGCGCGCTCCCTGCCGCGCATCCGCGACGCCATCACCGCCACACGCGACAGCCAACGGCCGATGCGCATCCTGGTGGCCACCGACGCCTGGGAGCCGCAGGTCAACGGCGTGGTCCGCACGCTCACCCGCGTGGTCGATGAGCTGAAGGCCATGGGCCATTCGGTCGAGGTGATCAGCCCCGACCAGTTCAAGACCTTCCCGCTGCCCACCTATCCCGAGATCAAGGTGGCGATCGGGGTCTATGAACCGGTGCAGGAGCGTTTCAAGGCCTTCGAGCCCGAGGCCATCCACATCGCCACCGAGGGGCCCATAGGCCTCGCCGCCCGGCGCATCTGCGTGGAATGGAAGCTGCCCTTCACCACCAGCTACCACACCCGTTTCCCGGAATATGTCTCGGCGCGCCTGCCTTTGCCGCTGGCCGCCGGCTACGCCTACATGAAGTGGTTCCACAAGCCGTCCGGGCGGTTGATGGTGGCGACGCCCACCATGCGCGACGAGCTCTCGGGCCACGGTTTCCGCAACATCTCCGCCTGGTCGCGGGGCGTCGACACCGAGGCCTTCCGGCCCCGGCGCGGCGACGAGCCTGACGTCTACGAGGGCCTGGCGCGGCCGATCTTCCTCTATGTGGGCCGCGTGGCGGTGGAGAAGAACATCGACGCCTTCCTGGCGCTGGACCTGCCGGGAACCAAGGTGGTTGTGGGCCCCGGCCCGCAGAAGGACGAGCTGGCCGCCGCCCACCCGAAGGTGAAGTTCACCGGCGCCAAGTCCGGCGCGGACCTGGCCGCCCACTTCGCCTGCGCCGACGTCTTCGTCTTCCCCTCGCTCACCGACACCTTCGGCCTGGTGATCCTGGAGGCCATGGCCTCCGGCACGCCGGTGGCCGCCTATCCGGCGCCCGGGCCCATCGACATCATCCCCAACTCCGGCGCGGGCGCACTGGCGGCCAGCGCGACGGAGGGCCTGCGTGAGGCCTGCCTGGACGCGCTGAAGCTCGACCGCCGGCAGGTGCGCGCCTTCGCTGAGAAATTCTCCTGGCAGGCCTGCGCGGAGGACTTCGTCAAGAACCTGCAGCCCTATCCCGAGCCCGAGAAGACGCGCTTCTGGCGCAGGCTGCGGCGCCTCGCGCGGGTGCGGCGGAGACGACCGGAAGCAGCGTAGGGCGGCGCGTTCCCCTCCCCTTTATGGGGAGGGACAGGCCGTCGAAGACGGCAAGGGTGGGGAACTCGCGATCAAGCGCTGAGGGCCGAGTTCCGGCCCACACTTCCCCACCCGTCTTCCCCGGATCAAGTCCGGGGTCGCCGCCCGTCCCGCAGGGGAGGGGAACAAATCCACAAACAAAAACGCCGCGGTCCTTGCAGGCCGCGGCGCTTGAAGTTGAGGGCAGAGGGGTGGCTAGGACGCGGGGCGCACCATGGGCGCGACCTTGGCGGCGGCGGCCTTCTGGGCGTCGTGCTGGCCCGGAGGCAGCGGGATCAGGCCACGTTGCTGCAGATAACCCCCGCGGCCGGTGGCGGCGTCGGAGACGAACTCGTTGACGTACTCCTGCAGGCCCTTGGTCACCCCGAGCTGGCCCTTCTTCACATAGATGAAGAGGGTGCGCGAAAGCGGATAGGACCCGTCGGCGATGGCTCCCGGGGTCGGCTTGATGCCGTTGACCGAGGCGCCTTTGATCTTGTCGCCGTTCTCTTCGAGGTAGGAGTAGCCGAAGACGCCGAGCGAGCCCGGGGTCTTCGTCAGTGTGCCGACGATGGCGTTGTCGTTCTCGCCCGCGTCGACCCAGCCGTCCTTGCGCAACGGATCGGTCAGCTCCTTGAACTTCTTCTCGTTGTCGGAACGCAGCGCGTCCGCGGTCGGGAACTTGCGCGCCCCGGCCTCGATGGCCAGTTCGACGAAGGCGTCTCGGGTGCCGGACGTGGGCGGCGGGCCGTAGACCAGGATGTTGTTGCCCGGCAGGCCGGCGCCGACTTCGTCCCAGGTCTTGTAGGGGTTGGCGACGAACTTGCCCTGGCGCAGGACGTTGGCGGCCAGGCCCAGGTAGAGCGCCTCGGTCTTGAAGGCATAGTCCGGTCCGTCCTTGTCGGTGGCCACGACGATGCCGTCGAAGCCGACCTTGATCTGGACGATGTCCTTCACGCCCTTGGAAGCGCAGGCGTCGAACTCCGACTTCTTCATCGGCCGCGAAGCGTTGGCGATGTCGGGGAACGAGTCGCCCATGCCACCGCAGAACAGCTTGATGCCGCCGCCGGTGCCGAGGCTTTCGATCTTCGGCGCCTTGGCCGAGGTCTTGCGGGCGTATTGTTCGGCCACCCGGGTGGCGAAGGGGAACACCGTCGAGGACCCGGCGCCCCAGACGTAGTCACGGGCGGCGTTGGCGGCGGTGGCCGGGACGAGAAGTGCTGCGACAGCTGCGCAGCCCAGAAGCATCTTCATGGTCGTTGTCTCCTTGGGGACCAGCTCAGAAGTCGAGCTGAACGCGCATCTGGAATTGCTTGATGTCGACGTCGCGCCCGGCGCCCGGGTTGTTGGACTTGGCGTCGGTGTAATTGGCCTGCACCCGCGCGTAGCTGGTGGGGTAGTAGTTGGCCCCAAGCGTCCATCCCGTGTACTTGCCGGCGTCCTGGCTGAGCGTGCGGCCCGCCGCGGTGGTGGCCGACTTGTAGGCGTCGGTCAGGTCCGCATAATCGTAGCGCACCAGCAGTTCGACGCCGCCCATGCCGCCGCCGGTGATCGGGTTGAGGATCTTCGGCCGGGCGAACTCGCCCTTGGTGGCGTCGTAGTTGCGCTGTTCGCCGGTGGGCCAGAAGCTGGCGTAGACATAGCCGACCTTGACGTCCGGATCGCCGCCGGGGGCGACGGTCAGCAGGCGGTCCACCTTGATCCTGGCGTACTCGCCCTGCACCGAGAAGTTGCTGTGGATGAAGGCGCCCTCGAAGCCGAGCGACTTGTCCTTGTTGCCGAGCGCGCCGGTCGTGAAGTAGCGGCCGCTATCCCCATAGTTCGTGCTGGGCCGGCCGCGATAGGCGAAGGCGCCCTCGTCACCATGGTTGCGGTAGCGGGCCCAGACGCCCAGGTGGACCTTGTCGGTGTCGGTCAGGATGGGCGCGAAGGTCGCCCGTCCGGTCCAGCCCACGCGCTCCTTGGAGCCGGGGTTGGCGCCGGCGGTGTTGTTCACGTCCGCCGAGTTGATGCTGTCGCCCTGGAACGCGCCGGTGACGGTCCAGTTGAAGCCGTTCACCTTGGCCACGGCCGAGAGCACGTAGCTGTCAGGGCCCATGTCGCCGTAGGGACCGCGGTCCATGAAGGAGATGAAGCGCGTCGAGGTCAGGTTCTCCAGGCCGGCGGCCTTGATGTTGCCGACCATCAGCGAGGTGAACTCGTTGGGCTTGTATTCGACCACGACGTCGTCCCACGCCCAGGCGCCGCCGTTCACGGCGCCGCCCTCGGCCTTGTAGGCGATGTAGTTGTTGAGCTTGCCTTCGACGCCGAGGAAGGCCTGGCGACCGCGGACGTTGGAGGTCTTGTAGTCCGGCAGCGCGCCCTCGCGCTTGATGTCCTGATAGACGTAATCGATCAGGATCCGGCCGCGGACTTTGAATTGGACGTCGTCGTTGGTCCACTGCGGCGCGCCCTTCCAGGCGACGGTGGTTTCCTGCGCGTGGGCGGCGACGCCCATGACCAGGGCGAGCATAACGCCCGCACCGGCCCCGCTGAGCAGCGAGGTCTTCGTCTTCATTTATGAGGTCCTTGTCCCACTATCCCCTGGCTCGCTGAGGAGCCTGGGCGCTGGCTTACCGGCCGTGCATGACAGTCAGGGCAAGGTTCCGCGACAGTGAGGCGTCTATTCCGTGAACGTCTTGTGACAGCCTACAGGAGGCGGCTGCGCATGGCCTGTGACAGGAGGTCGATCAGCGTGACGGCGACGATGATCACGATCACGATGGCCGAGAGCTTCTGGTAGTCGAAGGCGTTCAGCGTTTCGAACAGCAGCTGGCCGATGCCGCCGGCGCCGATCAGGCCGAGCACCGTGGCCGAGCGCGAGTTGGATTCGAAGCGGTAGAGCGCATAGGAGGTCCAGAGCGGGCCGACCTGTGGGATCACCCCCCAGACCACTTCCTGCATGCGGTTGGCGCCCGTGGCGCGCACGCCTTCCACCGGGCCCTTGTCGATGGACTCGACGGCTTCGGAGAACAGCTTGGCGAGCACGCCGCCGGTGTTGAGCGCCAGCGCCATGACGCCGGCGAAGGGACCCAGGCCGACGGCGACGATGAAGAGCGTGCCGACCACCAGGTCCGGGATGGAGCGCAGCAGGTTCATCAAGAGGCGCATCGGCTGTTGCAGCCAGACCGGCGAGACGTTGCGCGAGCAGGCGAGGCCGAAGGGGATGGCGATGATCACCGCCAGCGTCGTGCCCCACATGGCGATCTGGATCGTCAGCCACATCTGGGAGACGTAGAGCCGCCACTGGGAGAAGTCCGGCTTCAGGAACTCCTTGCCGAACTGGC
>Ga0307510_10002034_pt1 | contig 22852 bp, 22 predicted proteins | sample 12_EM_MG_FD_207224 | JGI IMG/M metagenome (GOLD analysis project Ga0307510, IMG submission 207224) | Populus trichocarpa ectomycorrhiza microbial communities from riparian zone in the Pacific Northwest, United States - 12_EM | ecosystem: Host-associated > Plants > Roots > Unclassified | place...
CCATGTTTGAACTGAGTCGCGGCAATGATCACGATCACATTGTTTGCACCGACTGCGGAGCGATTGAGGAATTTTTCGATGCTGTCAGTGAGGCTCGACGACGTGAGGTGGCTGCTCGCTTCGGAACCAGACTGAGCAAACATTCACTCGTGATTCACGCTCGCTGTCAAAAGCTGGATTGCCCGAACAGACTCCAGACGAAACGGCTATTGCATGAGTAGGGGGGCGCAAGTGGCAGGCATGACAAAATCGACTTGTGACCCCTAATTAGGCGTCGCGGTCGCCGCGATCATGGAGTCTTGCGCCGCTCCGCGGCCGCAATGACATCCTTGCTCCACCGAGCAAGCTCACTCGTATCAAACTTCTCTTTTTCCATCAGGTCGATTGACCGGTTGATCATCGACATCTCGCCACCCACGAGGTCATCAGGCTCGCTGAACCGAGATGGATAGGCCTTCGCCGCTCGCACGTGACCAAAGAGCACTTCCGCTTGCTCTCCGATCTTCTCCGAGGAAACCGACGCGCGAAACGCCGTGTCGCCTTCTACGGTGAGGATCAGCAGGCCGGTGCGAACGATCAACGGTTTGTCTTGCTGGCGCGCTTTGATGAAGACGTCGCCGTTACCTTGAAGCTGGATATCGCGGTGCTGAGGGAAGCCGTCGGCCGGGATCGCGCGGGTGCCGTTTAGCAGGATGATCTGGGTGCCGTCGGCCAGCAGCAGCTCACGTGGCGCGGGTTTGCCGCAAGCTGACAGCAGCGCGACGGCAATGAACAGGAGGCTCGTGTGGATGTGCCAGGAGGCTCGGGACAGGGGCGTTTCCCGGGGGAGGGTCACTTCCCGAGACAGGGTCACTTCTTGGATGACACCGGATCGAACAACGACCGCAGGCTTACAGCCGAATCACCCGCAAGCCCAATCATCCAGAACACAATCCCTGATGACCCACCCCACAGCAGCACTCCGAGTACCGGCACAGCGCTGAATGGCTGAACGTGGTCGGGCAACGGTGCAAACGCATACAGCAACACAGTTGGCAGCGAGCAAGCGCTGCCGCCAGCGATGTACATGTACCACTCGCGAACTCCGCGACGGTCGAAGTACGCGACGAGAGGGACGCCAAAAAGCACGGTGGATGCGTAGGCGAGCACGAGCCCGATGGGCATGAGCGATGGCTCCGCCAGGAAGATTGCCGGGTAAAAGCCAGCGAGCAAGGGCGTCAGGGCGAAGGCCGTAAACAGGCGCTTCCAGTCCAGCGGTTCCGCCGTCGGAGGCGGGGCTATCAGCGGCAGCTCTCCATTCCGCCCCGTGTCGGGCCCGTTAGGGGGCAGATTGGCTAATGGGGCTCCGCGAGTCATAGGGACACGCTATATCTCGCTGGTTGTTTGTACAACAACTGAACACCGCAGATTATCCCGGTTGAGGCACAAGTCCGGTTTTATTGCCCCGGCCGGCGAACAGAACCCCAATGGCTGTGATGAGGCACAGGCTGCCGGCCAGGATAAAAGCATGGTCGTAGCTGCCTTCGGTGGTGCGGATGAGCCCGGCCACCGAGGCGGCGAGGGCGGCGCCGATTTGATGCGCCGCCATAATCCAGCCGAAAACCAGCCCCGTCTTTTCGGCCCCAAAAGCCTGGCGAGCCAACGCCACCGTCGGCGGTACGGTCGCAATCCAATCCAGCCCGTAGAACACCGCAAAAATCGACAGTCCGTGGCCTTCGGAAATGAACCCGTAGGGCAGATAGAGCAGGGATAGTCCGCGCAGTCCGTAGTAGGTGAACAGGAGCAGCCGATTGTCGATGCGGTCGGAGAGCCAGCCGGAACCGGTGGTGCCGACGAGGTCGAAAATGCCCATGACAGCCAGGAGGCTGGCCGCCTGTACCTCCGGCATTCCATGGTCCATGCACGCGGGGACCAGGTGAGTACCAATCAACCCATTCGTGCTGGCGCCGCAGATGAAGAAGCTGCCAGCGAGGATCCAGAACTCTTTGCTTCGGCTGGCACTGGTCAGTGCCGAAATGGCGGCGACGAACGGGTTTTGTGCTACGACCGTAGCAACGGGAACGTTCTCTGGTTGACCTAACGGTAACAGCCCTTTCTCGCCAGGCCTGTCACGCATCAGGAATAGGGCCAGGGGTGCCATCAGCAGCGCCAGTGTCGCCATGGTAATGACCGACGATCTCCAACCGTGGTCGACTATCAGCTTCGCGAGAAAAGGCAGAAATACGAGCTGTCCTGTGGCCGCGCTGGCTGTCAGCATCCCAAGCGCCAACCCGCGATGCGCGTAGAACCAACGCTGGACGACGGTGGCGCCGAGGACGATTGCAATGATCCCAGTACCAACACCGACCACCACTCCCCACAGCGCAAAGAGCTGCCAAGGATGTTTGATCGTCACTGTCGCAAGCGTGCCGAGCCCGATCAGGATCGCGGACGCCGACATGACCCGTCTCGGCCCGTAGCGGTTTATGAACCCAGCCGCGAACGGCCCGATCAGCCCGTATAGCAGGATGTTGAGCGAGATGGCCATCGAGATGGTCGTACGCGACCAGCCGAATTCCTTCTCCAATGGAACGATGAGGATGCTGGGGGTTGCGCGCGTCGCGGCGGACACCAGCAGGCAGATGAAGGTCACGCCCAGGACGATCCAGGCGTAGTGCAGCTTGTTTCTCGGGCTCATCGCCGAATTTTATCTGCCTCGGGCGTCCGGCGAGGGCCATTGGAGCCGCAATTACGGACGGGGGCGGGGCCTATCGAATGGGGGAGTGGGGGCGCTGGGGCCGGTTCAGCCCGACAGGGCGCGCGAGTTCTTCCGGTCCCGGAAAATCAGCGGACGCTCAATCACAGGCGCCGGCGCATCAGGGGCGCTAGCCCTGTTCACCATCTCCGTCACCAGGTGATGGTGCGGCGACAGGTCGCAAACAGGGTCCGCGTTGTCGGGATCCCCGGTCAGCAGGTACGCCTGGCAGCGGCAGCCGCCGAAGTCCTTCGCCTTCTCGGGACAACTGCGGCAGGGCTCCTTCATCCAACTATCGCCCCGATAGTGGTTGAAGCCGGGTGAATCACGCCAGATCCACTCGATCGACGCGTCCTTGACGTTGGGAAACGTGAGGCCGGGGAGCGTTTTGGCGGCATGACAGGGCAATGCCGTGCCGTCAGGTGTCACTGTCAGGAAAACCGATCCCAGGCCGTTCATACAGGGCTTCGGGCGGCGCTCAAAGTAGTCGGGGACTACAAACAACACGCGCATCTTGTTTCCGACACGCTCGCGGAAACGATTGGTAACATCCTCGGCACGACGCAGTTGCTCACGGCTGGGCAACAGCCGCTCGCGGTTGTGCCAGGCCCAGCCGTAATACTGGGTGTTGGCCAACTCCACATACTCGGCGCCCATCGATTCCGCCATCTCCAGGATTTCCTGCACGTGTTCGATGTTGAGTCGATGCAGGACCACATTGAGCACCATCGGGTACTCGTATTGCTTGATGAGGGCGGCGACTTTCGACTTCAGCTCGAAGGTGCGAGTGCTGCTGAGGAAGTCGTTGACTTCGCGGGTACTGTCCTGGAAGGAGAGTTGAATGTGATCGAGGCCGGCCTGCTTCAGCGCCTGGATGCGGGCCTCGGTGAGGCCGACCCCGGAGGTGATGAGGTTGGTGTAGTAGCCGAGAGAGTGCGCCTCGCCAACAATGACCTCGAGGTCATCGCGAGTCAGCGGCTCACCACCAGACAGGCCCAATTGGACGGCACCGAGCTCGCGGCCTTGCCGCAACACCCGGATCCAGTCGTCGGTGGACAGTTCCTGCTCTGTTTTCGCGAAGTCGGTGGGGTTGTAGCAGAACACGCAGTGGAGGGGGCACGTGTATGTCAGCTCGCAGAGCAGCCATAACGGTGGCCCGGGGTTGCCCACGCGCGCGCTCACTGCCGAATCTCCAGCCACCGCTTCTCCAACGCCATCGCCACAAACGCCTGCACATCCTTTTCCAGCCCGGTGGTGGCAAACGTGCTCTCGAGGTCACTGACAATCTCGGCAACCGTCCGTACCCCATCACAGCGCTTCATGATCTCACCGGCGCTGCCGTTCAGCTTGACCATGCCTTCCGGGTACAACAACACGTGCGCTTTCTGCGCCGGCTCCCACTGCATCCGGAACCCACGACCCAGGGCCGGCCTGGAGTCAGCGCAGATCATTGATCGCCTCGCGGTGCGGGGGTAGCTGCGGACTGCGGGTCAACACCGTACCGCAACGCCATCGCATCATTCATCTGCCACAACACATCCAACTTGAACTGCAGGATCTCCAGGGCGCGTTCCTGCGCGGCCCGGGTGTTGGAAAAATATTCGAGTGTGAGCGCGAGCCCGAATTCGACATCGCGCCGCGCCAGGCTGACGCGGCTCTGGAAATAGTGCAGTCCGGCCGAATCGATCCACGGATAGTGTTCCGGCCAGTTCGCCAGCCGCTGCTCGTGGATCTCCGGTGCAAACAGCTCGGTCAAGGATGCGCAGGCAGACTCCTGCCACGACGAGCGGCGCGCGAAATTGACATAGGCATCGACAGCAAACCGTACACCCGGCGTGACAGCGACGAGGCTTTCAACATGCTCGCGCGACACGCCGGTGGCTTCCGCAAGCTTGATCCACGACTCGATACCGCCGGGATCGTCGCCATAACCATCGTGATCCAGGATCCGCTGCACCCACGAGCGCCGCACGGCGCGGTCGGTGCAGTTGGCGAGGATGGCGGCATCCTTGATGGGAATGTTGATCTGATAATAAAACCGATTCGCCACCCATCCCCGGATCTGCTCCGGCGTGGCACGCCCGGAGTTCAACATCACATTGAAAGGATGGTAGATGTGATACGCACGGCCCTTCTCCCGCAGCCGTTGCTCAAAATCCTGGCGGCTCCACGGAGCAGACTCGGTCACAGCTCGATCTCCATGCCATCCCACGCCACTTCGACGTTGCGGCGTGCCAGTTCCCGCGCCTGCTCCGAATCCTCATCGAGGATGGGGTTGGTGTTGTTGATGTGTATCAAGACCTTGCGTGTGCCGTGCGGCAGCTTTTCAAACCACTCGAGCATGCCGCCCGCTCCGCTCTGGGGCAGGTGGCCGATGTCGCGTGCGTGTTTCTTCGATGCGCCCAGGCGGATCATTTCATCGTCCGTCCAGAATGTGCCGTCAACCATCACGCAGGCGGCCGACTGCATCGCCCGCCAGACCCGATCATCCATCGCACCGAGCCCGGGGGCATACACGGCCGAGCGTCCTGATACTTCGTCCGTGATCACCAATGCAAGGTTGTCACCCGCCACCGGATTTTCCCGGTTTGGGGAATAGGGCGCCGGCTTTCCCGGGACTGGAATCGCGCGCCAACTCACGGCGCTCACGCCGGTGATCGCAAACGGGCTGCCGTCGAGATCGATGCGTTGCCGGTCGACTCCACAGAAGTGCCCGAGCACATTCAAGATAGGGTTGCCGCGAGTCAGGTCGGCGTAGGTGCTGTCGGTGCACCAGATCGGCCAGGGACGCGTCGATTCGCGCAACATGTACAGGCCGGTCGTATGGTCAACCTGGCCATCCACCAACACGATGCCGGTGATTGCACAGTCGCGCAGGGAGCGACCTGGTTGGAAGGCCGGGTTGGCCTGGAGTTGGGCTGTGATGTCGGGTGACACGTTGATCAATGCCCAACCGGCGGCATCGTTGCCGCGCACCGCGATCGAGGACTGGGTCCGGGCCGTGGCGCGCACGGTCCCGTTACGGACACCGGCGCAGTTACGGCAGTTGCAGTTCCACTGCGGAAAGCCGCCACCCGCTGCGGCCCCCAGCACTCTGATCTTCATAGCTGCAACTGCCGGGGAAGAGGGAGATGAGACGCCGCCCGCTCACGCGGGACGACGCCATTCGATCTGGTCTCGAACGATGCTCAATCAGCGATTGCTGATGTACATCGTGATTTCCATGCCATAACGCATGTCAACCGCTTCTGGTGTTTCCCACTTCATGCTGCATCTCCTGAAGGACGTGTGGTCGGAATCGATCGTCCAACTGATCATCCGCGCCCCTGTGTCCCGCCCATAGGGGATGTTCTTGAATCGGGCCTCATGATTTTCATGAGTATCCGTTTATTGGCGCGGCGCCATCCCTGGCAGGGACATTGGCGGCGCGGAGCCCGGGTCCGGCCCCCCGGCCTGGGCGGAACGGTACACTCGCCCTATGAAGCTGCGCACGCGCCTGAACTTGATCGTGGCGGGCCTGACCGCGATGTTCGTCATCGTCCTCATCTTTGCCGAGATCAACGACACCCGATCTTCGGTCAGCGAAGAGATTGAGGCCGCGAACCGGGTCGGCGCACAGCTTCTGGGGCGCCTGGCGGCTATCTACTCCCGAGAGGGAGACGTGGACACGGTACGTCAGTTCCTCGTCCAGCTCGGCCACGTGCGGGCCAACGATCTGGTGCTGCGGGGACCTACGGGAGAGGTGCTGTACCGGTCGCCGGATGCGACCTATAAGGCGGGCCGGGAGGCGCCGGCCTGGTTTGCAAAGCTCCTGGATCCGTCCATAGCCACTCGGACCTTCGGGCTCAGGGGTGGCGTTCAGCTCGCCGTCACGGCGAATGCCTCGCGGGCCATCCTGGACGCCTGGGATAATTTCAAAAAGCTGTTCGTGGTCGGGGCCGTCATGCTGGTGCTGGTGAACGGCCTGGTCTTCTGGCTGGTGAACCAGGCACTTGCTCCATTTCCGGTCATTGTGGCGGGCCTGAAGCGCCTGGAGGAAGGGGATCTGGCGTTCCGTGTGCCGCAGCTTGCAGGATTCGAGGCACACAGCATCGGGTCGGCCTTCAACCGCATGGCCCACGCCGTGCAGGACAAGGTTCAGGCGGAGCGCAAGGCAATTGAAGCGGAGACGCGACTGGAGGAAGGGCGGGAGATGGCGCGCCTGGTGGAGCAGCGCATCGAGGAAGAGCGCCGCTTGATTGCACATGAGCTGCACGATGAGTTTGGTCAATCCGTGACGGCCATCCGCTCGCTCGCCATGGCGATTGTCACGCAGTCGCCAAACCCGGCCACGGGCGATGCGGCGAAGTTGATTTCGGATGAAGCGGGGCGGCTTTATGACGCCATGCATGGCCTCATTCCCCGCCTGGTGCCGCTGTCACTCGACACGCTGGGGCTGGCTGACACGCTCGAAAATCTCGTGCGCGACTGGCAGCGCCGTTATCCTGCCGTGAAATTGTCAGCGCGCAATGATGTAGCCGAGATGTTGGGTCCGACGGTAACTTTGACGATCTACCGGGTTGCGCAGGAAGGTTTGATCAATGCCTTGCGGCACGCGCAGCCGAATCGCGTGGAGATAGCTCTGGATTGCGACAACGAACAGATTACGCTCACCGTGACGGATGATGGAGTGGGCCTGCCCAGGGACTGGTCGCGACCCGGGCATTTCGGCTTGCGGGGCCTCGCCGATCGCGTTGAGCATCTGGGCGGCAGGTTCACGGTTGCCAATCAAGAGCCGCATGGCGTGCGTTTGACCGCCAAGATTCCCCTGCTGGCGCACGCATGATCAAAGTCCTGCTCGCAGACGATCATGCGGTGGTACGCACCGGCTTCCGGTTGCTGCTGCAATCCCAACCCGACATCAACGTAGTGGCCGAAGCTCAGTCAGGTGAGGCCGCCTGCCAGATGTATTCCGACTTGCTGCCGGATGTTGTAGTCATGGACCTGGGCATGCCGGGGATGGGAGGGCTCGAGGCCATCCGCCGCATCCGCGCCCGCAATCCCGCTGCCCGTGTGTTGGCACTATCGGCGCACGATGATCCCATGCATGCGCGCCGGGCTCTGCGTGAGGGTGCGCTGGGGTTTCTCTCGAAGCGCACGGCTCCGGAGGTGCTGATCGAAGCGATAGCGGCGATTGCCGCCGGCCGGCGCTATATCGATCCCGGCCTGGCGCAGAAGCTGGCGCTGGCGGAAATCGAAGGGGCGGCGCGCTCGCCGATCGAGCAGTTGTCCGAGCGGGAGTTTGAAGTGTTTATCCGCCTCGCAGGAGGTGCCACCGTGCAGAAGATTGCCGATGACCTGAAGCTGTCCGCTTCGACCATCGGCACTCATCTGTACAACATCAAACAGAAGCTCGGCGTGGTGAATCAGTCCGAGCTCACGCTGCTCGCGATCCGGCACGGCCTGATCGAGGCGTAACGGGGCCGGGGCGCATGACCTGCGGCCGCCTGGTGTTGGTTACTTGCTGAACATCTTCTCGAGGTTGGCCAGGCCGCCGTCATACACGCTGTTGATCAGCTTGAGGGCCGCCGCGTCATTTTCACCTTCCGGTGGCGTGTCGGAGCTGCTCTTGCGCTTGAAGTTGCCCACCCAGGTTACATGCGAGCCGCCGTCGGGGCCCGGTGTTACCGTGATATGCGAAACGTAGTCGCGCAGCGGCAGGGGGGACTCGATGATGCGATATTTGTATGTGTGTTTCGCGTCATCGAACGCCAGCAGCTCTTCGGTGAATGACGGACCGTCCTTGACAGTCAGCTTGCGCACCGCGCCGACTTTGTTGTTCTCGCCCTTCTGGATCTCGTCGCTGGCGAAGCCGGGATGCCACTTGTTGAGTGAGTCGAAGTCCTTCACCGCGTTCCAGACTTTGTCCACCGGAGCGGCGATGTTGACGGATTTGACGACTTTCAAAAGCTTGGGCGGATCGGCAAATGCCGCACTGCCCGCCAGCGCCACGACCAATGAAGCAACGGCTGCGAATGCTGTTTTCACGGTTGAGCCCCCTTCAGTTGACTGGCGGTGAATATAACGTAAATCAAACGCCGCCGTGCCCGTTCCCATAGGCTTTTTCACCGGCCTCGACCCGCACCGTCAGTTTGTTCTGTTCCGGTGGCAGTGGGCAGGTCGCGAAATTGTTGAACGCGCACGGCGGATTGTAGGCCTCGTTGAAATCCACCCGGACCGTGCCCCGGGAGGGCAGGGGGGTGTGGAGGAACCGTCCGCCGCCGTAGGAGCCTGCGCCGTTGGTCCGGTCGCCGAACATGACAAACAATGTTTGATCGGTGGGGCTCTCCAGCACCGCATCGAGCCGGTATTCCTGTCCGTCCTTGTTGAATACCAGCGCACCCGGGCAATCCATCTCGTCCTCGAGACCCAGTATGTTGATTATTTTGATGTGGCGGTGCGGTTCGTAGGGCTCGAAGCGTGCCTCGAACACCCAGTCGGTGACCACGGGAAAGTAGTTGATCGGGACAAACTCCCGGCGCCGCGCGCTGGCGACATCCCGGACCCGCACACCGACTTTTCCCGAGCGCTCGATGATGAAGAAACGCAAAGGCCCGCTGGAAACGACGGTCGGCTCCCCCTGGCTGTCCATCACCATGTCGATGCGCGAGACCGGCTGGCCGGCGTGCGTGATGCCGCTGCCCCGGTTGGCGGTGAAGTGCACGCCGCTGGCGTCCCACTTGAATGTGCCGGCCGCGGGGGCCAGGGCGGGATGATCCAGGACCAGGCGGTTGGCTGTGGTCCGGCCGAAGGAGTTGTCACCCTTTTCCAGCCAGAACAGGCCGACTAAAGTCAGCCAGCCCGTGTCGCTCGTCAGCTCGGCAACACGCGCGGAGCGCCATTGCGCGACGGCCTGCTGTTCGGTGGCCGCATCGACCGGCGGCTGCGCGCCGACGGGCGGCTCAGCACCGGCTGCGGCGCCTGCGGACACAATCAACGCGCCCACGAGCGCTGCGATTCTGGTCATACTATTGCCCTGCAAAAAAAGCATGTCCGAAGGGGATGATTGCATGTATCGACGTCCTTTTGTATCGGCCGCAGGTGCACTGTTGCTGGCCGGGATCTGTCATGCCGACACGGACGCGGGCTCCAATGCGTTGGCGCGCGATATTTTCAAGGAGCTGATTGAGATCAACACGACGGAGTCGGTGGGCAGCGTGACTGCCGCTTCGGAAGCGATGGCCCGGCGCCTGCGGCAGGCGGGTTTCCCCGCCAGCGATATCCAGGTCGTGGGCGACAACCAGCGCAAGAAAAACCTCGTGGTGCGGCTGCATGGCTCGGGGAAGCGCAAGCCGGTGCTGTTGATCGGGCATCTGGACGTGGTCGAGGCGCGGCGGGAAGACTGGACCACCGATCCGTTCAAGTTCGTGGAAAAGGACGGTCGCTTCTACGGCCGCGGCACCCAGGACATGAAGAATGGCGATGCCATCATGGTCGCGACCCTGATCCGTCTGAAGAAGGAGGGTTTCAAGCCCTCGCGCGACATCATTCTGGCGCTGACCGCGGATGAGGAAAGCGGCGACTCGAACGGGGTCGAGTGGTTGTTGAAGAACCGCCGCGACCTCGTCGATGCGCAATTCGTCATCAACCACGACGGCGACTCCATCACCTCCGATCACGGCAAGCCGCTGTACTTCGAGATGGATGGTTCCGAGAAGGTGTACGCGGATTATCTGCTCACGGCGACCAATCCCGGCGGCCACAGCTCCTTGCCGGTGCCGGACAATGCGATTTATCACATCGCCGCGGCTGTCGAGCGCCTGGCCCACTACGAGTTTCCATTTGAGCTGAACAGCGTGACGCGAGCCTACTACGAGCGCCAATCAACCCTCGAGACGGGCCAACGGGCCGCTGACATGAAGGCGATACTGCAGACTCCTGCGGACACCGAAGCCGTGGCGCGCCTGTCCCAGGATGTTGTCGATCATTCGCTGATGCGCACAACTTGTGTCGCCACTCGGCTGCAGGGCGGGCACGCCAACAATGCACTGCCCCAGCGCGCCACTGCCAATGTAAACTGCCGCATATTCCCGGGACACTCGCCGGAGGAAATCCGACACGCTCTCATCGACGTGTTTGCCGATCCGGCCATCAAGGTCCAGTCCTATGACGACAAGGGTGTTGTTGTTGACGAGGCGTCCGACAAACGTGGATATCCACCACCTGCGTTGATTCCAGAAGTGATGAAACCGCTCGATACGCTGGTTGCGCAGATGTGGCCCGGACTCGAGGTCATCCCCGCCATGTCGGCGGGTGCGTCCGACGGTGTTTACACGAGCGCCGCAGGGCTGCCAACCTATGGAATCGCAGGCGTTGCGATCGACAAAGACAACATCCGCGCCCACGGGCAGGATGAAAACATCGGCATCGAATCGTTCGATAAGGGTAACGAGTTCTTCTACCGATATATGAAGTTGATTACATCCCATTGAGTGCCGCGATGCCGGTTGAAGTGGCCGCCAGTCCCACGGACCGGCCGCTTCAATATCACTCGCGCGAGGACCTCCTGGCACGCTTTGCCGCGGCCCTGGCCGACGGCGACGGTGTGTCGGGAGCCCATTGCATCCACGAGTTGTGGATGCGGGGGGAGTGGCCGGACAGAATCGAACGGGCCCTGGAAAGCTTGTGGAAGCACGCATCGAAGTCCATTCCCGACTGGTTGCCGATGCGGTATGTTGACTGGCTGCCGGTGGCGTATGAGGTGGCGGCGGGGTTTCGGGCGGGCTTCAAGGGGCGAACGAATATCTACCTGGTGTTGTTGGATTACAGCGACAGCCGCGCCGATCCGCATGGCGTGTATGTGGGCATGAGTCACTACAGTCCGGCGGATCGTTTTGACCAGCACAAGGCCGGGATCCGTGCGTCCGGGAGTGTGCTCAAGCGGGGCCTGGAGGTTCTGACGGGACCGACCCTGCATTTGCAGTACATCTCACGGGGGGAGGCGGCGCGAATTGAAGCACAGTTGGCTGCAGCCCTGAGCGCGGCCGGGCTGTTTGTGCAGGGCGGTCATTAGGAGTGCATTGAGGCAATGCGCCATTTGTGGGGCGTTGCACAGACTTATGTCTTGGAGGTGGGGGCATAATCCGCGCCATGAAAGACCATGGTCTTCAAGATGAGGGGCGGCTGGTGTCTGAGCTAGCTTCGCGGGTCGGCACACTGGGCGTGGAGCTCGCGGATGTGGCCGGCAACCTCGAGGAAGTGACCCAACGAGTCACCAACCAGGCTGGGCAGTTCAAGGAACTGCAGCGGGCCGCCGATACCATGGTGGCCGGAAACCGTGAAATCGATCGCGCTTCCAAGGAGGCGCAGCAGGCCGCCTCCGCGGCCGGCACCGAAATTGCCGAATCCCGCACCCTCATTGGCGGGGCGGTTCAACACATTGCCGACCTGACCGGTGCGGTAGGTCACATCGAAGAGCGCCTGGGCTCCTTCAGCGCCCTGCTGCGGCAGATCGGCGGCGTGGCCACCTCCATTGAGCGGATTGCCAAACAGACTCGACTATTGTCCTTGAATGCCGGGATCGAGGCGGCGCGCGCGGGTGAGGCCGGGCGCGGCTTTGCCGTTGTTGCCGGTGAGGTGAAGAGCCTCGCCGAAGAGACGCGTACCGCGACGGATCGGATCGGTGAGATCGTGCGCGCGCTCGGTGGCCAGATCGAAGGTCTGATCAACGAGAGCAACGAGGCCACCAGACATGCCGGCCATGCCGGCGCCGGCGCGGAGAAGGTCAAGGGTGTCATCATCCGCGCGGATGATGCATTCAACACCGTCGGCCGTGAGATTGATGCGATCGCGCAGTCGGCGACCGACAACCTGGATGCGTGCGATGCGGCGCTCAACCAGTTGAGCGATCTGGCCGACGGCGTGGAGCATTCATCCTCCAACCTGAAGCGCGCGGATCAGCGTATTGAAGGCCTGCTGGTACTCAGCGAGACCCTGATCGCGTTTATTGCCGAAAGTGGTGTTGAAACCGCCGACACTCCGTTGATACGGCTGGGTGTCGATACGGCAGCGCGGATCTCGGCAGAATTTGAATCCGCGGTCAACCGCGGCGAGATCACCATGGCGCGCCTGTTTGATGAGCGCTACCGGGAGATTCCCGGTACCAATCCCAAGCAGTTCCTGACCGACTACGTGCAATTCACCGATCGGCTGCTGCCACCCATCCAGGATCCCGTGCAGAAGGCGGATCCGCGTATCGTGTTTTCCGTTGCGTGGGCGAAGGGTGGATTCCTGCCGACGCACAATCCCGACTACTGCAAGCCCCAGGGCAAGGATCCGGCGTGGAATGCGGCCAATTGCCGCAACCGGCGCCTATTCAACGACCGCGCCGTGCAGAAGGTGGGAGCCAACACGAAGGCGTTCCTGCTGCAGACCTACCGCCGTGACATGGGCGGCGGCAAGTTTGTGTTGATGAAGGATCTGTCGGCGCCTATTTTTGTGAATGGGCGACACTGGGGAGCCTTCCGGATCGGTTTCCGCCACGCCTGAGCGATACGGGCGAGAAGCGCGCGGCCAGCAACACCAGCGCCAGCAGCGCGGGAATCCAGTAAAGGTCGGTGAGAGCCTCGTCCCGGCGTGCAAACCTCTTATCCAACATCGCGCGCGCAATCGTTTCGGGGCTGCTCAGGTGCGTGTAGCCAAAGCCAACCTGGTGCGCGACCTCCTGCAGGTGCGGTTCACGCAGTGACGACAGGTGCTCGGCGCCCCTGATCTTCGAGTCCTGGATGATGTCGCCCGGTTGCGTGACTTCATCCGCTCGCCACAATCCCACCCGATTGCCATCGTCGTCCGTCTTGGGAATCGGCCGCGGCACGTAGCCGCCGGCACCGACCAGCCAGCCACGTACCTGGCCTGCTTTCAGGTCTTCAAACATCGGCAGAATGTTGGTCGGGTCGATGGGCGGTGCTTCCTGTCCATCGGTGACGAAGATGATGTTAGGGTTGGTTCCCAGGTCCTTTGCAGCACGCATCGACCAGTAGACGCCCTTGGTGATTTCACTGGCATTTTCCCAGCGCATGCTGCCGTCGACCTTGGCAAGAGAGCTCAGCAGGTCGCCGTAGTTTTCGCAAACCTCGACGGGCGCGAGCAGAATCAGTGTGCGGTAGCCTGCGAATGCGCCCCAACCCACTTTTGAGCCGCACGGCAGTTCGCGCAGCGCCCGTTTCGCCGCTGCGCGCGCGAATTTCAGGCGACTGACCGGGGTGTTGCCCACGTCGTAGTCTTCGACGTCCATGCTTTGCGTGATATCGAAGATGACGAGGCTTTCGTAGGTGGCGTGTTTCAGGGGAATTGGGGGGACGAAGAGGGCGATGAGCAGTAGTAACAGCGCCAGGAGTATGGCGCGGCCGTCGGCGTCCAGGGCGCTTCGGGCCCAGGTTAGTGGGCCCGATTGGGCGCTGGTGGCGCGCGGGTTGCCCGGCGCGGCGGGTGGCTCCGGCTGGGCTCCGGTCGTCGGGTTGCGCGATGGGTCGTCGATAGGGCGGTTCACGGGAGGTCGATTTTTGCGCCCTGGAGAGTGCTCATGGCATGCTCGGAATGCACTGGCGCCTGGTTGCGTTGCAGGATCGGGTCGTCGTACTCGGGGGACAACCACAGCGCCCGTTCCAGGTTGTACCGGGCATCCCAGTCGCCTGGGTTGCTGCGAAGAGCATCGCGGTAGCTTTGCTTCGCCAGTTCAATGAGCGGCAACGCGCGTTGTGCTTCTCCCTGACCATTTTTCAGCGCTTCGCGCATGTTGAGATTGCCGAGGTCGTAGAGCGCCGGGAGTCTCACTTCGTCAGGTGCGTCCAGCAGCGCCTTGTACGCTTTCATCGCGGCGGTGAATTTCCCGGCGTTGGCTAGAGTAATCGCCTGGGCCAGTTGAGCCTGGGGAACCGTTGAATTGATTGTGTTGTTGTGGGGCGTTGCACCTTTGTCGGCGATGGCAATCGCCGCATTGATGCGCTGCGCGTGGTTGAGTTTCACAGCGCACCAGATCGCCACCGCGCCGAACAGGGCCGCCACGATCGCAAACGACAGATGCACGGTACGGCGCCTCATGCCCAACTCCTGAGCGCAAGCGAACGGCCCAACAGAAGTAGCAGACAACAAATCGCTGCTGCCGCCACAAAACGTCGGCTGTAGTCCTGGCGTGGGACTTCCTCGAGGAAGTCCAGCGGAAAATTCTGCTGCCGGCCGACATCGGCTACCGCTTTCTGCAGGTCTTCCGGCACTTCGGCCTGATAGGCCCGGTAGGGTGTTCGCAGTGTCTGGAAGAAAGTGTGCAGTGCCATCTCCGGGGCATTGGCGCGGTCGGGTTCGCTGTTGTCCAATGTTGGCGCGTTGTACGAGCGCAGGTAGATCCAGTACAGCGCAATCCGGTTGCGCGCCAGGCCGGCCAGTACCTTATGTTTGGTTTCTTCGTCCAGATAGGCGCCGCCGTCGCAGACGAGCATGATGATGCGGCTGCCCGAATACGCACGCCGATCGAATTCGGCAATCGCGGCCAACAGCGCGCGACCTACTTCTGTGTTGGCGAGCCCCCGGCCAATGTCGGCCGCGGCAATCCCGGCTTGTACGACTTCGTCGTGCTGCGTGAACGAGACGACCGATAGCGGCTTGGTGCTGAAGAACATCAACGCAAACCGGTCGTCAGGACGTTCGGCAACAAACTTTGCGAGCAGATCGCGGGCCACTTTTGCTTTCGGTTGGCCGCGAGCGAGGTGGTGAATCAGGAGGCTTCGATCAATCTTTCGCCAGTCGCTGGGGAGCATGTGATCGTCCATGCTCCGGCTTCTGTCCATGAGGACGAGGACTTCGGCGCCGCGGCCCACTCGTGCCACTTGCGTTTGCGGCTTCCCGAGTCCAGCTAGTGCGATAACGGTTGTGAAGATCGCCACGGCGGCGAGGATGCGCCACAGCCAACCTGCGATTTGTCCTAAGGGGTCTTTCGGTAGCCAGGGAGCGTACGAGAACGGCAGCGTGTCTCGGCGTCGGCGCAAGAGTGGCAGTACCGCCAGCGGTAAAAGGAGTAGCGCCCAAGGGTGGGCAAAGTCGAAGCTGGTGATCACCGTTCGTGCTGCTTTTCTATGCGGCGGAGGGTGGTGGCCAAGGCGCTCAGTGCCCGGGGTTGCGCGGCGCCGTTGAGGCCGACGTTGGCGCGCGGTGCCGCCGGCGCGGAGCGGCTGGCGTCTGTTTGCGCGCGGGCCTGGGCTCCCCCAAAAAAGCGCAGGTTGGATTGACCGTAGAACAGCTCAATAGCGGCGCGCTGCGATTCGAAGTGCGGCGCTTGTTTGAACAGCGTTGGCAGTGTGCTCGTCTGCAGCGCCCGGCCGGCTGTTCTATCGAAGGCGCGGTGAAGTGCCAACCATGCGTCAGGGCTGTCGTCACCCATCTGCCGTATTTCTCGCAGCGCTCGCGCGAACGGTTGGTTTGCCGCTGCGCGTACGGTCCGCACCAACCACCAAGCAAGCCAAGCCACCACGGTGACCGCAAACGCCGTCAGCCATATTTGCAATTGTCGCTGGAGTGCTGATGTCGGCAACATCGGTGCCGGGTGGTCAGCCCGTAGCTCCTGCAGGCCGCCTTTAGCAAATACTGCGCGCGGCGTCAGCGGGGCAACGCTGATCGGCCACGGCGGCACCGTGAGCGCGCCGCCGGCTTTCGACTTGAGTGTCACCTCTGGGAGATTCACGGTCATCAACACCTGTGGCGCGTTGACCAGTTGGTATTCCATGACGAGCCAGCGGCGCTCGTCGTCGGATCTCTGGATCGTCGACGAGCGGCGCGCAAACCAGAGGCCTGCGCGTTCTAACGGCGGTAGGGATTCTGCTTGGAAGTCAGCAGTCAGGAGCACCCGTTGGGTGAGGACATCGCCCAGCACGTAGCCGAAGGGGCGGGGTTGCTCGATTGCCGGGGTCGTACCGGGGCCGGGTTGCGCGCCGCACACTCGCGATTGACCGCCCGCAAGCAGCGCCACAGCGATTGCGACAGCGAACGAAGCTGTCGCGCGTTGACCGATGGCACCTCGTCGGAAGGGCGTCACGCGGCGACCTCAAAGAAATACTGCGACATTGCCTCACTGTCGAATCGGTCTGTCACATAGAACGGCCGCATGGCCCTCGATGCGAACAACTGATCCAACTCCATCCGGCGGCCCGCAGCGGCCTCCAACCATTTCTCGCGCATGCGTGCCCGCATCCACAACGTGCGTTGTGCGCCGGATTCCACATCACGAAGCTGTGCCAACCCATCGTGCGCCGGCGGTCGAATCTCTGCGGTATCCCAAATAACTACCGGCACCACAAAGGACTGTGCCAGTGAATCCAGTGCAGTGCTCAACCCGGCCAGGGGCCAGTGAAAGTCCGAAACCAAAAAGACCAAACCCTTGCGCCCCGCAAGGTGTTGGATTGCGTTGACCAATCCGGATGCATCGCCCCCTGATCCGGATGTGTTTCTCAGCAGCGCTGCCATCGTTTCGCCCATGCCGCGGCTGACCATTGCGGGCACGAACAGGTCGGTTCGCTCCAGAGAGTCGAATGCCAACATGCCGAGTGCGTCACCCACCTTGAAGGTGCTTTGTCCCAACGCCTCGACAAACTCCGCGGCAACATCCAATTTACTGCGTCGGGAGCCAAAACTCATGGACGCAGAAACATCCACCACCGCGTGCACCGGAATGCTTGCTTGCTGGCGGTTCACACGTACCAACCACTCTTGTTGGATATTGCGCAGGCTCGCGCGCAAATCGAGACGTCGCGGATCGGGTCGGTCATAGAGGCGCATGTGCGACACGAACTCCAGTCCCGCCCCCAGGCTCGAGCCACGATGTGAGCCGGGGCGCCATCCACCAATCCGTTGGGGCAGTCGATAGTGAAATTCGCGGGGCTCGCTCATTACCGTGGCGTGGGAACCTTTTCGAGGATCTGAGAAATGAGCTCATCCGAGATTTGAGCGCGCCGCAATTCGTAGACGGGAGTAAAAAATATGCGATGCCCGAGCGCGGGTTGAGCCATCGTGCGGATGTCGTCCGGCGTTAGATAGTCCCGTCCGGAAAGCCACGCCACGACACGCGCAGCGCGCGTGAGCGCCATCATTCCGCGCGGACTCGCTCCTGCCAGAATCAACTTTTCCATATCGACGCCCTCCAGCCGGACCCCTGCACGCTGTGGAGCATGCGTTGCATCCCACAGGTCCAGCACGTAGCGCTCGAGTGCCTCGCTGGTTCGCACGGAGCGCTGAATGGCAGCGCCCACCTGATTCAACGACTGCCAGTCCAGAATGTTCGGCGCAACCCGCTCGAGCAACTGATCCACGTCATGAAACACCGGGTCGAACACCAGTTGCCGCCGGATATCGGGTTCCGTTGGGGTTGGCATGCGCAGCTCGAGCATGAATCGATCGCGAGCGGCGGAAGCGAGCTCGAACGTTTCTTCTTTTTCGACCCGATTGCGATCGGCGAACACGGTCATGTGCGGAAACTGATGTTCGCGATTGAACGCGGATACGGTTCGCTCAGCCATTGCGCGCAGAAGAAGTGACTGCACCTGTGGGCGCGCGCGATTGATCTCGTTGAAGAAAAAGGTCACGAGGCGTTCGCCGTGGCGAAGCAAAGGTCCAGGTTCGATGCGCGGCTTACCGTCAGCGTCCACATAGGTGTGATAGACGAGGTCGCCGGGCATCAAGTCCACTGTGCCCTCAACACGCTCAAAGTCACCGCCGATGGTACGGGCGAATGCGCGGAGGATTGTCGTCTTTCCGACGCCGACGTCGCCCTCGAGCAGCACGTGGCCGCGCGCAAACAGCGCAACGTTGATGAGCCTGACTGTAGGCTGCTGTCCGACGACGGCTTTGGTTACTTCCTCTTCCACGCGAAGTGCGTGGGCCCGCCAATCTTCCAGTTGCTCTTCTGTCATGGACAGATTCTACGCTGGGGCGCCGGAGGGCGTCTTCGCGAATCTGTGACATGCGCGCGTAGGTGGACGCGCGTTTGTGTGCCGTTGGTGGATCAGTTGCTCTACTTCAGAGCCAACTCGACGCGCACCTTGTCCTTCTCAGCCGGTCCTTTGGGTGCGTTGCCAATAACGAACACGCGGGACGGGTCAATGTCAGTGCCAATGAGCAGGACGTCCTGGATTGCGCGGGCGCGGTGCTTGCCGAGTATTTCCAGTTCGCTGTCGGGTACGGGTGCCTTTTGCAACAGCGCGCCTTCGAGCTGGGCATTCGCTGCGCCATAGTCCGGAGGTGGCTCATCTTTTTTCTTGCCGGCGCTTTCGATTGTCTGAGCGGCATCGGGTAGCGGAGTGCTTTTGCCGAGGTCGGCTCGGTAGAGTGCAACGAGCAAGTGGTAGCGCTGCGCGGGATCAGTGAGCGCGGCGTCGGACGGTGGGGGCGCGTCCATGAGTCCCGATAGCTGTGAGCGAGGCGCGTCCTGCATACCCGCGGCGGCGGGAGCGCTTGCCGCTGCGGGCGCTTGCCCGGCATTGGAAGACGCGCTGTTGGTTTTGTCGCTCTTGCCACGCTTGCGTCCGCCTGCCTTGTCCTGACTCAGCGCGAGCAACCGCGCGTTCAAGTGCGCAGCGGCGAGTCCCGGCCGGTCCAGGTCGGGTGAAACCGTCACCGGTACGTCGAGCTCCAGCTTTTCCTTTTCCTTCAGCGCCTTCACCAGCGCCACGAGTTTGTCGTGCTCCGAGGTGTCGAGTACCGCGCTGCCGGGATGGAAGTCGATGTAGTTCATCTGCTCTCCACCTCCAAACAGGTGGCCGAGCAGCGCAAACGGCGCAGTGGCGATCTTGGTCAGCAGGTTGAGTACGGCTTTCCAGATGAGCGGCCCGATTTTGAATTGCGGATCGTCGAGGCTGCCCGTCACCGGCAGATCGATATCAATGACGCCATTGCGGTCCTTGAGCAGAGCCACTGCGATTTTCAGCGGCAAGTGGATGGCGTCGGGGCTTTCAACCCGCTCGCCCAATTCCAGTTGGTCGATGACAAATTTGTGGGCGGCCGTCAGGTTGCGATTTTCAATTTTGTAGTCGATGTCGACCGACAGTTTGCCTTTCTCAATTTTGTAACCCGCAAAGCGACCGGAATAGGGGGTAGCGCTGGTGAGCTCCACGCCCTTGAAGTTCATTTTGATGTCGCTGTAGGTCGTCGCGGCCAGAGGGTTGGTTTCGCCCCAGATGTGGACGGGGGCGTAGCGGTCTACCTTACCCTTCAAATCGACCTTCGCACGGGAGCGTGGGTTGGAAGAGAGACCCAGGATTGAACCGTTGAGGGTTTGGATACCGACGGCAAAGTGAGGTTGGATCCAGAGATCGGCGTAGTTCGCAGAAGCATCTACGATGTTGATGGCGTCGATGGCGATGGCCATTGAATCGTTCGTTGCGGACGCTTCGGCGGGAGTGGGTTTGTTGCCGTGGCGTTTGGAGCGTTTGCTGGCGGCCGTCACCGCCGCCGATGAGCCGCCTGCCGCATCGGCCGCCGCAGGGGCCGGTGAAGGGGCCGGTGAAGGCGCGTTGCTGATGGAAATCGCCGCGTGAGCGGCGGCAGAGTCAGCGCTTCCGGACGACACGTTCGCCACAGCATCCGCAACGCCAGCGCCTTTTGTCGACGCTTCTTTGGCCCCGTTGGGCCCACTCAATACACGGCCAACGTTGACCGACCGATCCGACTCGATGATCACGCGGGCATAGGGTGCGCGTACGGTGATGTTCTTGATATGAAGGCTGGCGGGTTTCGCAGGTGTTGACGGAGGCATCTGATAGTCGATGCCAGTGACTTTCAGGTCATCAAACTTGATGAAGTCGCGCTTCAATTCGTTGTCGACGGTACGCAGTTTCGCGACATTGACTTCGCCGCCCACGGTCGTATGGCCATCGGCGGCGCGTTCGACGTTGAGTTTGGTTGAGAGCAGGCCGCTGCGTAGTGTCATCGCAGTCTGGCGGCTGATGTACGGTTGGAGAACGGTGAGGTCGAGATTGGCCAGGTTGGCTTCGCCCTTCAGGCCGGTGAGATCCGGGGTGAGGTCGGCCTTGGCCTCGAGTTTTCCGCTGCGGTTGATCTTGGTGGACATCACGATCGCTACAGGCGTGGTGTGTGCTGTCGTAAAGCCGTTGACGTGGATGCTGAGGTCGTCGAGTACGACCGGGACGGCAGGCGTGATTTGCCGGTCCTCGGCGGAGATTTTGAGGTTGTCGAGGGCGATATCAGGGACGGAGACGACCCAGGTCGGTGCGGAAGCATCCGGCGAAGCGCTCGTTCCAGCAGGCGCCGACCCACCCGCAGCGGTCCCGCCAGCGCCTGGCGCCGGAGCCCCAGCCCCCGCCCCCCCCACCAACTCCATCAAATTAACCGCAGCCCCCCCAGCCCCAGGCACCCACGCGCGCACCTCGGCGCCAGCGACCCGCACGCTCCCAACATCAACCGTCCTCTTCGCCACGTCAGCGCGCGTCTCGTGAACTTCCAGGCGCGCGAGTTTGACGTAGTCATCGGCAGCACCCTTGGGGCGCACACCGAGGTCGGTGACGGTCACATCGTGGACGGTGACGCCGAGCCCGACGGGCGAGGTGGCCGCGGTGAAATCGTATTCACCGGCAATGGAAATAGCGCCGGATGGCAACTCAAACTGCACGCTGTCGCGCAAGTAGTTCCAGATGGTCTTCGCCTGCAGATTCCCCACCTCAAACTTCCCACGCGAAGTGAGGGGATTGGTGTCCAGAGACCCTGACCAGCTAAAGCGCTCGCCGGCCTCGGACGACCCGGTCAGCGAATACCTGCCGACGTCCTTACCGACAGTGGCGAAGTCGCGCAGGTCGAAAGTGATAGGTTTGATTTCGGTGCGGAAGGCGCTGGGGTGGGCGAGGTCTTCGAAGGCAACATTGCCCCCGACAACACCGAAATGCTTGATGAACAGCCGCGCGGGCTTGGCATTGGGCGGCTCCGGCTTCGCATCGGGCGCGGGCGGCAGGGCCAGCTCACTGAAATTCAGGGTGCCATCGGGTTTGATGAGCACCCGCGCATACGGTTGCTCCAGCACAATCGCCTCGAAATCCGGTCCGAGTCGCCACACGCTGGCGATGGTGAGATCCACCAGCAGATGCTGGAAGGCCAACATCGGCTTGCCGTCGGCATCGGGCAGCGAGAAATCCCGGACGTCCAGCCGCAGCGTGTACGGGTTGAACCGGATGTCGCCGATGGCGACTTCGCGGTGATAGTTTTTCGTAACGAAGTCGTGCACGCCCGAGCGCAACAGGCGTGGAACGACATAGAACCCGAGGACCGTATACAGCAGTAGGAGGACGAGCGCCGGCAGCGCGACCCAAAGCAGTAAACGGCGAATGCGGACCTGAACCATGGTCCGCACACTTTATGCCACTCAGCCCAGTCCGAGGAACTCCTCGAGCCGATCCAGCCCCTCATTGAAAGAGCGCAGCTCTTCCTCACCGAGGCAGGCAAGCAGGGCGCGTTCGCGCTCGAGCGCGAGGGGCACCAGCTCCGTGTACATCGCGCGGCCGGACTTGGTCAGGCGCAGCTCCATTTCGCGACGATCGTCGGCGTTGGAGGTCCGCTCAATCAAATCACGCTTCACGAGGTTTGCGATGGCGCGGCTCACGCGCGTTTTGTGCATGCGCGTGGTGTCGGCGATGTGCTGAGCCGTGCAGCTCCACATCGGACCCACGGTGGCGATTACGCGCCATTCGGGGATCTCGAGGCCGAATTTCTCCTTGTAGACCGCAGCGAGATGATCGCTGACGCCCTGGGCGAGCCGGTTCAGCCGGAAAGGGGTGAATTGGGTCAAGAGCAGCGCGGGTGTGGTGGCTGGGGGCCGGGCGGCGAGCTCATCGGCAAAAATCTCCTTCCGGACGCTCAACGCGCTGGCTCCAGCGAACAGGGTCTCGAATCGGGCGGACACTATCGTCTCCTTAAATGGTTGCGCACGCAACTAATGTGCGATGTGCGAAAATGCTTTTTATGCGATCGCTCACTTATCAAAACGGATTTGCGAATGAATTTGGGACAGAGGCCCTTGAAGGAGCCTTGCCCCGAGGTCGCAATTCGCCGCAACGCTGTGCCTATGGTCTGTATGCGGAACAGTTTTCCGGC
>Ga0307510_10002035_pt1 | contig 22851 bp, 25 predicted proteins | sample 12_EM_MG_FD_207224 | JGI IMG/M metagenome (GOLD analysis project Ga0307510, IMG submission 207224) | Populus trichocarpa ectomycorrhiza microbial communities from riparian zone in the Pacific Northwest, United States - 12_EM | ecosystem: Host-associated > Plants > Roots > Unclassified | place...
TTGCAACAAACATTGAGTTCTAGCTATCCAAAATTTCTGCGGCTTTTCCACGACTTTTTCTCGAAAATCGCTGCCCATACAGACACCGTATACACACAAGAGCGACAAAGGTCTGTACGCGTTTCGTGGCGAGTTCAGCGACATTTCTCAACCCCTCTCAGCCCAGAAACTGTTCTCGTCCTCCGTGCCCTCTCATCTTTCGAAGCGCTCTACCTGTCACGCACGTCGAACAAAATGAATGAGGCGGTAGGACAAGCTTTCCAGGGTGGTGTCCGTGCGCCACCTTCCTCATCCGAGGGGACGAACGTCGCACGAATGATCGCGAACGAACTTGACGCTGCCAAATTTGACCCGCTTCTTGTGCGTTCCGTCGCTCGCAGTGCTAAGTCTAGTTTGGACATGATGCTCGGACGAGCGGACGGCCTCATCGTGCGGGATCGGACGGCAACGCTTCTCACTGGACCGTCGGCGACACCGCAGCAAGCGCAGAATCTGTCACTGGCGACATTCCTATATCATTGTGGAACGAGGATGCGTGCTCTCGAGGAAGAGCATTCCAATGATGTGTATGCAATTTTGCGCCCGTCGGTGGTGGTGAGTTCTCGCTACTTTGCCGGATATTAGCTTGCCGTTAAAGGGCCGATAGGACATGATGGAGGGCTATCGGCGCATCGTAGACCCTCTCTTGGCTGCTATCAAGTCAGAGTCTGGAGTGATCATCGCGAAGCTGCATCGCGAACCAGGACGATCTGCCGATTCCCTCGCTGATATGGGCGGCTCGAGTGCGTATGTCAAGGAGATCACGGAGAAGCTAGCGTTTGTGAAGACCGAAATCCTAGCACGCCTCGTAATCGAGGAGGTGGCACGAGAATGGTTCGTTTATTCGCACGTTTTACTTAATATCGAGATGTCCAACGAAAATCTTTGCTCATGTTAGGCCTATGGACATCGTGAGATATATACTCAGGGCTTTCGTGCTACACGCCTCGATCCTCAAGCCGCTCGACGAAGCATGCAAGTTGCAGCTCACGAGCGACATGACTGAGCTCGAGTTCTCGCTGGGCGCATTCGTCTCCGAAGGCAAGGGGGCCAAGCGTGGAGGCGGGGGCGGTGGACTCGACGCCGCAGGGTCAGAGTACCGTGCGCTCCGCGCGTTGCGCCCATTACTCTTCCTCGAGACGGCGCGACTCGCAGAGCCCGCTGCGACGGCGGGACTGCCGCCACTCGTGGTGCTGCACCACATCCTCGTGCGCGCGCCTATCCCGCTGCCGCATACACTGCACGGGTGGCAGGCGCCTGAATACGTGCGGTGGGTCGAGGAACACTCTGAGGAGGAGGCACTCACGCTTGTCGATGGCGGGATCACGCATTGGGAGAAGACCGGCGAGGTGGAGGGACGTGATCCGGCGACGGAGTTCGTTGCGCTTGCGCGAAGCGTGCTCGCTAACGCCACTGCCAAGGCATAGCAACCGCAAGCGCCGTCGATACAGTATTCCGCGTTCTGAGGCTTCATCGTTTGATACTTTTATGTGGTCAATACGCATCGCCATCGTCAGCCTTGTAGCAGGGCCACTGAATCGGATAATAGCATGGTGAGGAATACCTGAGTGAGCTGATTACTCCGCGTGAACGATTTCATTTTATCAAAATCATGAGGGATTTACTTCACAGCGTTGGACCCCGTATGGTGAGGGTGTCAGTCAACTGCAGTGGTCGAGTTGTCATCAACCATCAAGCCATGTTGGGCCAGCCATAGCAGGAACTTAATGACGAAGAAAATCCGGGGGATGGAGAAGTGATTCGATGGTCGGTTATCTATAGGCCAATTATCCCAAACGGGTCCAAGGACTTGATACGGTTCATACGGGTCGCTGTTTTTCATTGTTGCCCACCCACCTTTCAATTTGGGCTGTGATCTCCACACGTACTACCGTACTGTCTTCCATCCATCGCAACATTTTGCGTCAAATGCTCCAGTTGTCCCACAGTAGCGGAATATAAACGATCAGGGAATGTCGGTAGATGGATACAGTCCAGCACTGTCGTTGAATATGGGACAATATCATAAGGAGGTCCGGGACCAACAGGGAAATAAGTGGGCAACACCCATTGGCAGAGAGCCCACAAAGGGATTGATCCGTGAGCACAGCAGTCACGGAGCACGAGTGATACGAGGTTGAAAATACGGGCATTAAGAGACAAAAAAAGGGGTGACAGACCACCACGTAGTGCAGAAAGATCCCTCAGGCTCGCTGCTGCAAGCCTCAGGCTGAGTAATATACTGTGCCATTCAGCGCATTCAAGTTGATGTGATATCTGTTTGCGCTTCCAAATGCGAAGGGACACTCGACCTGTTTAAGGTGCTCGATGGATACAATGTGAAAATGATATGATACACACGCAAGAAGGTGAACGATAGTGGAAAGGTGTAAGCCGCCGTCGAGAGGCCCGGGGTTGTGCATGCCACTGTCGTGCCAGTGCCGCGGTATCGGGCCGGAGACTACAGTAGTACTGTTTAGCGCCCCCAAGTACGGTATCCATCCGTGTATTCTCTCTTACTTCCTATCCACCTTCATGACCCAAACCACGTTGCTTCAATACGAAGCTCCATGTACGTATCCTTAATTGATGGAAATGCATAAATAATCATCGGCGACCACAAGGGCCTGTCCACGCGATTGACTGGTGCAAGTCGCCAGCACCGGGACAACAACTGCGACCACGCTCCGCGTTCCGCCTTGGGATCGCATCCTTCACGGAAGACTTTCGCAACCGGATCGCGGTCGTCGGCCTGCAGGATGACCGCGTCCTGGTGGAGGACGATTACGGCGACTACCCCGACTTCGTGACCCTCGTCGAGGTGACCCACGGATACCCTGCGACGGCACTGCAATGGCAGCCTAGCACCGCATCGAGCTTTGCGTGGTCTCAGAAGGCTCCGATGACGGAGCTACTCGCAACGACGGGCGATTCGCTACGCGTGTTCGAATACACGAGCGACGCGCCGATCGCGTCCTCTTCCTTCGTCGGGCGACAGGCGAGTTCAGGTGGACATCGACTCTCACTAAAAGCGTCATTATCCGGGGTGCGTACCCCCCTCACACACTCATCCTCACGCAGAGCTCCCAACGGGCGGGGCGTTACCCTCTACAGCAATCCAAGATACAGGGTCAGAGCGGCGGGGCGCCGCTCACCAATTTTTCGTGGAACGAGAAGATGCCGAGCCTCGTGGTCACGTCTTCGATCGATACGACATGTACAGTTTGGAATTTGGACACGTCGACGGCGGTGACGCAGCTCATCGCGCACGACCGCGAGGTGTACGACGTCGCGTGGTTGCCCAATTCGACAGATATCTTCGTCTCCGTCGGCGCAGACGGCTCGCTGCGCGCGTTCGACCTGCGCAGCCTCGAACACAGCACGATCCTCTATGAGACCCCCCCGCCAAAGAACCAGCTGCCGACAGGCCGCCCACCCTCATCGCCACTGTTACGCATCGCGTTCAACCCGAGCGACCCAAACTATATGAGCACGTTCCACCAGGACGGCACGGACGTCCAGATACTCGACATGCGTAGCCCCGGCGCTCCTGTGATGGAGATGCGCGCCCATCGCTCTCCCATCAACGCGGCTGGTTGGAGTTCGACCGAAAGTGGGCTGGTCGCAACCGCAGGTGAGTGGTTTTGGGGTTTTTTTTCCGTGCAGTGGTTTCTGATGCCCGCCCGCTCCCCACGTAGCGGACGACTGTCAATTACTTCTATGGGATATCTCTCCTCATGCTCCCGCGCCTGCGGCTTCCCCACGCAATCCAAGTTCTCGGTTGAGCTCTCCCAGGCCTTCAGACGGCAAGAAGCGGGTGATCACGGACCCAATAATGGCGTACTCGGCTCAAAGCGAGATTACGAACTTGGCGTGGTCCCCGCAGATCGCACCTATGACGATGAATACAGGGCATTCGACACCTGCTGGAGAGTGGATTGCAGTCGTTATGGGAAAATCGATCAAAGCTCTCAAAGTATGAGCTCGATTGCGAGGTGTGTGTGCTGCTGAATCACCCAATTGTTTGTTATGATCTCTGCGATGCGGCTCTGGCCGTGGTGTATTACTCCGTGCGTTTGAATAAATACTGCCGTTTGACTCTATAGACCTGCCTGGGGAGCAGGTGCAAGGCGTATTGATATCACGGCACAGCCTGGACATTTCCATCGGGAATGATATCATCAGTGGCCCTCACATTGAAAGAGACAATTTTCTTTGAAGGGTCGTGCTGAATCACTGGCTGCTATGGTCATATTTGGACTGGCTGTTCAGTGTGAAGCGTGATTAATACAGATTTTATTGGATTTAATGTATTCCTACTTAATTATCGGTATTAATTGCTTGCCAAATTGTTTGGGAGCATCCATCAATCATGCCTCAGCCGGTTGTCAGCCGCAGACCAGTGACATCAGCTAATGTACGTACAGCGGGGGCTCCTTGAACCGCTACCACCACCGGGAGCCATTTCACAGCAGAAGCTGGGGCAAGGATGGGAAACGTCCTAGTCCTATGAGTAATGTGACTACGCCGCACTAACTGAATGTCGGCCCTCGACACCAACCTCCCCCGCAAACGCATGCCCCACCAGGTATACCTACATTACCCTACCACACCATCATACTACCGGTACCCTACCTTACGTCCCCACTCGCATCAGCAAAATAACGACGGCTAGAGTCACTTGATCGAGTACCCTGATCGCAACCAAATAAGTCCGATCCCTTGCCACCAACTAATATATGGGACGAATCCTTTACTAACCTAGCAAGGACACCCTGGAAACCTGCCTTAACAGCGAATGGGAGACTCCCAAATAATTTGCCACATTGCCACACACCAGTGAGGTTTTTAGTGAGCAGGAGAGCGCTGTAACCCCTGCCTATAGAGGTAACAGCCCCTGGGTCCCACACTGTGTCCACACCAGGGGCGTACGGAAATTGGCATTTTCGTCCTTGTCCTCAGTCCGGGTTGCAGCCTGGCTCCAGCGCGTCAAATAGGGCTGATGGTAAATTTCCTGCTAATTGACACCTAGTCTCTGTAGGTAGCCTTTAGCTGATAACTAAGAATAAAGCACTTTCCAAAAAATAAAAAATAATAATGTACGGTACGTACAGCAAAATTGTCTCCCATTAATCGCTGCTTACCATTAAATACTGTATCGTCAGTGTACTGTATTGTCGTCATGATCGTTGCCAACTAGCCACCGTCGTTGAAATTTGAAACGTTGAAAACGTTGAAACTCCGACGCGACGGTTTGTCGGTTTGTTGACATATCACAACCTCGTCTTCCCCCCACAACACGATTGTGCAAGATATTCGAAGGGATCAGATGGGTGTTTCCGTTCGATGTCGAGCAGACTCATAGTATGAAACACGTTTTATCCGCGAGTCCTCTACGAAGGACAGAAGCAGACGGAGTCCGACGGACGTGCAGCCAAGCCCTTGACGTGGTACGGCTGGGGCCGAGCTGACTTCCATTTGGGCGAGCGTCGGGTCTGGCAGAATAATAAAGAGCCTTGGGTTCTCTGGTTAAGGAGGCCTCGGTTACATCGTCTCTAGGACTCAGGCTGGTGCCCTAGTGACCCGACTCAGACGCCAACTGAAAAGGTTTTTCGAGACAATTGTCGAGAGAATACCACTGTCTAGCCACCTGTGCATATCCTTTGATTCAAGTTTGGGTGGTGGTCCCGGCTGGGGGATACTTCTCATGAATCTTCCCTTCGCTGAGTCGGTAGCAGAATACACGTGTGAGGAAAAGTGGGAAATCGCCAAGTACGAGGCAGCCAGCTGGCATTGCCAGCAACAGCATCTCAGGTAGCAAGGTGCGGAAATTCAGACATTTTTTGTGCATTATCCGGTTGGCTCACTAGTAAACCCCAGGCATCAATCTGAGAAGTGTCTCGGGCCTTTTTCTCGCGTTACTTGTTCCTGAGATAAGAATATTCTTCCGCCGCGCCGCACTGATCAAAGATGCTGTACACAGGTACATGGGTCGAATATCGAACAATCGATGAAACACCATAAAGGGCCGTGAGGCTGGCGCCTTACCAGTATGGTCGGACCCCCGCTTTTCGTCCGCTCGTCCGTCTATGAGGACGTTATCTATACGTTCACTCTTAGTCACTGACGGACATACAATATTGCGGTTCTCAACCGAGAAACAACTGAAAGCAAAAAAGGTAACACTTCGCCGGGGGTCTGGAATCTAGGGCCCTTTCTTACTACTTGTTTAGGGGGGGAAGAACCAGGTTGCGCAGGAGGGTGAGGTTACCGTATTGGAGGTCGATTGGAACCTAATTCCTTATATTTTCTATGGAACACCACGGACACAGGGCCAGACTTCCACTCAACGCGATATATGAAGCATGCGTATGCTTGTACTGAGCATCATCTTTCGGCCTTCCTTATTCTTTACTCCAACCATCCAACTCCTGGGGCGATCCCTGTTTTCAGCAATCGGTAGCACTGAATAAACGCCCGAGATGTCTTTTGGCAGCGCCGCAAGAGACATGAAGGAAGATGTCCCTGAGAAAAGGTCCACCGACTCTCCGGCCTCGCTCTCCAAGGAGAAGCGAAGTGTTCCCCACGGCGACGTAGAACTAAATGACGTTGACGTTCTCGCAGGCCAGGAGACTCTGCAGTCGCCATCGTGGTTCGCCCGAAACCGCGGCCTCGTCCGCCACGTGAAGCTCTGCGCCCTCGCCGCGCTTATCCTCGGATGGTGGATCTCGGCCACCCTCCTCCCCGCGACGCGCCACAGGTGGATCGTGCAGACTTTCTGGGCCTGGTCCTTCATCGCCATCATCGCTTTCCGGTTCATCCCCAACTCGGTCGTCACTCGCCCCGTCGAGGCAGTGTGGATTCCGCTTGTACAGAGGCCTTTCTTCTCACTCCCGAAATACGCGCGTTATGGCCTGGGCTGGCTTGCACTCGTTGGGATCGTCATAGGCTGTGCGTTCGGGTTCAAGCTTGAAAATGTACGTTTGTCTTGAACTCCTTTTCATATGACAACACGTTATATACTATATATCCGTGTATTTCGTTTTCCGATCACTGATCCGTGTTTTCTCAACCCAGGGAACGAACTACGGGGACCGCGCAATCTCCGTGCTTGGTCTATTCGTGTTCCAATTTGGATTTTGGGCAACGTCCAAACACAGGTCGCACGTTCAATGGCAGACCGTCATTGTCGGCCTCTTCACACAGCAGGCGGTCGCGGTCTTCGTGCTCAAGACTGGTGCCGGCTATCACATGTTCCGGTGGTTTGCAAATCTCGCATCGGATTTCTCGAACCAGGGCCTCGTCGGTGCTGCATTTTTCTTCGATCAAGATACTGTCGAAACCAAGCACTGGTTCTTCGTCAACATAGTACGTCATATGCGTTGGTTAATAACATGTATCCTGCTAACCGCCGGGATAGCTCTCTGTTGTCATGTTCTTCATTGCAAGCGTGCAAATGCTTTATTATCTCGGCGTTATGCAGTGGATCATCAAGCACTTTGCTTGGTTCTTCTTCAAGACCATGTACATATCTGGTGCTGAGGCTGTCGTTGCTGCCGCATCGCCGTTTGTCGGTCAAGCGGAATCAGTTTGCTTGGTGAGACCATACGTCGATATTATGACCGAGTCAGAAATCCATCTTTCCTTGACATCCGGTAAGCTTTCTATTTACGAGAATGTGATGACTATCAGGGACTTAAATGGAATCATTCAAGGGTTCTCGACTGTTGCCGGTTCCACGTTGAGCGCATACATCAGCTACGGCGTCCCAGCTCAGAACCTTGTCACTGCTTCTATGATGAGTATCCCCGCTTCTATCGCCATTAGCAAGATACGCATTCCAGAAGTGGATGAACCTGTGACGCGAGGTTGCGTTGTTATCGATCGCGGCGAGGGGAGTGACAAGGTCGCTCCCGTAAACGTGCTACACGCTTTTGCTAAGGGCGCCGTTTTCGGTCTCTGTGTGATAGGCCAGATTATCTGCAATGTGGTCGCCATTTTATCACTCGTCGCGGCCATCAACGGCCTGCTCACTTGGGTCGGTCGCGGGTTCGGCATCCACCGACTCACGCTGCAAGTCATCTTACGCTACGTCTTCTATCCTATCGTCTTCCTCCTCGGTACGTGACATACCTGCCTTTTTACTCACCTCCCCCCTGTCTATCCCACATCTGACCACGATTGTCGCTTCTTTCCATTTTGCAGGCGTACCCCGGTCAGAGATCCTCCGCGTCTCGGAGCTCCTTGCGACCAAACTTATCGCAAACGAGTTCGCGGCATACGTTGACCTAAAGGAACTGATGGCCTCTCCGAACGCCCTGTCGAAGCGCGGGTTCACGATCACGACGTACGCGCTGTGCGGCTTTGCTAACATCAGCTCGCTTGCCATCATGATCGGGATACTGTCCGCGATGGCGCCGTCGCGCCACAACGTCATTGCCCGAATCGCCCCCAGCGCGATGATTTCTGGTTTCTTCTCAACGTTACAAGCTGCTGGCATTGCGTGCGTGTCATTTCATTCGTCTCCCCTCTCCGTCGATTCATGAGTGCTGATATGGTCCTTGGCCCCTTTTCCCTCTCGTCTACGCTTGCTATATGTAGCGGCATGCTCGCGTGATGACTCCGACGTCCTTGTTGAGGTGTACCGTAACGACTGTCCGATATATGTTGCCTTTATGACTCACGACGCGATGCTGCTACTTTAAAAATTCTTGCCCGCCTTTGCTTACCCGACTACTGAACGTACGACAGCGAAATGAAATCTTCCGAGTCACCCGCTTGTTCACACGTGTGGGAGATATCTTGGTGAGAATCCTGAATATCTTGGTGAGGACCCTGAACTATCGTACTGATAACTGTTCTCATCATTGTTTATCGCCATCGTGATGGCGGCTTGACCTGTGGCGTATTTGTGATTACTCGACTCTGATTGGTCATCCATACTCTGATTTGCGCAAGCTTTATTGGGCTGAAGAACTTTGCTTGCACGGCGCGTGTAAACCCATCCATCGATGAGTACTGCCAGTGCCAGTGAGTACTGAGTACTGAGTCCCCGTGCGTTTGGGCCCATAGGTAAATGTTGTCACGTGCCTTGCATTGCGTTGCGCTTCGATTGTGGCACCATAAAGTGTTGCGAATTTCATCCACGACCCGAGGTTCGGCTGTAGGTTAGCAAACCGGGACCATCTATAAGTCAAACGCATGGCGGTGTCAATGCGGCTACGCAGTACTTATACAGCACCAGGTAGTCAGGAAAAGTTTCGAGTCATCAGGGTGCCGCACGCACACGGGAGCCAAGCGAGCTAGGTTCATTCTCAATTAACCCCAACACAGTTGTGTGACACCAGGTGAGTCCTCTACCCACGAACAATAGCAGGCAGCACTGCAGAGCCCCCGATGTCGCAGGCCGTAAACATAGTGAGATTGGGGTCGGGCTGACTATGATTTGGGCGGCCATAACGAGGACGGGAACAAAACCTGGAACTTGAACTTGCTCCAAGGCACAGTTTTCCTTGTCTCCAAATCAATAACTCAGGGGCTAGGTACCTGGCCTGATGCCAACTGCAAAAGTTCCGAGACAATGTCATGGAAGAAACTTCGCTTGTCGTGTAGAATTTGGCGTAGCTGACCCAAGATATTGGTAGTGGGAAAAGGAAAATTAAGAAAAGAGCCGGGATATGGTATTTTTTAATCCGGTAACTACTTATCACTCGATATCTGTTTGTACAACATAATGTTTTTTTCAAATTAGGATGTGCTGGGGAGAGGAGTGGTGTTCGGTTCGGATTGGCGCAGTGGCACCCATCATCGATCTCCTTCTCTGAGGCCGAAGGCGGAAGCAGTATGCGTAGGTGTAGGGAGAAATTACTATGCTCGCTCGCGGAAGCCAGCTAACGTCGCCAGCAGCTGCGTATGACCTGGATATAGAAAAGCGAGGGCATTCAGACTTCAAGTTGGCACCTTTTTTCATACATTTAATTGGCTCACTAGTAAACTGCAGGTATCAGTCGAAAAAAGTCTCTCAGGGATTTTTTTTGATCCCAGTTCCTGAGCAGGGCGTTACGGTGTAGTGTCGAGAGATGCTCCGGCGTAACAACTGTGACCCCGCTTTTGGTCCCTTCGTCCATGGACGTCAACGGCCCTCTACGCGCCCTCTGCCACATACCGACTAATGGAACTGACAAGGTTCCTAAAGCGCGATAAGGCGCGCGATACTCAGTCGGAATAGAAGAGACTAAGATTGCGTAAGATAACCTAAAGCGCGATAAGGCGCGCGATACTGCGCATGGGTCAGCTACTGAGGTTGATTGTGCAGAAGTTCTGGGCTCGATCCTCCGTTGCCATCATCGCGTTCCGGTTCATCCCCAACTCCGGTCATCACATGTCCTGTCGAGGCGTTATGGATTCTGCTCATCGAAGGGCCGATCTTTGTCCTCCCTAGATACGCTCGGTACGGCATGGGCTAGCTCGCTCACGTCACGATGATCATGGGCTCTGCATTCGGCTTCAGGATTGAAATATAGGCTTGTCTCGGGGCCGCTTTTCAAAACATGCTTCATACGTGCATACAAATACACATGTCACTTATCTGCGGTTACGGACTAAGGCACGAACTATGGTGACCGCGCAAGCTTCGTACCCGGTTTGGTCGTGTTCAAATTTGGCTTTGAGCGACATCCAAGCATATGTCCCACGTCCAAGGCGTAGTGACCACTGACATGTTCACACGGCAGGCGATCACGTTCTTCGTGCTCAGGTCTGGTGCTGGCTTCCGCATATCTAGGTGGCTTTCAAGATGTACAACCGATTTCCTTAACTAGGGTCTCGTCGGTGCTCTGCCCTTTTCTTCGACTACAAACTATTGAAACTGAGCGCTGGATATTCGTCGATTTGTGCATTCTCTACTATTGCTGGCACCGTGCTGAGCGCATACATCAACCTGGGAGTAGGATACCAAAATTGGACGAACCTGTGACGCAAGGTTGCGTTATTATCGACTGTGGGGTAGAGGATGCTAAGCACGCTCGAATGTCGTACGCGCTTTTGCCAAGGACGCCCTTTTCGGTCTGGTCATGGTAGGTCAGGTCCTCTGCCCTGTGATTGCAATCTTGTCACTCGTTGCGACTATCACTGGCTTGCTCACCTGGATCAGTCGTGGGTTTGGCATCCACCTACTCCCGCTGCAGCACCTCATGCGCCATGTCTTTTTATCCTGTCACTTTCTTCCTCTGTGTGGCATGTCTTTCTTCCACTCGCCTCTGTCCCCAAGTCTAATGACAATCGATTCTCCCTACATTTCGCAAGCGTATCCTGCTCGGGGATCATGCGGGTCTCAGAGTCCCTTGCGACGAAACTGCTTGAGAAGGAGTTTGCGGCGTCGGTCAAACTGGAGGTGCTGATGGCCTCTCCGGACACTCTATAGATGCGCAGCTTCATGATTGTGTCGTACGCACCATGCGAGTTTGTAAAACATCCGAGTCGGCGCTCCTGGGTTGCAATCGGGATTCTGTGTGATGAGGAATGGTTGGCCCGGGCGGCTGCACCACAAGCAGGCTGTTGAAGCAGCTGAAGGACTACAAATTTAGGGTGTGCTTGGCGACTATTTGGCGTGATTACTTTCTGGGATTTTACTTTTCTTGCTTAAAAAAAAGTCTAAAAAAAGTACAAATATGTAAATATTACGTTTTCCTGATGAACCCCTACTGTTCTTTTCTCGTTGTCACGGTGCTCGTAGAACGTTACCTCAACGTGTGTTCTCAATCCCCGACTCGGACTGACCATTCAACCTGTTATATCAACCATGCGCCTGCGAATGCTGAGCCCAATCCTCTCCCATTTCTGCGGCTGGCACTGGCAATTTCTTCTTTCTTTGCCTCAACTTCCCAACTTCTGGGGACATACTTTTCTCTGTTTCGACAATCGGTAGTACGGAACAAACACTTCAGATGACCTTCGACAGTGCCCCAGCGAGTTTGAAGGAGGATGTCGTCAAGAAGGGGTCCTCAGACTCCACAACCTCTCTCACCAAGGCGAAGGAAAGCTTTCCTCACGGTGTTGAAGAGGTGAACAGCGTCGATGTTGTTATAGGCGAGGACGCGACGCCGACATGGCCGTGGTTCTCCCGAAACCGCAGCTTCGTGCGTCGCATGAGGCTCTGCACCATCGCCTTGCTCATCCTCGTGTGGTGGATCTCAGCCACTGTTCTCCCCGCGACACGACACAGGTGGATCTTTCAGACTTTCTTTGCCTGGTCCTTCATTGCCATCATCGCATTCCGGTTCGTCCCCAACTCGGTCGTTGCACGCCCCGTTGAGGCAGTTTGGGTTCCGCTCGTCGAGAGACCGTTCTTCGCCCTCCCAAAATACGTGCGTTACGGCATGGGCTGGCTCGCTCTCGTCGCAATCGTCATGGGCTGCGCATTCGGGTTCGAACTTGAAAACGTAGGTTTGGACCACTTCTTTCTTTGAGTACACGTTTTGATTATCCATGTTTTTGTTATTCATGCACTAATTCCTATTTGATGGCTAGGACACGAAATATGGTGATCGCGCAATCTCTGTGCTCGGCCTTGTCGTATTTCAATCCAGTTTTTGGGCGACCTCCAAGCACAGGTCCCACATCCAATGGCATACTGTCATAGTAGGCCTGTTCACACAGCAAGCGATCGCGCTTTTCGTGCTCAAGACTGGTGCTGGCTTCCACATGTTCAGGTGGATTGCAAATCTCGCATCGGATTTCTCGAATCAGGGTCTCGTCGGTGCTGCCTTTTTCTTTGACCAAGATACTGTCGAAACCAAGCACTGGTTCTTCGTCAATGTGGTAAGTCATATGCGTTAGTGATGACATACAACAATAACGCGTATTCTCCCGTCTGCTGCGATAGTTCGCCATTGTCATTTTCTTTGTTGCATGCGTACAAATGCTTTATTATCTCGGCATCATGCAGTGGATAATCAAGCACTTTGCATGGTTCTTCTTCAAGACTATGAACATATCAGGTGCCGAGGCTGTCGTTGCTGCCGCATCGCCATTCGTCGGTATAAGCGAGGCATCTTGCTTAGTGAGACCTTACGTTGATTTGATGACCGAGTCGGAAATTCACCTTGTCATGACATCCGGTAAGCCTTCTATGCCTGAGAATGTGGTGACTATCATCGACTTAACTAGAAGGACTCAAGGATTCTCCACCATTGCTGGTTCTGTATTGAGCGCATACATAAGCTTCGGCGTCCCTGTCCAGAATCTCATTACTGCTTCTATGATGAGTATCCCTGCTTCTATCGCCATCAGCAAGGTACGGATACCAGAATTGGACGAGCCTGTGACGCGAGGTCGCGTCGTTATCGATCGTGGGGAGGAGAGTGCCAAGGACGCACCCGTGAATGCATTACATGCCTTTGCCAAGGGCGCCGTTTTTGGCCTCGTCGTGGTGGGCCAGGTCCTTTGCAATGTGACTGCTGTTTTATCCCTGGTCGCGGCCATCAACGGACTGCTCACATGGATCGGTCGCGGGTTCGGCATCCACCATCTCACACTTCAACTCATGTTACGCTATGTGTTCTATCCTGTAACCTTCCTCCTCGGTACGTGTCATGCTCACCTTGCTACCCACATCTGATTCTTGTCGATGTCGCCTTTTGCATTTTGCAGGTGTGCCCCGCTCGGAGATCATGCGTGTCTCGGAACTCCTCGCGACCAAACTCGTTGAGAACGAGTTCGCAGCTTACTTCGAACTGCAGCAGCTGATGGCTTCTTCGGATGCGCTCTCAAAGCGTGGGTTCACCGTTGCGTCGTACGCGCTGTGCGGTTTTGCGAACATTGGCACACTTGCGATCGCGATTGGGTTGCTGTCGGCGCTTGCACCATCGCAGAGTCGCCTCATTGCACAAATCGGTCCCAGCGCAATGATCTGTGGTTTTATCTCGACATTACAAGCTGCTGGCATTGCGTGGGTGTCATTTCAATAATCCCCTCCCCTTGTCGATCCATGAATGCTGATGTGGCCCTTTTTCCTATTGTCTTCTCATTTTTGCTTGCCATATGTAGCGGCATGCTCGTGTGATGAGGGCTGTTCTGTATTGCACAGTAATGACTATTTGATATGCGTCGTCCTTATGGCCAACAAGTCTTTAAAATCCTTATGGTTCATATCTTTTCTTCTCAACTTCAGAGTGCGCGTTGGTTAGATGAAATTCTCCAGACAATATCGAGTACAATCTAGCTCATCACACTGATTCTCGGATGTGGGAAAGGGAACAACCCAGACTCGGGGTTAGAGTGTTGCTGTAAATTCCGCACTGGCATTCATAATACCGATAAGTTTGCAGAGAAGAAACAGGGAAGAACTTAAATAATGTAGTAAATTCTGTGTTCATGATTGCAAACAGTTTCGCGTAATCACCGACAAGCAAAATCCCTATGCGTGCACGCGCACGAATTTGTGAATACGAAACAAAGATACTGGAGATATCAATGGGTGTGAAAGCCAGTCTGTTGTTCAGTGAAAGACTTTGAGCACAGTGATGGGGACGGAAGATCTGAGCACACATCGAAACTACTTGATACCATAGACAGGGCTTGGATATAGTCTACTGCATCTCGATAATCCGTGCACGCAACCGTGACATGCAGATATTTATTTTATGGGTATTCATACAGGGTGAGGTATGCGGGAACTGCTACTAGTAAGTTCCTGGGCCGTTTATGAATTCCACAATTCAATTTATGGTCATCGTTCATGCTAGGGCCGTGAAGATGATGGTAGGGCATTGCATCTTCCTGAGATATAAAAAAAGACCCTTCGGACACTTTGCCATGTGAGCTTGCGTAGTACATCGACAGAGGAACCAAAGGATGCCACAAGGCATATAATATGGATCCCGACGACACTCACGGCAGGGAGGGCGGCAGGGAGATGAGAGAATGAACCAAGGTCATCTAGGGGTCAGGAGCGGTGAACACCAACCCGGTTATGTGCATAGAAGTTCATGCAGATATCTGGATTCGCATTCATGGCGTGCCACAAGGGGCGGCGGGGTGACGAGGCCATACGACTGGTGTTTTCTCGTCTTCGGTGTCGGGCCACCTACATGCAATACTGCTACCGAGGACGCTCTGCCTGTGGGCACTTGAGGGTGGAAGCAAATATTGTAAAAAAGACGAGGGTCGACTCAGAAAGCACGCGCTGCAGCCCTCAGAATTTCAGAACAGAAAACGAGCCCTGGTCGACCACGTGATGCCCTCCTAAGCCCGCTGCCAACCCTAGCCTACCTTCCATCCTCCGAGTCGTTGTTGCTCGCCTCGCCTCCAAACCCGTCTTCATCCATCCTCGTTGCCCTATGATCGAACTTTCCCCCTCACAGCCAAGTTTTCCCTCTCGTCGTGCCCCAATCCTTACGGCCGAAGACATGCGGATCGCCCCAAACCTCGTCAACCGACGCCACAAGTGCACGCCACCTCGAAAAGCCCATTGTTCCACGTTGCACATGTCGTACACAGCCTCTTGCAAGTCAGGACCATGTCTCTGTTGGGAAGGACTCTTACTATGCATAGGATAGATCAAGGTCTCTTTTCGTATGTTCTTTCGTTTCCTTTTCGTCTTAGACCTCCGCTCTCCATTCCACATTTTCCCCTTTTTACTTTATCTCTTCTTCGTCAACGTCGCTGCACCTCCTTCACCCTCGCCGGTGATGCGCCTGCTGTCATACAATTAGAGACGATTCAGTAAAATTTCAACCTTTTCGGGTTTCGTTATCGTCGCTTCACGGGTCTGTCGCCGGCAGGACCGCAATCGCCTTCGCCTTTCGTTCTCTCTCTCCCCCCTCTACTCATGGCAGCTTACACGTAGAGTACTTTTATTGGACTCCCGTACATATAAACCCCCTCGTTGGCCTCGCAAAAAGGAAGGCAATCGAGCCCCACTTTATCTCTCTCATTCCGTTGCGTGCTTTCGTTCTCGCTTGACCACCTGACGACAAACTGAGCTGCCACACTGCTGCCACGCCGTCATTCACTTTGCTGGTCTCGTGCTCTCGCTCGTTTCAAGACTCTTCTTACGCCCCGTTACGATTTCCTCTCGCCCGTTCTCGGTTTCTCGGGATCGCGGCCTCGTCTTTATTTCTGTCTCCGAACTCATAAGCGTGGACTAACCACCTACACTACAACATGGACGTTTGCTGCGATTCTAGGTAGCACGTTTCCGTGCGAAGTTGTGACTCTTGGACGAACCTTGGGGGGAGCATAGGGAGAGCGCAACTTACAACCTGGTCACGCGTGGGACCTCGCCAGTACCTGGGCCACTGTACAGCTGTTATGGGTACGGGGAATGTTTCAACGTGCTGACGACACCTTCGATTCCGTGCGTGATAAAGAGGTCAAAGAGCCACAGGAGCGGGATCAGCGTGCGTGGTGGGAACAATGGGAGAACGATGCTGGAAAACTTCGGTCCATATGGTATCATCAAGCTTCGGCACTGGTAGCGGTCTGGGCAAATCCTTTTCACTGCCTTTTCCCATGACATCGACGGACATCACTCCTATGTGGGTCTTCAACGGGGACATCAGTGGTCTTGGCCTCCAGGTCGGGATGCTATCAGCGCTTGCACCGTCACGCAGACACATCATTGCACGAATCGGTCCCAGTGCAGTAATCTCTTGACATTACAAGCCGCTGGTTTTATGTGCGTGTCATTCAAACCATCTTTTCTCACATTCGCCAGTCGATTCGTGAGTGTTAATGTGGGCCTTGGCCCCTCTTTTTTTCTCTGTTTCTCTTGCTGTATGAAGCGGCATGCTCGCGTGATGAAGGCCTTTCTGCAGTGTTCGATGGGGACCGATATACCGAAAAACACTTGCATCCCGCTTTTCTTCCTTCTTGACTTCTAAACGCACGATGGCAAAATAAAATTAGCTTCAAATTACTAAGGTACAGACTGGATCAAACGAGGAACGATGCGCGAGGCGAGTCGTGCTGGTATCGAGGTAGATGTGACTGCCTTCGATATATATATTTTGCGCCACTTATTCCATACCTTCAAAGGGTGGCGAACGCGAGGGTGGTTAGCCCCATCGGTGGCACCGACGGTGAGCTGGTTCCGGCCTGGGACGGGGTGTCAGGCCTGAGCGCTGAGCGCTAGACCCAACCTTTGGAAAGTACGGTTTAACTTGGAGTGGGACAACAAATAGCGACCGTGTTGTGGATCGGATGTCCTTATTCGGAGATGGGGTAGAAAACCCCTCAAAACAGCTACTCAACAATGTAACCTTGCATAGAGAGAAATGGATTCATACTCCTCTAAGCCGTGTTGCAATTGCGTGATTGAGCTCATTCGGCTCATGCGCATGTCGTAGGTCATTTACACCATTTGAACCCAAACCAAACATTAAAATTAAACTATGTCTACAATGTCGGACTCCTGGGAAGCTGATATCATCGAAATACACACAACTGTAGTCAAAATGAATGGCCAATTGGTACTCAAAATGGCCGGTTTCTGCTAGGGGACTCATTTCTCCACGCCACTCTCGGGGTCATCATCAAAGGTCCGGCGTCGCGGCTTGTCACACAGCTGTTCGGGACTCTCCCTGCCGATGTCGATGACGTCCTGATCTGTCAGGGGTGTCGGGTACTGCTCGTGGAACGTATGCACAGCTACCTCCGTCCGGTTGGGAGAGGTGGGTACAGCGAAGATCAATTTGGATGTCTGGACGTCGCGGCATATTCTAGGGGGGTTTCTCGAGTCCATCGCGCTAAAGTCACATCGATCACAGTGAGCGCGGAGTATTATAGGATGAAAGAATGCCATACACTTCAGTGGCTGAGCCAAAGTCTGCGAGGGAGCGGTAAATCCGTGTCGCGGCAATTGACATGGCAATATAAGAGGGCATCATGAACATCTATATTGCAAGAACGTATGAGAAGCTCCTCCAACATTCGTAGGAATAGTTGCAAGTAAAGCCATACCATATTAAACGCAGCTGAATTTGGGAGGAGAGTCAACGTCCTTCGTGGTAAGAATGGATGGGAAAGAAGTACCATTCAGATCCAAAGAAATGAACACCTACAACGCAAAACCGACATGTGGGGATGATGCTACAAGGAGACCAGCTAGGACGTACCATTGGCGGGAGCTCGACGGCTGTTGCAAGCAGGAGCCAAATGACGCCCTTCGGGTGGATCACATTAGGAGAAGGGGCAAGCACGGCCATACAAGAACTGGAGCCACCTCACCTGTTTCCAAAGCAGGCGTCCCAGAGCAAATGAACCTGTACCGCGACAGCGCAGGCGGTACAAGCCAACGAGCATGATGACCAGCAGTATAAAGTCCGTAGCAAACGTAGAGATGATGTTTACTGTATTGCTTGTGATGTTGGGTGTACCACAGAAGCCTCCTTCCGAAATCCATGAAGAGCGGATCTACGATAGATAAGCTCAAAATGTCTAAATTATTCTGGGATAGTTTATTCACCTGAACAATACCTAGTAACAAGCCAGGTTTAACAGGGCTTCAGTCACAGTGAGGTCACAGTGAGTCTGCAGCACAGGTGGAGAGTGACTCGCCTTGGACTTGGAGTGATGTGTTCACCCCCCACACAATGGTCGCGAGCCCCACAATATACTTATTCCTGTTCCAAACTGCGACGCTGGCGCCATGAACGTCTTCTCGGGAGGGTTTCCGAAGAGTGGAAGCATATAAAACTTACATGCGAAGTGCAATCAATAGCGAAGAGAAGGAAAAGCTCGTGTATGAACAGGTCTGAAAATTTATATGATAAGATGTTGCATGCAACACTCCGTCGAGGACCGAAGTGTATGTGGAATATACTCACGTAAGCTGTGGTGACCCAGACCTTGGGGAGTCATAGCAGATGAAACGGGATCTGAGGCGGTAGACATAAAGCGCCGGGCGCACCTGACAGTTCGTTTTAGTCGTCAAGTTGAGGCTGGCCAAGTTGATGATCACGGTCATGAGCGTGGTGAGGCGCGTAAGGAAATAAATCTGCCCAGGGAGAAAATCAACCCGAGGCTCACGAGCAGGGACTCGGAACACAAGGGTCCCCTGCTCCGAAAAAAAAAAGCCCCCATGACTACATAGTACATACCCAAATTGTCCACCGGTAGGGTTGACGACCTCGGATGACACGCCACTCGAAGTCAAGAGTAGTGAAGAACTCCCATCTGGTTTGGAGACCCATGAGCCCGGTTTGCGTGACACAGAACGCGAGTTGAAGGATGCCCATCAGTAAAGACCCACATATAGAGGCCATCCAACGTGTGGCAGAGCTTTTCGAGCGCCACTGTTAGAAGTTGGGTCCATTGGAAATTCTTGAGCTTACGGAGGGGACTGAAGGTGTATACTACGCACTGAGATCGAGAAAAACTACATCAGGATCACGGAAGTTGACCATCCTAAGTGTGCGCTGCCTGGTGAGCTATGGGGGTTGGGTTTGGGTTTTGATAGAGTCACGGTGAGCTGAGTCCCGTTCAACGCCTGTGGAGTGGCGGCATTTATAGAGGCCCAAGTAGGCTGAGGCTGTATTATTAGTATTGAGTGACTTGTGACTTGTGAAAAATATACACATGATAGCCAGATAAGGGATTTGTGTATAGCCTCTCATGGCAGCCTACTGTAGTGGGGCCAGGCGCCAGCTGATTGCCGGCACCCAGCTAAGTGTCGTCGAAGATTTGTCAAGGTCAGGTGATGGTATGGCCGGGCAACCTACAAACACTCACAAAATGGGGGGTCAAAATCACTAATCACTGGCAAAACAATCAATCACGATGTCGTCGTTCATGGCTACATGATAGTCCTATTAGTCCTTGAAGTTGATATCGTTGCCCGTTATACTACATGCCTGTCTGGCCCTTCTTTGATATCCCACTCCAAAGTGATAAATGCATGATACCGTACCTTGCTTGCAAATGCTGAAACATCTGTACGCTATACTTGACCTTGGTTGGCTACACCGTGACTCATACAATACGTGGACGTGGAAGAGTATGTGACGTCATGAAACGAACATCACGACCCGGGACGCCGGCCCGGGAGCCACATGCGGAATGTCATGTCATACGCGTTATGTCATGTCTGTCTGCCGTGGCAGTTGCGCCCGCGTCGCACGCACAATTCCGAGTCGGCTCACTCCACTCTCACGGTGATCATGGTGCCTTACTCATAGTACTCTCACTGGCAGGCTCTCACACACTTGCTCTCCTTCCGTTGCAGCCTTCCTCGCTGCATATTACCACATCAACTACCTGTGCAAGGCTAAACGACCAAGTGCGCACTTCCCTAAGTTCCCTTATCCCTCCCTCTGTCTAATTGCCCCATTCCCTTAGTCCTCTCATTCTCCTGAGAGAACGCTATCTCCCCGTGCGATTCCAATCACCGACTGTCTGTGAGCTGAATCAAGTGACCCGTTCTGCCACTTGTTGGCCTCGGCATAACTTAGGTTATACAGGAGGTGAGGGCAGATTATATTGCAGCCATTGATACTCGACTCGGATTCTCAAAATTTTGATGGGACCTCATGGACGCGTCGCTTAGGTCCCCTTCAAATTGGCATGCCAACTATGCATCTGACAGTACTGAGTATCGTTGCCCCCCATCCCTGACACAGACCCATTCCTATCATCTCCTCTAACATCCTAACCCTTGGAACCATTCCTGTCTTCGTTTGGAACACCTGGTAGACCAGGACCAATGCTCGAGATGACCTTCGATAGTTCTCCCATGACCTCGGGAAGGGATTCTCTTGAGAACAAGTCCTCTGATTCTACAGCCCCCTTTCCCAATGAGGAGAAAGGCGTTCTCCACAGCGATGTGGATGTTAACGACGTCGAAGTCAACTTCAACATAAGCGAGGACACGCCGCCGACAAGGTCGTGGTTCTCTCGAAACCGTGGCCTCGTGCGCCGCGTGAAGCTTTGTGCCCTCGCCGTACTCATCCTGGCATGGTGGATCTCGGCCACCGTCCTCCCCGCAACACACCACAGGTGGATCGTGCAAACATTCTGGGCATGGTCGTTCATCGCCATCATCGCTTTCCGGTTCATCCCCAACTCGGTCATCACGCGTCCCGTCGAGGCGATGTGGGTTCCCCTGGTCCAAAAGCCCTTCTTCACCTTTCCAAAATATGCCCGTTATGGCCTTGGCTGGCTCGCACTCATTGCGATCGTCATGGGCTCCGCATTTGGTTTCAAGCTCGAAAATGTAGGCTTGTCGCTAATTTTTCTGACACGTTATGTATGGTTCTCCACTGGCTGATTCGCATGTTTTGTCAGGGCACCAACTATGGTGACCGCGCGATCTCCGTGCTCGGTCTGTTTGTTTTCCAATTTGGCTTTTGGGCAACGTCCAGTCAAAGGTCTCACATCCAATGGCATACCGTCATAGTTGGCTTGTTCATACAACAAGTCACCGCGCTCTTCGTGCTGAAGACTGGTACTGGCTTCCACATCTTCAGGTGGCTTGCAACTCTCGCATCCGATTTATCGAGCCAGGGTCTCGTCGGTGCTATATTTTTCTTCGATCAAGATACCGTTGAAACAAAGCATTGGTCATTCGTCAATGTAGTACGTGCCCCACAAGCTGGAAATGAAAGGAGATAACAACGTGTTGTTCCCGCCTGCTGCAATAGCTCCCTACCATCATTTTCTTCATCGCATTTGTACAAATGCTTTATTATCTTGGAGTCATGCAGTGGATCCTCAAGCATTTTGCTTGGTTCTTCTTCAAGACTATGAACATATCTGGCGCCGAGGCTGTTGTTGCTGCTGCGTCGCCGTTTGTCGGTCTAGGTGAATCGGCGTGCTTGGTGAGGCCATACGTCGATATTATGACTGAGTCGGAAATGCATCTCGTCATGACATCCGGTAAGCCTTCCATGCTAAGAATTATGTTACCATCAGGGTTCTGAAAACGGCAACATTCAAGGATTCGCCACAATTCCTAGTTCCGTAATGAGCGTATACATCAACTTAGGCGTTCCTGCTCAGAACCTTATCACAGCCTCTATGTTGAGTATCCCTGCTTCCATCGCTATCAGCAAGCTTCGGGTTCCCGAATTGGACGAGCCTGTGACACGAGGTCGGGTTGTCGTCGATCTCGGGAAGAAGGATGACAAGAACGCTCCCGTGAATGTACTGCATGCTTTCTCCAAGGGTGCCGTTCTCGGACTCGTACTGGTGGGCCAAATCCTCTGCAATATACTCACGATTTTGTCACTCGTTGCAGCCACCAACGGCCTGCTCACCTGGATCGGTCGTGGGTTCGGCATCCACCATCTCACTCTGCAGCTCATCCTACGCTACGTTTTCTGTCCTATAGCTTTCTTCCTCGGTACGTGACATGCCCCGCTCCACTCACCGCCCTTCTTCTTCCCACGTCTGACCACGATGCGCTTTGTATCTTTCAGGCGTGCCCCGCTCGGAGATCCTGAGGGTTGCGGAGCTCTTCGCGACAAAACTGATTGAGAACGAATTCATGGCGTACGTTCAACTGCAGGGATTGATGGCATCGTCGGAACCCCTGTCGAAGCGTGGGTTCACGATCGCGTCTTACGCGCTGTGTGGCTTTGCGAACCTCAGCACGCTTGGCATGCAGATAGGCATGCTATCGGCTCTCGCGCCGTCGCGTGCTCGTCTCATTGCCCGAATCGGCCCCAGCGCTGTGATCTGTGGTTTTCTCTCGACGTTACAAGCTGCTGGTATTGCGTGCGTCTTGTTTTGATAACATGCTTTCTACCTGCTGATACATGAGTGCTGATATGATCCTTTTTCCTTTCTTATACGTTTTCTGTATGCAGTGGCATG
>Ga0307510_10002036_pt1 | contig 22846 bp, 24 predicted proteins | sample 12_EM_MG_FD_207224 | JGI IMG/M metagenome (GOLD analysis project Ga0307510, IMG submission 207224) | Populus trichocarpa ectomycorrhiza microbial communities from riparian zone in the Pacific Northwest, United States - 12_EM | ecosystem: Host-associated > Plants > Roots > Unclassified | place...
AGCGATCCTTCCCGCAATTTGTATCCATTGCACGTTCGTCACCGCTATCGAAGAGCTGCAAACGGCCAGCGGGATAGTCGAATACGACCAGATAGTGACGAAGGAAGCCGAACCCTAAGTAGCCGGATTGCGGAAGTACTGTGTCTTGTGCTTGTAAGAATTCGGTGCCCTCAAGAGGCCCGAAATCGACACCGCCAAGAGTTACGTTGGGTGTCGAGAACTCCCGCGACTGGAAGACGGTTCCTTGCGAGTCGCGCCACTTGTTTACGGCGCCACTAAAGGTGACAGAAAGATCGGCAAGGCTCGCCGGGGTCAAGGCGATGGCGCTGAAGGCACCCGAATCCAGGAACAGCGTGACGGGCTTAGCCCCCACGCTCACGTCCGCTGTGGGCAAGCCCGACTGCAGTTTGAAAGCAACCTCAACCTTCGCATCGCCTGCGATGCAGGTGTTTTGCAGGCAAAGGAGAGCAACGAGAGCGGCAACTCTTGGTCGATAGATGGTCATTGGCCTTCTAACGTTTGACTTAAGCGGCGCCGTCCGGCGTCAGCTTGAAGGAGAGCTTAGCCGTCTTCGTGGTCAACGCGATCTGGCGGGCACGTTCCAAACTTTCCTCTGTTTGGTTCCCCGTGATGCTTTCGCTCGAAAGACCAAGCCCGGCCAATACTTCACCAATTGCAGCGGAGACACCGCGCTCGACCACCTCATGTGTCTCAATGTAGATTGTCGATTCTCCAGCAAGTTGCTCAAGTTCGACCACTTTAAGAACCAAGCTGCTGGGCAAGCGGCACCCAAAGCCGCAGGACTCGCCGAGACCGTGTTCATCCCAACGCACAAGAGGCAAATGCAACCGGAGCGAAAGTTCCTTCGCAGGCACGTTGACTGTGCATACCGGGAATTCATCCGAGGACCACGTGTACCCGGCGAGAAACCGCGCTTGTTCCATACGGCTAAGGCGTGACATGAGCCGCACCCTTTGGCGTCGGCTCGATGGAAAGGCTAGTCAGTGGCATCGCATGCCGCCGAGCGAAAGCGATACCAACCGTTGCCCAAGACCACCAAATTGAGCTGAAAGTAGGAGAAGCGCTGGCCACGTTTGAGCGATTCAACCGGAGGTGCTTCGGAGTTCAACCGATAGGCCTTGTAGAGAAGTCCTGCGTCACAGTCCTGATCGGGCACCCGACCACCTCGCGAATCGAGAAGAACATACAGCTCAGTCTTGTGTCCGTCCACACGAAAAGCACCTATCGCGTGCATCGCTGCTCGGTACTCACAGAGTTGTGATGCGTCGGCCACTGCGTCCAACGGTCTAAGGTCGTTGGTCCAGAGTATATGCAGCCTCGGGTTGTCTCGGAACGCGACCACAAGACGTTCGAGCGCAGGACGATCGCTGTCAAATTGTCAATCCAATTAGCGATCACTCGGTGGGGAAGCGGCGAAGGAGATCAAGGCGTTGATCGGCGTGAGCACCGAGAAGGTTCATGCCGGCGAAGCGCTCGTCGCGACCGCAGGCGTCACGATGAGCGACATCGTGACGCGCGTTCGGCGTGTCAGCGAGCTCAGCGGCGAGATCTCGTCGGGCAGCGCCGAACAGACGCTGGGCATCGATCAGGTCAGCACCGCGGTGGCTCAGCTCGATCAGGTGACGCAGCAGAACGGGGCGCTGGTGGAAGATAGCGCTGCGGCCGCCGACAGCCTGAAGCAGCAGGTTACGCGCCTGGTCGACGCGGTCAGCGTCTTCCGCATCACCGCCTGATCACGAACCCCGCACCGCCTCGCTCGGCCGCACCGTGAGGTACAGCGGCACCGGCGAGCTGGTGCCGCGGATCAGCTTGAGCACGCTGTCGCGGTTCACGCGGCTCGCGTCCAGTGCCTGGTGCAGTGCGTCGACGCTGTCGATCGCCAGGCCATCGAGGCCGACGATGAGGTCGTCCACACGCACGCCGGCACGCGCCGCGGGGCTGTGCGGCTCGACCGAAGAGACGCGCACGCCGCTGCCGCGAGGCAGCTCGTAGGCGAGCACGATGCGCCGGTCGAGCGTCTGCGTGCTGCCGGCCACGCCGAGGTAGCCACGGCGCACGCGGCCGTGCTGCAGCAGTTGCGGGATGACCCAGCTCGCGATGTCGACCGCCACCGCGAACGAGATCGACTGCGCGCCGCGGATGATCGCGGTGTTGATGCCGATCACTTCGCCGCGCGAGTTCAGCAGCGGGCCGCCCGAGTTGCCGGGATTGAGCGCCGCATCGGTCTGGACCACGTCGGGGATCAGCTTGCCGGTGCTCGCGCGCATGCTGCGCCCGAGTGCGCTGACGATGCCGGCCGTCACGGTGTGCTCGAAGCCGAGCGGGTTGCCGATCGCGATCGCGATCTGCCCGCGCTTGAGCAGCGACGAGCGGCCGAGCGCCGCGTGGCTCAACGCGCCTTGCGAGAGGCCGTCGATGCTGAGCACCGCGAGGTCGGTGTCGGGATCGTCGCCGACCCAGCGCGCCGCGAACTCGCGGCCGTCGGCCATCGAGACGCTGTGGCGCACCGGCGGCGTGCCCGCGGTGGCAGGTTGTCCGGCGCGCACGACGTGCGAGTTGGTCAGCAGGTAGCCATCGGGCGTGAACAGAAAGCCCGAACCGCCGCCGAGGTTGGACGCGTCGCCGCCATGCAGACGAACCGCCGCCACGCTCGGCCCGACGCGTTCGACCACGTCGCTGACGGCCTGCGAATAAGCATCGTGAAGAAAGGCATCGGTCGCGCCCACGAGAGTTCTCCTGTGAAGGACGGAGGTGCGAGCGACTCGCGTCGTTTCAAGGTGTGCCCCGGGGCGAACACGCGCCGATCGCCCGCGCGCGATTTATCAGATCGCGTCGCCGATTGAATTTCTGATTTGTATCGATCGATATTCTTTGCGCGATGCAGCATGAATATAATTATCGCCAAGATGGCGCCTATTCATCTTCATCCATCACATTATTTCCGTCTCCAGGAATGGTCGCATTCCGTGTCGACTTTACAAATTAATGTTCGATCGCCACGACACACTTTGTCGACGTCACCGGAAACAGTGAGAAGGCTTGTCAAGCGAATATGTCGTTTGACATACAAGGCGCCACAGCCGGCTTGGCTGCTGGGCTGCGTGTGTCTACACCGACATGAAGCGGCGAATTTGATTCAATCCGTTGACTTTGATGAGATTCGTTTCCGGAACGTCCGCTCGTGTACGTACCTGAATTTCCTGCTTCTAATTACCCGATTCGATTCAAACCCCGCTCCATACCATCTCCCTACCCTTTTCAACGGAGATGTCCATGAGCATCAACACAGTTTCTTCCTATGCGAGCAGGCCGGTCGAGCTGGGCAAATACGAGAAAGACGTGAAAGCCGTCGGGCCGCTGGCGGCGTCGTTGATCGGCGTGGCCGACGTGGCGACGCAGGCGGCCGGCAGCAGCTACTCGTTCAGCAGCAAGGCGCTGAGCGAACTGGCGCAGGCCTCGACCGACGCGGTCCACGCGGTCGGCGGCGCACTGAGCAGCGTCGCTGCCAGCGTGGGCGACGCCGTCAGCGGCGTGGAGCACGGCGTCGAAGAAGCCGCCACCACCGTGTCGTCCTGGGCGCACGACGGCCTGAACGCGATCGAGAGCGCCGCGCACACCGCCTACACCACAGCGCAAGACACCGTGCATGCCGCCGAGAACGCGTGGACAACGGTGCGCGACGATGTCGCCGACGTGGCCGACAGCGTCGCGAGCGGCATCAGCTCCGCAGCCGGCACGCTGGCGGGCTATGCCGGCGTGGGCGCGGCGTTGATCAACGAGATCGTCTGAGGCCGCGATGTCTGCCGCCCTCCGCGCCCTGCTCTCGCTCGTCACCGCGTCGGTCGCGTTGACTGGCTGTTCGATCCTGAGCCCCGCCCCGGTCTGGGAACTGATCAAGGCCACCGGCTCGGTGGCGGTCTACGCCGCAGCGGACGGCCCCAGCCGCGCGAGCAACACCGTCGTGCACGACTACCGATCGTTCCAGCAGCTGTGCATCGAGGTCAACGCGCAGACCCAGCTGATCGACCTGGTGCCGGCGCTGCAGGCGGAGTTCAAGACCCACGGCATCGACAGCCGCGTCTACGAACCCGGCACCTCGCCGTCGCAGTGCAAGGTGTGGCTGCGCTACGCCGCCGACATGCGCTGGGAGGTGCCGCTGTTCGGCACCGACTACCGGCCCTACATGAACAGCGCCGCACTCACGCTGCGCTCCGATCGCGGCGACGTGATCGCGAGCAGCCAGTACGCGCTCGGCGACTTCATGGACATGGGCAAGTGGGCGTCGACGCGCAGCAAGCTCGCGCCCGTCGTCACTGCGCTGCTGACCGGCTTCGAACACTGATGAACGCCCAACTCCTCACTCTTGCACGGAGCCTGTCGATGGCCTTCCTGAACACCTCGTCCGCAGCACTGGTCGCGACCCTGGCTGCGTTGCTCACCGGCTGCGCGAGCGCGCCGCCCACCATCACCCGCGGCCCGCTGACGGCCGCGCCGATGCCGGCGCCGGCGTATGTCGAGCCCGTCATCACCGGCGCGATCTTCCGGCCCGGAACGATGGCCGATTCGCTGTTCTCAGACGAGCGCAAGCCGCGCAGCGTGGGCGACAACCTGAAGGTCGACATCTCCGAGAGCCTGAGCGCGAGCAACAAGCTGTCCACCGACAACTCGCGCGAGAACAAGGTCGCCTCCAAGGGACCGGGCTCGAATTCCAAATCGCTCGGCGGCATCCTGAAGGGCCTGCTCAACATGGACGCGAGCGCCTCCGGCAGCGATTCGTTCAAGGGCGCGGGCAACACCGAGAACAGCAACAAGCTGACCGGGCGCCTCTCGGCTTCGGTCGTCAACGTGCTCGCCAACGGCCACCTGGTGGTGGGCGGCGAACGCAGCATCGCGTTCAACAACGGCGTCAGCACGCTGCGCTTCTCGGGCGTGGTGAACCCGCGCGACATCAAGGCCGGCAACGTCGTGATGTCGGGCGACGTGGTCGACGCGCGCCTCGAGGTCGTCGGCCAGGGCGATGTGTCGGAGACGGCGTCGCGCTCGTGGCTGCAGCGCTTCCTCACGCACCAGATGACGGTGTGGTGAATGCCGCCCTCTTCGCCCCGACACGAAAGGACATTCCGATGGCACCCTCAACGCTCAAGACTCTTCGCGCGGCCCTCGGCGCGCTTGCGTGCGGCACCTTGCTGCAGCAACCGGCCACGGCGCTCGAACTTGGCGGCACGCGGCTGGACGACAGCGTCAACGTGGGCGGCACCGCGCTGCAGCTCAACGGCGCAGGCGTCGGCACGCGCGCCTGGTTCAAGGTCTACGTGGTGGCGCTGTACCTGAACGAGCCCGCGCGCAAGGCGGCCGATGTGCTCGCCACATCCGGCCCGCGCCGGCTCACGATCCTGCTGCTGCGCGACATCGCCGCGAACGATTTCGGCGAGGTCATCTCGGCCGTGCTGAACACCAGCACCGACGCGCAGGAGAAGACGCGCCTGGCGGAACACGCGACGCAACTCAGCCTCGCGCTCACCGCGTTGCCCGCCGGCCTGAAGAAGACCGACCGGCTGACGCTCGACTGGGTGCCCGGCACCGGCACGGTGATCACGCTGAACCAGCGCTCGCTGACGCTGCCCATCCAGGACATCGCGTTCTACAACGCGCTGCTGCGCATCTGGCTCGGAGAGCACCCGGCCGATCCGGCCCTCAAGACGCGATTGCTGGGCGAGCCTGCTGATCGCCGCGCGGCGCTGTAGCGCCCATGCGCGGCGGGCCGGGGAACCACAGCCTGAACACCGTGCTGCGGCCCTCGCCGCTGCTCACCGTGACCGTGCCGTCGTGCAGTTCCATGATGGACTTCACGATGGACAACCCGAGTCCCGAGCCGGTGCCGGCGCGCGACTCGTCGGCGCGGAACGAGCGGTCGAAGATGCGGGTCTGGTGCTCGGGCGGGATCGGCGGACCGTCGTTGGCGACCGACAGCGTCACGCCGCCGCCGTCGTGCACTTCGGTCGTCACGGCGATGGCCGTGCCGCGCGGCGCATAGCGCAGCGCGTTCGACACCAGGTTGCCGATCGCGCGGTTCAACAGCGTCTCGTCGGCCCACACCTGCTGCCAGGCCGGCTCGGCGCCCTGCATGTCCATCGTCATGCCGACGCCGCGCTCCTCGGCCAGCAGCTCGTAGTAGCCGCGGCCGCGTTCGAGCAGCGGGCGCAGATCGATCCAGACGCGGTTGATCGCGGCGCGCGGATCGTCGGCGCGCGACAGGAACAGCATGTTCTCGATCAGGCGCGAGATGCGCTCGTAGTCCTCGATCGCCGACTCGATCACCGCGCGGTACTCGTTCGCGCAGCGCGGTTTTGACAGCGCCACCTGCGCCTCGCCGAGCAGGTTGTTGATCGGCGTGCGCAGGTCGTGCGCGAGGTCGGACGAGAACTCGGCGTTGCGCTTGAAGGCGGCCTCGACGCGGTCCAGCATGCGGTTGAAGGCGTGCGTCGACTCGACCAGCTCGGTCGGCGTGTGTTCGAGCGAGAGCCGTTCGCGCAGCGGTTGCGCGCTGATGCGGTTGGCGGCCGCGCCCAGGCGCACCGGGCCGGCGAGGATGCGCTTGGCGATCCACACGCCCATCAGCGCCGCGGCCAGCGAGCCCAGCAGCAGGGTCACGCCGAAGATCTCGAGCTCGTTGGTGACGATCTGGCGCGTCTGCGTCGACTCGTACGCGAACGCGACCAGCAGCGAGCGCACTTCTTCGCCCGCGAGCGACATCGCCGGCACCGGGATGCGCGCGAGAAGCAGCCGATAGGTGCGGTGGTCGGGCGTGACCCACACCGTGGTGAGCGGCCCCAGCGCCTTGCCCATCGCGCGCACATCGGCATGCTCGATGCCGGCGGGCAGCTGGTCGACCGAGATGGCGGTGGCGGGCAGCGCCGACAGCGGCACCTCGAAACGCTCCGAGGCGGCGATCACGCGGCGCTGCTCGTCGAGCATCGCGATGTGCAGGTGGCCGAGCTGCAGGTCCATGCGCTGGATCAGCCGGCGCGGCTCGCGCGTCAGGTCGAAGTTGGCGGCGGCGAGGTCCTCACGCAGCAGCACCAGGTTCGCGAACATGATGAGTTCGGTGCCCTCGCGCAGCTCGCGCGTGGCGAGGCGGTTGATCAGCAGCCCGCTGCCGGCCACCAGCAGGATCGAGATGGCCGCGATCGACAGGCTGATCTGGGCCGTCAGCGAGCGCTTGATCGCGCGGATGAAATGCCAGTGGACCACGCCGTCACTCGCTGCGCGCGTCGAACACGTAGCCCACGCCGCGGATGGTGTGGATCAGCTTCTGCTCGAACGCGTCGTCGACCTTCGCGCGCAGGCGCCGCACCGCGACATCGACGACGTTGGTGTCGCTGTCGAAGTTCATGTCCCACACGTGCTCCGCGATCAACGTGCGCGAGACGACCTCACCGCTGTGGCGCACGAAGTAGTCGAGCAGCGCGTATTCCTTGGCCGTGAGATCGATGCGCTCGCCCGCGCGCACCACGCGCCGGCGCACCAGATCGACCTCCAGGTCGGCGAGCCGAAAACGCTGCTCCTGCGCCGCTGCGGGCACCGCGCCGCGGCGCAGCAGCGTGCGGATGCGCGCGAGCAGCTCGGAGAACGCGAACGGCTTCACGAGGTAGTCGTCGGCACCCAGCTCCAGGCCCTTCACGCGGTCGGTGACCTCGTCGCGCGCGCTCAGGAACAGCACCGGCGTCTGGCGCTCGCGGCGCAGGCCCTGCAGCACACCCCAGCCGTCCAGGCCGGGCAGCATCACGTCGAGGAGGATGAGGTCGTAGGGGCCGGACGTGGCCAGGTGCAGGCCCTCGATGCCATTGGTGGCGACATCGACCACATAGGCATGCTCGGTCAGCCCCTTGGACAGATAGGCCGCGGTCTTGGCTTCGTCTTCAACGATCAGGATGCGCATCGGAGGGCTGGGCTCGACATCGGGCCGAGCGGCCGAATTCACAGGACGCAAGTATCCGTGATTGGTGCACCCGGCGCCGGCATACCGGCGCCGGGTGCCCCACCAAGGTCAAGCAGCCAGCGCCATTTGGAGCGGCTCCTTGGCGCGGAACGCCCACTTCGGCCCGAAGCGCAGTGCTTCCAGCGTCATCGACGTGGCGGTCGCGAAGAACATCGATTCATCGAGGCCGTGGCGCTCGAATGCGCGGCGCTGGCGCAGCGAGCGGCGGCGCAGATCGCCTTCGAAGGCCATCGCGTCGCGGCTGGCCTGGCCGAAGAACGACGCAGCGCGGCGCAGCGTTTCCATAGCGGCACTCGACATCGCGGGGATCGCGCGCGCGGCCGACAGACGGATCTGCGTGATGAACGGGTTCTTGCCGACCACCAGGCCCCAGCTGCGCATGCCTTCGGCCGGATCGACGCACAGTGCCTCCAGCTTGGTGAGGCCGAACTGGCGCGAGAGCTGCAAGCGCACCGCGAGCCACGGATCGTCGCCGCGCACGAGTTCGATCGCCGCAGCCGCATCGGCATCGCTGCCTTCGAGCGGCAGCACGAGCGACTTCATCAGCCGCTTCGCATGCTCGTCCTTCGCGCTGGCAGCCTGGTGCAGCCACTGGATCGCCTGCTCCGAATCGGCGAGCGAATCAGAGGCGCGCAGCATCAGCGCGCCGAGCTTGCGCTGCGCTTCGGTCTGGCCGCCGAGCGCGGCCTTCTCGAGGCAGAAGCGCGCCATCTGCGGGTTCGCGACCGACAGGCTGTGGTCGCCGTGCATGCGGTACAGGTGCAGCCACGCTTCCTCGCGGCCGGCATCGGCGGCGCGCAGCAGCAGCGCCACGCCCTTGCGCATGTTCGCGCCATCGGCGAGCGCCTCGGGCGCCAGCACGCCGACCGGGATGCCGCACAGCGCGCGGCCCAGCGCATAGGCCGCGTCGCGGTCGCCGCGGCTGGTGCGCATGTCCAGGCCGGTCTCGATCGCGCTCGGCGCGAGGCCGACGAGCGGCTGCGCGCGCTCTTCGGCCAGGCGCACGGCAGCCGTGATGAGTTCGGAGAGTTCGGCGGTGACGTTGGGGCTCAACGCGAGTGCGGTGCGCAGGCCGTTGGCCAGTCGCGCCAGATCGCGTTCGGCCAGCGCGTGCTGCGCGGCCATCACGGCGACCACCGGGCCGCCCAGATCGCCGGAGCTGGTGAGCGTGCGCAGCAGCACGGTCGCGGTGTCGTCGGCATCCGGCTGCTTCAACGCAGCGAGCGCACGTTGCGCGGCCTCATGGCCCGACGCAGCCGCGGCATCGAGCCAGCGCGCGCCTTCGTCGAGGCGGTCATGCCGCACGCACAGCCACACGCCGAGCTTGACCTGAGCGATGGCACTGCCCGCGGCAGCGGCGCGTGCGAGCACGTCTTCCTGCTTCAGTTCGAGCAGTTCTTCGAGCGAGAGACTCTCGGCGATGATGCGCGCGGCCTGCGGCAGTTCGCGCACGTTGGGGTGCGTCAGATAGTCGATGCCGGTGGCCACGTGGTGCGGAAAACCATCGACGCCGAGCAGATAGCGGCGGCCCGCTTCGCAGCGTGCGGCGGTGTCGCCTTGCTTGGCCAGGGCGAGCAGTTGAACGTCTTGCCTGCGCATGTTTGATCCCGGTGTTGTGTGAGCGACACGAGGGCGGGCTGAACGAGCCAGACACCGTCGTGCAGGGTCACGGGTTGTGTTGGGATCACGATAGAAATGCGCGGCTGACAGAAAGATGGCACGTCGATTACGATTCTGTAATGAACGCTAGTAAATTCCTCATGCCGAAATTTTCACGGCGCCGTCATGAAAAAAGCCGCGCTCTTGCGAGCGCGGCTTTACAGGCAGCGCCGGGGTCGCCCCCGGCGTGATGCCGTCGATCAGAAGCTGTGACGCAGGCCGACTTCGGCGCCGGTCGACTTGCCACCGGCCACCAGCGTCGGGGCCGAAGCCACGGCGAAGGTCGCGTTGCCCTTGTTCTTCACGTAGGCAGCGGTGCCGTACACGGCGGTGCGCTTCGACAGGTTGTAGATGTAGCCGACTGCGAACTGGTTCGCGTCGTTGGCATCCACATTCACGTTCGCAGCGGTGGTGCCCGATGCGTTCGCGTGGGTGTAGGCCACCTTGACCTGGCTCACGCCGAACGGGATCACAGCGCCCAGGCTGTAGGTCGCGATCTTCAGGTTCACGAACTTCGACTGGGTGTAGTAGCCCATCGCCTTCACGACGCCGAAGTCGTACGACGCGCCGAAGTCGGCGGTCTTGAACTTGTCGTCGCCGTTGACAGGAGCCACCGTGGTCTGGCCGTACGAAGCCGACACGTCGAGCGGGCCAGCCGCGTAGCCGGCGCGACCGCCGACATACTTCTTGCCAGCCGTGCCTTCGCCGGACGCGACCGATGCGCGGCCATAGAAGCCACCCAGGTTGCCCGGGGTCAGGTAGGCGATCTGGTTGTCGGCACGGGTGCCGGTGTCGCGTGCGGTGCCGAGCGACGAATCGAACTTGCTCGACGCGGCAACGCCGTTGTCGCCGAACGGATCGTAGTCGGTGTAGCCGGTGTAGGTCGGCGTGAAGTCACGGCCCAGGCGCACTTCACCGAAGTTGCCGATCAGGCTGACGGTCGAACGGCGGTTCCAGAAACGGGTGCCGTCGGACTGCGTGCCGCTGTCCGGGTTCAGGCCGGTTTCGAGCCAGAAGCCGGCCTTCAGGCCATCGCCCAGGTCTTCGGTGCCACGCACGCCTAGGCGGCTGGTGTTGATGCCGCCGCTGACCAGCGACTTCTGCTTCAGGTCACCGTTCTTGACGTAGCGCGCTGCTTCGTCCAGGACACCGAACAGCGTGACCGACGACTGCGCGTAGGCACCGCCCGAGATGGCAGCGAGCACTGCCAGAGTTGCGAATTTTTTCATGCTCTTCCTTTGATGAGGTGGTTTGGACATGTCCGTGTCCCATTCGACGAGAGCGAGGACATGACGAAGCTTAGGAATTGCGACGCCCCCAAGCACGCCCTGGGTACGAACCGCCCACCCGGCGCGTGCACGACCCCCCACGAATGTGCGCAGCGCGTTCCGTGATTGCCACAACCGCCGGCGCGGTCAGGCGGCATCGCAATCGCATCGACTCTGGTAGCCTGCGGCTCATGATCACCGTCAACAAACTTCTTCCCAAAGGCCAGGGCCTCAGCGCCGTGTTGCTCAAGCGCGCGGCCGCCGTCGTGCTCGACTGGGACACGCGCCAGAAGAGCCGCTTCGATGCCGAGGATTCGCAGGGCCGCACGCTCGGCGTGTTCCTGCCGCGCGGCACCGCGGTGCGTGGCGGCGATGTGCTGGTGGCCGAAGACGGCTCGCTGATCAAGGTCATCGCGCAGCCGCAGGCCGTGATGCGCATCACCGCGTGTGCGCAGCACGGTTCGCCGTTCGATCTGGTGCGCGCGGCCTACCACCTGGGCAACCGGCACGTGCAGATCGAACTCACGCCCGAGCACCTGCAGATCGAGCCCGATCACGTGCTCGCGCAGATGCTGCAGAAGATGCACCTCGATGTGATGGAGCTGCTCGCGCCGTTCGAGCCCGAAGGCGGCGCTTATGCGAGCCACGCGAGCCACGCCGGGCATGACCACGGCCATGGACACGATCATGGACATGCGCATGCCGAACCTGCCGCACACGTTCATGACCACGATCACTCGCACGACCACGCACCCGCCGCACACGTGCACGGCCCCGGTTGCGGACACGATCACTGATGCGCGATCGGCCAGCGCCTGTCGCCGCGCACACGCTGCTGCAACTGATGTGGCTGGCCTCGCCGGCCTTGCCGGTCGGCGGCTTCAGCTACTCCGAAGCGCTCGAAGCGGCGGTCGAAGCCGGCCACGTGACCAACGAGGCGAGCGCGGCCGTCTGGCTGTGCGATCAGCTGGCGCTGAGCCTGACGCGCAGCGATCTCGCGGTGTGCGCGAAGGCCTTCAAGGCCTGGCAGCGCGATGACCTGGCCCATGTGACCGAACTCAACGACTGGGTCACGACCACGCGCGAGACCGCCGAGCTGCGCCAGCAGACGCAGCAGATGGGCCGCTCGCTGGTCGAGTGGCTGAAGAACCGCGAAGGCCTCGACCCGCGTGTCGCGCAGCTGAAGGCGCTGCAACCCGCGCCGACCTGGCCGGTCGCGTTCGCGCTGTCGGCACTGCAGACCGGCGCGCCGCTGCGCGAGGCCTTGCTGAGCTTCGGCTTCGGCTGGGCCGAGAACATGGTGCAGGCCGCGTTGAAGGCTGTGCCGCTGGGTCAGGGCGCGGGGCAGCGCGTGCTGGCGGCACTGGTGAACGATCTGCCCGACGCCGTCGACCACGCGATCGCGCTGCAGGACAGCGAGCGCCAGGCCTTCACGCCGATGCTCGCGATCCTGTCGTCCCAGCACGAGACGCAGTACTCGCGGCTGTTCCGTTCCTGAGCGCGTGCGTCGTTAGCCCAGTCGGCGGCTCGCGCCGAGCCGGTGCTCGATGCGCCGCAGCACCCACGCGGTCGAGCCCGTCAGCACCAGATAGATCGCGGCCACGGCCAGATAGACCTCGAGCGAGCGGTACGACACCGAGATGATCTTCTGGCCCTCGTGCATCAGGTCGTGCAGCGTCAGCAGCGAGACCAGCGCCGAGTTCTTGATCAACGCGATGAACTCGTTGCCCAGCGGCGGAATCATGCGCACCAGCGCCTGCGGCAGCACCACGTGGCGCATCACCTGGCGCTCCGTCATGCCCAATGACTGCGCCGCCAGCACCTGACCGCGGTCGATGGACTGGATCGCGCCGCGCACGATCTCCGAGACATACGCGCCCGAGTACAGCCCCAGTCCCAGCACCGCGCACGCGAACGCCGGCAGCACGATGCCGAACTGCGGCAGGCCGAAGAACAGCAGGAACAGCTGCACCAGCAGCGGCGTGCCGCGGATCAGCAGCACATAGGCGCTGGCGATCGCGTACAGCGGCTGGCGTTTCGGATCGAGGCGACCGAGGCCGCCCGCCAGGCCGAGCACGCAACCGAGGCCGAGCGACGCGGCGGTGACTTCGACAGTCGCCAACGCGCCTCGCAGCAGGTCTGGCCAGCCGGCCCAGACCGGCGAGAAATCAAGCTCCATCAATGCTGGTCAGTGCGGGACGAGCGCCGGGCCGCCCCAAACCGGCCCGCCATCCCCTCGGGGGATCGGCGGACGTACTCGTTTGCAGAGGGGCCTCATCGGCTCGCTTCGAACCACTTGTTGATCAATTTGTCGTAGGTGCCATCGGCCTTGATCTTCTTCAGCGCCACATTCACCGCGTCGCGGATCTCCGGCGCGTCCTTGCGCACCGCGATGCCGTAGTCCTCGGTCGTCAGCTGCTCGGCCAGCACGTGCAGCGCGGGCTTGGCCTGCGCGAATATCTTCGCGGCCGGCTTGCCGGTCACGGCCGCATCGGCGCGGCCGATCTCGACGAGGTTGAACATCTCCTGGTTCTTCTCGACCTCGACACGCTCGACCTTGGGGAAGTTGTCCTTCAGGAAGCTGACCGATTTGGTGCCGACCTGCACGCTCACCTTCTTGCCGTCCAGGTCCTTCAGGCTCTTGATGGGGCCGCTCTTGTTCGTCAAAACGACCAGACCACCGGCGAAATACGCGTCGCTGAAGTCGACCACCTTCTTGCGCTCGTCGGTGATGTAGATGGCCGACATCGCGAGATCGGCGCGCTTGGAAACGAGCGCGGGGATCAGGCCCTTGAAGTCGATGTCTATCCACTCGATCTTGCGGCCCATCGCCGCGGCGAGCGCCTCGGTCAGCTCGATGTCGAAGCCAGTGCGCTTGCCGTTCTGCACGAACTCCATCGGCGGAAACGTGGCGTCGGTGACGACCCGCAACGCCTCCTGCGCATGCGCAGTCCAGGGCAGCAGACAGGACATGGCGGCCAACAGGCCGAGACGGCGCAGATTCATGGGGCAGTCCTCGCGGGTGTTTTGAAACATCGGATTCTGCACGCTTCATGCCCGCGCATGACGCTCGCCAGATGGCGCATGATCGCGTCCCATGACACACGCCCTCCTCGTCGACGACGACGCCGAACTGCGCACACTCGTGGCCGATTACCTGCAACGCTACGGCATGCGCGTCACCGCGCTGGCCACCGGCGCCGAGCTCAAGCGCACGCTCTCGACCGGGTCGGCCGGCGAGCCCTTCGACCTGCTGCTGCTCGACCTGATGCTGCCGGATGCGAACGGACTCGACCTGTGCCGCTGGGTGCGCAGCACCTCCAGCATGCCCATCATCATGCTCACGGCGCAGGGCGATCCGGCCAGTCGCATCGTCGGGCTCGAACTCGGTGCGGACGACTACGTGCCCAAGCCCTTCGAGCCGCGCGAACTGGTCGCGCGCATCAGCGCGGTGCTGCGGCGCTGCGGCGCGCAGCGCCAGGCAGGCAGCGCCGGTGCAGGTGGCGAGCCGGCCACGCGCGTCACCTTCAAGGGCTGGGTGTTCGACCGGCTGACGCGCGAGCTGCGCTCGCCGCAGCAGGTGGTGGTGGCCTTGTCGAGCGCCGAGTTCCGGCTGCTCACCGCCTTCATCGACCACCCGCGCCGCGTGCTCAGCCGCGACCGGCTGCTCGACCTCTCGCGTGCGCCCGGTGTCGACGTGACCGACCGCGCGATCGACCTCGCGGTTTCGCGCCTGCGCCAGAAGCTCGCCGACTCGCCGCGCGAGCCCGCGCTGATCCGCACCGTGCGTGGTGAAGGCTACGCATTCGACGCGGACGTGGCCAGCACGCCATGAAACGCTGGTGGACCGGCGTGTTGCGCGACACGCTGTTCAAGCGCCTGTTCCTGCTGATGTGGGCCGCGCTGGTGGCAAGCCATCTGCTGGCCTTCAACGTCACGACGCGCGTGCACACGATGCCGGGCGGCGGGCCGTCGCATGTGCCGGTGCTGCCCTCGTTGCCGCCGATGGGCCTGGGCCGCGAACCGATGTCGCCAGGCATGCCGCCACCGCGCGAGCATGGGCCCGACGAGCACGCGCCACCGGGCGCCGACAACGCGATGCGCGAGCCCTTCGATCCAACGATGCGGCAGCCCGCCGGTCCGCCAGGCCAGAGACCGCCCAACGCCCAAGGGCCGCAGCCGTTCGAGGGCCTGCCCGCGAGCGCACTGTGGATCGACTACCTGGTGCGCATCGCCGCGATCGGCGCGGCCGCGTGGTTCGGCGCGCGCTGGTTGTCGGCGCCGATGCGCCGGCTCGCGGAGGCCGCGGACCGGCTCGGCCACGCGCTCGGCAAGAACCGCGCGCCGCCGCCGATGGACGAGCACAGCGGCACGCTCGAAGTGCGCCAGACCGCGCAGGTCTTCAACACGATGGCGCAGCGTCTGCACGCGCAGTTCGAGGCCCAGTCGATGTTGCTGGCCGCGATCTCGCACGATCTGCGCACGCCGCTCGCGCGCCTGCGCATGCGGCTGGAGACGATGGAAGAGCAGCCGCAGACGCCGCGCTGCGTGGCCGATGTGCGCGAGATGGACGCGCTGATCGGCAGCGTGCTGGACATGGTGCGCAACAGCCATGCGAGCGGCGAACCCGAGCGCGTGGACCTCGGCGCGTTGCTGCAGTCGCTGGTCGACGACCTCGTCGAAGAAGGCAGGCCAGTGGTCGGCGACGGCGAGATGACGCAGGCCATCGTGCTCGCGCAACCGGCAGCACTCAAGCGCGTGCTCGACAACCTGATCGGCAATGCGCTGCGCTACGGCAACTCGGCACGCATCGCACTCGCGCTGCATGCAGGCGAGGTGGTGGTGACCATCGACGACGCCGGCCCCGGCATCGCGCCCGATCAGCTCGAACGCGTGTTCCAGCCGTTCTACAGGCTCGAGTCGTCGCGCAACCGCAGCACCGGCGGCGCCGGTCTCGGCCTGTACATCGCGCGCGACCTGATGCAACGCAGTGGTGGCGAGCTCACGCTGGCCAACCGCGCCGAAGGCGGTTTGCGCGCGACGCTGCGCATGCCGCTGGCCTGATCGACGCCCGCTGACAAACATGTCCGCAGCGACACAAACGCGCGGAACGTCGGAAACACGTGCGCCGCATCATGGCCGCTCGCCGCGAATCTCTCGCGCTGCGCAGCGAAGGCCACACCGATGCAATTGCAAACCCATGAACACGATCAAGATCACCACCACGGCCTGGCGCACGACCTCGCCACGCTCGACGCCGCGCTGCTGAAGCGCCGCCGCGCACTCGCCTGGATGGCCGGCGTGACCGCCTCCGCGGGCGGCCTCACTCTCTTCGGCTGCGGCGGCAGCGCCGAAGAAACCACCGACACCAGCTCGACGACGAGCGGCACGACGACAACGGGTGGAACGACCACGACGACGACCACCACCACGACCGGAAGCTGTTCGGTGATCCCCACCGAGACCAACGGCCCCTACCCGGCCGATGGCACGACCTCGCTGAACGCACTCGCACTCAGCGGCATCGTGCGCAGCGACGTGCGCGCGAGCTTCGGTTCGTCGACCACCGTCGCGAGCGGCGTGCCGCTGACGGTCACGCTCACGCTGGTCAACACCAACAACAGCTGCGCCAGCCTGGCCGGCTACGCGATCTACATCTGGCACTGCAACCAGGCCGGCCAGTACTCGCTGTATTCATCGGGCGTGACCGGCGAGAACTACCTGCGCGGCGTGCAGGCCACCGACAGCAGCGGCCAGGTCACTTTCACGACCATCTTCCCGGCCTGCTATTCGGGCCGCTGGCCGCACATCCACTTCGAGGTCTACCCCAGCCTGGCCACCGCGACCAGCGTGTCGCACGTGCTGAAGACCTCGCAGATCGCGATGCTCAAGTCGGTTTGCGACACGGTCTATGCCAGCAGCGGCTACAGCGCCAGCGTGAGCAACCTCGCGCAGATCTCGCTGGCCACCGACAACGTGTTCAGCGACGGCGCGACGCTGGAGACGCCCACCATCACCGGCAGCGTCGCGTCGGGCTATGCGCTTGCGTTGACGGTCGGCATCAGCGTCTGAAGGAGACACTCACCATGGTCCGTCAATTCGCCATCCTGCTGTTCCTGGTGTTCGCGCTCGCCGGAATCGCCAGCTTCCCGCCGGTCTCGAACAGCGCCGCCGCGGCGACCACCTCGGCAGCGGCCGCGAGCGGACCGGGCGGCGCGCCGCCCGGTCCGCCGCCCGAGGCCGTGGCCGCGTGCAAGGGCAAGACCGAAGGCGCGCAGGTGAGCTTCACTGGCCGCGGCGGCGAGACCCTCACCGGCGTCTGCGCGCTGTTCAACGGCACACTCGCCGCGCGCCCCGCCGGCGGCGGCAACCGGCCTGCGCCGCCGCGCTGATAATCGGTGCGATGAGCACCCTGCACCACATCGCGAACCGCACCAAGAAACTCCCGCCGCTGCGCGTCGGCGTCGGCGGGCCGGTGGGTTCCGGCAAGACCACGCTGGTCGAGATGCTGTGCAAGGCGATGCGCGAGCGCTACGACCTGGTCGTCGTCACGAACGACATCTACACCAAGGAAGACCAGCGCCTGCTCACGGTGGCCGGCGCGCTCGAGGCGGAACGCATCGTGGGCGTGGAGACCGGCGGTTGCCCGCACACCGCGATCCGCGAAGATGCCTCGATCAATCTTGAGGCGGTCGACCGCATGCTCGAGAAGTTTCCGAATGCCGACATCGTCTTCATCGAGAGCGGCGGCGACAACCTCGCAGCCACCTTCAGCCCCGAACTCAGCGACCTGACGATCTACGTGATCGACGTCGCCGCGGGCGAGAAGATTCCGCGCAAAGGCGGGCCGGGCATCACGAAGAGCGATCTGTTCGTGATCAACAAGACCGACCTCGCGCCTTATGTGGGCGCCAATCTCGACGTGATGGCCGCCGACACCAAACGCATGCGCGGCGTGCGGCCTTTCGTGATGAGCAACCTCAAGACGCACGACGGGCTCGCCGACGTGGTCAGCTTCATCGAGACGAAGGGGATGCTGGTCGGCTGAGCAGCCAAGCAGCTGGCGCTTCAGGCCACGAGCGGTTGCTCGCCGCCGAGCGCGTCGATCAGGTCCGGAATCAGTTGACGCAACTCGCCGGTGGCGATGGCCGCGTCGGCATCGAAGGCTTCGTCCTTGCCCGGCTTGCTGCCTTCGAAGACGCCGTCGAGGAAGGCCACCTTCTTGATCTGCATCGTGTCGGTCAGCATGAACGACACACGCCCTTGCCAGGTCAGCGCGAGCTTGGTCGGCAGCTTGCCCTCGGCCACGTAACGGCGCACTTCCTCGGTGTCCAGCGGATGGCGCGCGTAGCGCACCACCGACTTCATCTCGTCGGCCGATTTCAACTCGCATTCGCGATCGACCGTGAAGGCCTGCGGCGGCTCGCCAGTGGCCAGCCAGCGCGTCATTGCGACCGCGGGCGATTCGGTGGTCGCCACGTGAGAGATGCTCAGGCCCTCGAACGACTTCACCAGCAGCGAGACGACATCGTCGGCGCGCGCGGGGCTGCTCGCGTCGACCATGAGCAGCATGTGCTCCGCGTTGAGCCACACGTTGATGGCGGCCTGCTTCGTGAAGGCCTGCGGCAGCAGTTCGAGCAGCGCCTCTTCCTTCAGCTCCTTCTTCTGCTTCTTGCCGGGCTTGCGGCTGGTCGTCTGCTCGATCTTCGCCGCCATCTCGTCGACGCGGCGCCTGACCACCGCGCCCGGCAACACCTTCTGCTCGGTGACCAGCTTCAGCAGCACCTGCCCCGCCACCACTTCGGCCAGCGGCGCGTGCGCCACACCGCGCGGCGCGACCCAGCCGACCGAGATCGGCTGCGTGGCACCGCATTCGACGAAACGCGACTTCTCCAGGCTCTCCAACATTTGCGCGGCGCTGACGGACCAGCCCGCCGCGATTCGGTACACGATCAGGTTCTTGAACAAGGGGACTCTTCTCGGAAAACTTCAGGAAATGAGGGGAAGGCGCGCCATGGCGCGCCCGGGGATCGATCAGCGGAGTCGGATCAGCGGATCGTCGTCGCCGCGCCTTGCACGGCCTTGATGGCGCCAGCGCCCATGGCTGCGCCGAAGCGCTTGGCCAGCCGCTCGGCCACGTTCTCCTTCGGCGTGTAGTCGACGACCTCGGCGGCCTTGACCACTTCGCGCGCGACGAAGTCCAGGCTGCCCAGATGATCGACCAGGCCCAGCGCCAACGCCTGCTCGCCGTTCCAGAACAGCCCGCTGAACATCTCGGGTGTTTCCTTCAGGCGCTGGCCGCGGCCCTGCTTCACGACCGCGATGAACTGCTGGTGGATCTGGTCGAGCGTGGCCTGGATGTAGCCGCGCTGCTTGTCGGACAGCGGCGAGAACGGATCGCCGATGCCCTTGTTCTCGCCGGCGGTGAGCAGGCGCCGCTCGACACCGAGCTTTTCCATCAGGCCGGTGGCGCCGAAGCTGTCCATCAGCACGCCGATCGAGCCGACGACCGAGGCCTTGTCGGCGTAGATCTCGTCGGCCGCCACGGCGATGTAGTACGCGCCCGAGGCACATGATTCTTCGACGACGGCATAGACCTTCTTGTGGTGCAGCGCCTTGAGCCGGCGGATCTCGTCGTTGATGATGCCGGCCTGCACCGGGCTGCCGCCGGGCGAGTTGAAGCGCAGCACGATGGCCAGTGCCTGGTCGTCTTCGAAGGCGCTCTTCAGGCCGGGCAACAGGTTCTCGGCGCTCGCCTCGGCGCCGGCCGCGATCTCGCCGCGCACCTCGATCAGCGCGGTGTGCGGGCCGGTCGGCGCGGCGCTGGGGTTGCGCGCGGTGAACAGCGAGAACGCGATGACGACGAACACCATCAGCCACAGGAAGCGGAACAGGCCGCGCCAGCGGCGCTCGCGGCGGCGATCTTCCAACAGGTCGCGCGCGAGCTTTTCGGCGGTCGCGCTCCATGCCGGCGCGGGCGCCGGCAGATGTTCTTCAGGGGTGCTCATCGGGGGGCCGAATCACTCGGCAAAGGCGGGTTGCGTGTCGCGTGAAGGATACCAATAGACCTGCCCGTCACGTTCGACCACCTCGATCGTCGTGAGCTTGCCGCGCCCGCACGGCCCGCCCGCACAACGGCCGCTCAGCGGCTCGTAGACCGCGCCGTGGATGGAGCACATGATGAACTCCTTGCCGCTGTCGAGGAACTCGCCGTACTGCCAGTCCATCTCGGTCGGCACGTGCAGACAGCGGTTCAGATACGCCACGACCTGGCCGTCGAAACGCAGCGCGAACGCGCGCGCCGGCTCGCGGTACTGCAGCACCTCGAAGACCACCGCGTTGCCCTTCTCGACGAGTTCTTCGGAGGCGCACAGCCGCAGCGGCTCGGGCTTGACAGGCTCATCCATGGCGCGCCAGCCAGTCGTTCAACTCGGTCATCGAATGCGCCACATGCAGCGGCGCGAACGCCGCGAACGCGCTGTGGTCGTGCGCGCCGTAGCTCACGCCGACGCTGGCCACACCGGCGTTGGCCGCGAGCTGCAGGTCGTGCGTGGTGTCGCCGATCATCAGCGTGCGCTCGGGGCCGACGACGAGGTCGTTCATCAGCTCGTGCAGCATGCGCGGGTCGGGCTTGGACGCGGTCTCGTCGGCGGTGCGCGTCGCATCGAACAGGCCGCGCAGCGCCGAGGTGCCGAGCGCATCGTCGAGCCCGCGGCGCGACTTGCCGGTGGCCACCGCGAGCAGATGCCCGCGCGCCTTCAGCGCCTCCAGCATCGCCAGCGTGCCGTCGAAGAACATGACCTCGTGCTGGCGCGCGGTGTAGTGGTGGCGGTAGCGCGCGCCGAGCTCCGGATAGCGCTCGCGCGGCAGGCCGGGCGCGGCGTGCTGCAAGGCCTCGATCAGGCCCATGCCGATCACGTAGCTCGCCTGTTCGTTGGTGGGCATGGCCACGCCGACGTCGACGCAGGCCGCCTGGATGCAGCGCGTGATCAGCGCGGTCGAATCGAACAGCGTGCCGTCCCAGTCGAAGACGACGAGGTCGAAGTTGCGGGGAGACGTCATGAAGCAGCGGCCAGCGTTTGGATCAGGGCTTCGCATTCTGCCGGCAGCGGCGCGGCGAGCTGCATCACCTCGCCGCTCACAGGGTGCGCGAAGCGCAGGTGGCCGGCGTGCAGGAACATCCGGTCGAAGCCGGTGCGCCGCGCCAGCGCCTTGTTCTGCACGAAGTCGCCGTACTTCTCGTCGCCGACGATGGCGTGGCCTTCGTGCGTGAGGTGAACCCGGATCTGGTGCGTGCGGCCGGTCTTGATGGTCACGTCGAGCAGCGTGTAGCCGGCGAGCTTCTTGGCGATCTTCACGAGCGTGATCGAGCGCTTGCCGGCATCGTGGTCGTCGTCGACCGCGCGCACGCGGCGCTCGCCGTCGCCGGTCAGGAACTTGTGCAGCGGCACGTCGATGACCTTGCGGCTGGCCGGCCACTCGCCGATCACCAGCGCCGAATAGGTCTTGCCGATGACCTTGTCGCCCGAGTGCGCGCGCAACTGGTCCTGCAGCGCGACCAGCGCCGAGCGCTTCTTGGCGATCAGCAGCAGGCCGGAGGTCTCCTTGTCGAGCCGGTGCACGAGCTCCAGAAACTTGGCAGCCGGCCGCGCCTGGCGCAGCTGCTCGATCACGCCGAAGCTCACGCCGCTGCCGCCGTGCACCGCGACGCCGGCGGGCTTGTCGATCACCAGCAGCGCGTCGTCCTCGAACACGGCCGCGAACTCGCGCGCCGGCGCGGGCCGCGCATCGACCTTCTCGGCCACGCGAACCGGCGGGATGCGCACCTCGTCGCCCAGCGCGAGCCGCGTATCGGCACCGGCGCGGCCCTTGTTGACGCGCACCTCGCCCGAGCGGATCACGCGGTAGACATGCGTCTTGGGCACGCCCTTGAGCTGCTTGACGAGGAAATTGTCCAGGCGCTGGCCTTCGGAGGCCTCGTCGATGATGACGCGATGCACAGCCGGCGCCAGCGCGGGCGCGGGGACGGCCGCCGCCGGGGTGCGGGCGGGTCCGGGTTTGGCCCCTATAATGCGTTGCACCACGTTATTGCGATAAGTGTTTGATTCTTCTGAGTTTAGTCTCGGGATCGACACCGCAGCCCGTGGCGGTCAGGCACTTCTGGACAAGAAGCGCCCGGCCACAAGGTGATGCAACGCTTCGAGAGACCGAGCGGCGGGCACCGTCCCCAAGTGACGGCGCGGCCATCGGGTCGAAGCGGCAGAGCAAACAAAGAACGAGCCCATCAAAGGTTTTTCACGGCAGGAGAGTTCCATGCTCCTGCTTGCGTCCAGCGGACCTCAGCTGATGTCGATCCCCACCCCCGAACCACGGCGCTTCGTGCGCTCAGCTCCCAGGCCAACAGCCTGCGTCGAGCCGAGCGCGGCCGCTGTGGTGCGCCGGTGGCCGGCATGCGCTTCCGTCGCCGGCACGCACGCGCCAACGCTGCACCGAGACGTCGAGCGGCCGGTCTTCTGACCGCTCCTCGCTTTCCGCAGTCCAGGGCGACACCCTTAGCTCCGTTTTTCGTTTACTCGTGCATCGAGTCGTCGCCCCCCGGCATTTGGCCGCAGGCGACTGTGTGATGTGCGCGGCTCATCCAATGAGACCGCGCGAAGGAGTGCACGAATGAAACGCATGCTGATCAACGCGACGCAGCCCGAAGAGCGCCGCCTGGCCATTGTCGATGGCCAGAAACTGATGGACTTCGAGACCGAGATCGAAGGCCGCGAACAACGCAAGGGCAACATCTACAAGGCCGTCGTGACGCGCGTCGAGCCCTCGCTCGAAGCCTGCTTCGTCGACTACGGCGAAGACCGCCACGGCTTCCTGCCGTTCAAGGAAATCTCGAAGAACTACT
>Ga0307510_10002037_pt1 | contig 22842 bp, 17 predicted proteins | sample 12_EM_MG_FD_207224 | JGI IMG/M metagenome (GOLD analysis project Ga0307510, IMG submission 207224) | Populus trichocarpa ectomycorrhiza microbial communities from riparian zone in the Pacific Northwest, United States - 12_EM | ecosystem: Host-associated > Plants > Roots > Unclassified | place...
GCGGAACGCGCCGCTGTCCCCAATGGCGTCCATGTCCGCGCGCGTTGAGAAGAACGAGTTCGTGAATTCGAAGTAGTCGCCCGCTTTGAGGGGTCGCTCAGGCACCTTCGCGCCATTGTTGACAAGCACCCCATTGGCGTCGGGCACCAAGGCCGAATAGCTCGGATAAGCATCGAAGACGAGGCTGCATCCCCCGTTGGCGCCCGGAACACCGTTGTAGCCCTTGGCGTTCAGCAGCGCCCCCTGCGGCGGCTTCGGTATAGCCGGGCACGCGGCGATCCCCTGACCGCCCTTCGTGTAAGCCGTGCGGTCTAGGAGTTCGCCAGGCCGCATCCAGCCGAAGCCCGTGACGTTGGGGTTGGGGAACTGTCGGACGAAGCCATGACCGCCTCCTCGCTGCGCCTCTTGAAAGTACTCATTGACGATGAGCCTCGGATTGGTCACTCCGGGGACCTTGCTGTTGTCGATGAACTCGACGCCCCAGGTTCGGTTCTTGAAGTAGTTCTTCACGAACTGCATGTAGGACCCCGGCCCTCGGTCAACCGGCTTTCCCTGCGCATCGACCGTCTCGTTCGGACCGTAGCCGACCTCGTTCCACGTTTCTCCGCGCTCGCGTCCATGCCTGCCGCCTGCGCGCATGCCCCAACGAGTGACAAGCGTCCCATCGGCAAGCGAGAACTGCAGAACTTCCAGCGGCTCCTTGGCTGCCGGTTCGGGTGCGGGCTTTTCGCCGCTCGCTGGACTTGGGATGAGCGAACTTGCAACCGACCGGCCCAGGGTGTTGTCGCTGCCGGGAGACTTGAACTGCACGTCCGCCAGCGAGTAGCCGTATTTGGTTCCGGCAGCCACACCCTTTACGCGTACATAACGGACATTGAGGTTGAGGTTGAAGAATTCTTCCGTCCCACCGCGCCCGTCCATGACGTAGCGCACCTGGCTCCAGTTCTGGCCGTCATCGGAGACTTGGAGCGCGTATTCCTTCCCGTACGAGCTGTACCAAACCAGCTTCAGGTAGCCCAGTGCCGTCTTGACGCCAAAGTCGAACTGAATCCAGGCATCGTCTTGATGGGCACTCTCCCAGCGTGTGTCAACACTCTCATCGATCGCCTTCGCAGGGCCGTTGCTTCCTTGCGTTGAGGACGATGTCGCCGCCACCGGCCTCAACGCCTGCCCCGCATTGCTCGCTTCAATGCCGACGGGCAGCTGCTGCGAAGGCAGCGGCCCGCTCACTGGATCGGTCGAAGCCGTCGGGAGGGGTGGAGGCACAGCCTTTGAATCCGGTTCCGGGTCCGGCTCTGGTCCGTCTAAGCCGAGCACAGTATCCGGCTCGGGTGCAGAGGCCGCGCCAGCGGGAACCTGCGCCTCTGGCGTGGATGCGGCAGCCGTCCCGCCTTCATTGCCGCCGCCGCAGGCAGCGAGCAGAAGTATCGCGGCCAGCATTACGGGAGACAGCAGCTGAGAGCGGCTTCGCCCAACGGCAGAGTTTTCCTTTGTCATGATCCACCCTTGATGTTTTGGCATTCCTTGACATGGCGTCGCCCGACGCCCTGCCCAACGACTGCGCGAGCAATGGATACAGTTTTTTGCTAGCGCTGATAGCAATCATGGGCAATTTGAGGACGAGAGCAAGCACGCTTGCGCTCCGTTTCACGACCGACAGTTCTTGCCCGCCCTTGGGCAACTTCGGTAAGGCAACCCTGAAGGTTCTTGACCATTCAGTTCGCCTGTTGGTTGGGCGTCGGGTGCCGACGTCGCCGCGGATGCTCGAAGCGTGGAGCCCGTTCAAGCACGACCGTTTGCCGAACAACCTTGCACAGATCCTTGGTGCACCCGGAGTTGTGTGGCCTGCGGCTGATGATGGCGCACCCCACGCCATGCCGGGCTCCTAGTTCGGGGAGCGAGGGTCTCCCGAGGCGGAACTCGCGCTCGATCTCCTCCCAGTCGGGGCGGTCTGTTTTGGATGCCTGTCTCGACGCTTCTGACCGAAGACTCGATGAGCGGCCGAAACCCGCGGCAGTCTCCCCGCCGCGCTAGCGCGAAGACATCGTTGGCGGCGGCCGCGAAGCCGCGCCCCGGCGCTGCGCGAATCGGGTTGACGCGATCAGCGCGCCGGCAGCGCGTGCGGTATGACCGCAGCGTCCACTACCGCAAGGTCGGATTCATCCTTCAGTTGCACACCGGTCAGGCCGCGGCGCAGCGCTTCGCGCATCAACCAGGCGAGCTTAAAAGCCGCGGCAGCGTACGACAGGCCCTCGGCGCGCACATTCGAGATGCAGTTGCGCTCGGCGTCCTGGCGCCCGCGCCGCGGCGCATGGGTCAGGTATAGCCCGAGGCTGTCCGGCGAGCTCAGGCCCGGCCGCTCACCGATCAGGATCACCGACAGCTGCGCGCCGTGCAGCTCGCCGACCTCGTCGGCCAATGCAACGCGCGCCTGGGTCGCGATCACGACCGGCGCGTAGCGCGTAGCGGGCGGCAGTTGCCGGCGCAGCGCCGCGAGCATCGGCACCGCATGCCGCTCGATCGCGAGTGACGACAGGCCATCGCCGACGACGAGGCAGACCTCGCTCGCTTCACCCGGCCGTGCGCTCGCTCTCAGCCGCGCGGCGTCGTCCGCATTGAGTTGGCGGCCCAGGTCGGGGCGGCGCAGGTACGTGATTCGATCGGCAGCCCGGCTGCGCGCACGCGCCACGGTCCAGCCCTGGGCCTGCAGCGCACGGTCCAGCGCTTCAATGTCCAGCGCCGCATGAATCGCGTCGCGCGCCATCGAATGGGCCCAGCCGAAGCGCAGCGTCTCGTCGGTGGGCATGCCGTTGCCGGCGCGGCCCAGCGCCAACCGCGCCGGCGTGGCCGCGCGCCACGCATGCCACGGGCTGGGGGTGAGGGGCAAACCGTGCGGCGCGCGGTCGTCGTGGTCAGCCATCACCCCTCCAGCGCCGCCAGATCGCCCATGCCGACGAGCAGGCGATTGGCCTGCGGCGGCAGCAACCGCGCTTCGGCCCCCGTGATCTGCATGCGCTGCAGCCAGGCCTCGAACTCGGGCGCGCGCTTCAGGCGCAGCGTCTCGCGCAGGAACAGCGCGTCGTGGAACGACGTGCTCTGGTAGTTGAGCATCACGTCATCGGCGCCCGGCACGCCGATCAGGAAGCCCAGCCCGGCCGTGCCCAGCAGGACCAGCAGGTTGTCCATGTCGTCTTGGTCGGCCTCGGCGTGGTTGGTGTAGCAGACGTCGCAGCCGATCGGCAGCCCCAGCAGCTTGCCGCAGAAGTGGTCCTCGAGGCCGGCGCGGATGATCTGCTTGCCGTCGTACAGGTACTCCGGGCCGATGAAGCCGACAACAGTGTTGATCAGGAACGGCTCGTAGCGCCGCGCCAGCGCATAGGCGCGCGCCTCGCAGGTCTGCTGGTCGACGCCGAAGTTCGCGTTGGCCGACAGCGCACTGCCCTGCCCCGTCTCGAAATACATGACGTTGTCGCCCAGCGTGCCGCGGTGCAGCGCAAGCGCCGCCTCACGGGCTTCGTCCAGCAGTTCTGGCGTGACGCCGAACGAGCGGTTGGTCTTCTCGGTGCCGCCGATCGACTGGAACACCAGGTCCACCGGAGCGCCGGCCTCGGCCAGCCGCAGCGTGTTCGTTACGTGGGTCAGCACGCAGCTCTGCGTCGGGATCTCGAAGCGCTGGATCACCTCGTCGAACATGTGCAGCAGCCGCTCCAGCGTCGTCAGGCTGTCGGACGCCGGGTTCAGCCCAATCATCGCGTCGCCGGCTCCGAGCATCAGGCCATCGAGCGTGGAGGCGGCCACGCCGCGCAAGTCATCGGTCGGGTGGTTGGGCTGCAGGCGCACTGCCATGTGACCCGGCAGACCCACCGTGTTCCGAAACCGCGTGACCACGTGGCACTTACGCGCGACAGCGATCAGGTCCTGGTTGCGCATCAGCTTCGACACGGCGGCGACCATCTCCGGCGTCAGGCCCGGCGCCAGCGCGGCCAGCGCCGGGGCATCAGCCAGATCCGAGAGCAGCCAGTTGCGGAAGTCGCCCACCGTCAGATGCGCGACCGGCGCGAACGCGGCAGTGTCGTGCCCGTCGATTATCAGGCGCGTGATGTTGTCCTCTTCGTACGGAATCAGCGCCTCGTGCAGGAAGCGCGACAGCGGCGTCTCGGCCAGCACATGGCGCGCCGCCATGCGCTGCTGAGCCGTGGGCGCGCCGACGCCGGCGAGGTAGTCGCCCGAGCGCGCGGGGCTCGCCATCGCCATGACCTGGCGCAGGTCGTCGAAGGCATAGACCTGGGCGTCGAGGGTGGTGCGGTAGCGCAAGCGAATCTCCTGGGTTGGCTTGTGTGCAAGTCAAACGGCGGTGCCGGGCTCACACGCGCGTGAGCAGCGCCAGCGCCTCGCGATGCAAAGTGGGTGTGGCCGCCGCGACGACGCGGCCGTCGAAGTCGGCACGCAGCGGCTGGCCCTGCCAATCGGTGATCAGGCCTCCGGCGCCGTGCACGATCGGCACCAGCGCCATCACGTCATAGGGCTGCAGGCCCGCCTCGATGACGAGGTCGCAATGACCGCTGGCCAACATGCCGTACAGGTAGCAGTCGCCGCCATAGCGACGCAGCGCGGCGGCCGCCGTCACGCGCGACCAGGCAGCCGCGTCTGCACCAGCGAACTGCTCGGGCGAGGTCGCGAAGAGCCGCGCCTTGGACAGGTCGGTGCAGCCGCTGGTGCGCGCCGGCGAGTCGTGGAAGTGCGCGCCGGACGGATCGCCGACCCAGCATTCGCCGAGCGCCGGCATGTCGATCACGCCGAGCACCGGCCGGCCGTCCTGCAGCAGCGCAATAAGGGTGCCATACAGCGGCACGCCGCAGATGAAGCTCTTGGTGCCGTCGATCGGGTCGACGACCCAGGTCCAGCCCTCGGCGATGCACCCGCCTTCTTCCTCGCCGAGCAGGCCGTGCTCCGGATAGCGCGCGCGGATAGCCCGGCGCAGCGCCGCCTCCACCTCGCGATCGGCGCGCGTCACCGGGCTGGCATCGGCCTTCAGCGCGACGTCCAGCGGCTGGCGGAAGTGGCGGCGCGACAGCGGGCGCACGTCGTGGGCCAGTGTCACGGCGAAGGACCGTGCCGCGTACAGGAAGTCGATGTCTATCGGTGTCATAGCAGTCTCAGCCAGCCGGCCCAGTCGGGATGGTGCAGAACGCCGCGGGCGCGCTGGTACTTCCAGCTGCCGTACTTCCGGAAGTCGAAGTCCAGCGTGGAGAGCGACTCCTGCACCATGGCCCAGGTCGCCCACTTCAGGTCGGCCAGTGCGCGCAGCACGCGCACGCGCGCATCGAACTGGCGCGTCCACTGCCCGCAGTAGGCCTCGATCAGTTCGCGCTCGACGTCGTCGGTGAAGAACATCTCGCCGAACCACAGCGCAAGTTCGTAGGCCCGCTCGTTGTTCGACGCGTACTCGAAGTCCACCATCATGATGGCCTCGTCAGGACCGATCATGAAGTTCCCTGCCAGGGTGTCGTTCATGCACGGCACGAGGTCCAGACCCGAGGCTTCGAAGGCCGCGCGTGCGTCGTCGCGCTGCGCCAGCAGCCAGGGCAGATCGCGCGGGCGCCACGAGTTCAGCTCGGCGACCTGGGACACGTGCTCGTCGAGCATGTCGAATACGGTCTTTGTGAGCGTCAGGGGGCCGCTGCCGTTGAAGGCGCGCAACGCGCTCACGGCGTTCTGCCGGATGCGCAGCGTCAGGAAGTCAAGGTTGCTCGAGGTGCGCCAGCCGTCGACGAAGTGGAAGATCTCGACGCCCTCGGCCGGCAGGAAGCCGACCACCGGCGCGCCGCAGCCGCAGGCGTGGGCCTTGCGGCTGGCTTCGTGCGCTGCATTGCGCTCGACGAAGCGCTCGGTGCCGCGCCCCGGGATCTTGACGAAGTAGTCCTGCGGCATGCCTTCGATCTCGACCCGCCAGTTCGTGTTGCTGATGCCGCCGGTGACCGGCCGATAGCGCATCGCGCGCGTGGCCCAGTCAGGCCACAGCGCGATCACGCGCTCCACGTTGCGTTCGTCCTCCGTCACGGCCTCACCCGCCTTGCGCCACATCGTCATGCTCCCACCGTGCGCAGCCAGGCCTCGAAGCCCCAGCTGGCCGCAGCCCGGCGGCAGCGCAGCAGCCGCCACTGGCCGTACTTGAAGAACTCGATCCCACGCCGCGGCGAGACGCTGGCCTGAAGGCAGCCCCACAGGCCCCACATGAGGTCGTCGGCCATGCCGTAGAGGCGCAGGCGCGCGAGCCGGCCGCAATCGACGCGCCCATCCAGGCGTTCGAGGGCGGCCGCCCAGTCCTCGTCGAACTCGCTGGCCTCGACCAGCGTGCTCGCGAGGTCCCACCACGGGTCGGCGTTGCCAGCCAGGTCGTAGTCGACCAGCTGCACGGCCAAGTTCGGGCCGATCAACACGTTGCCGGCGCTGCCGTCGCCCTGACACAGCGTCGGCGCCACGGGGCAGGCGGCGATCACCGCCTCAGAGGCCTCGGCTTGGCGCAGCAGCCAATACAGGTCCGGCGGCACGCCGACACCGCAAGCTCGCAGCGCAGCTGCGAGAGCCGCAATGCGAGGCCAGGGGCCGGGCTCGTCGAGGTCGACTGCGGCTGTACCAGCGTCCTCCAACACGCCCGCCGCGTGCGTCAGCGGCCCACTGGCATGCAGCCGGCGCTTGGCCGAGAGCACGGCATCGAGCACGGTCGGCATCGATAAATCGGTGAGCGTCCCCGTACGCCATGTCGCGTCCATCCAGTGCTCCACATGGGCGTGCTGACCGGGATCCGCTGCGAGGACGTCGGGCGCAACGCCGAGCGCGGCCGCGCGTTGCTGCGCGGCGAGACCGCGCGCGCTGGCGATCCAGCCGCGCAACTCGGGCGCGACGCGTTTTATCACCGCCGTCGGCTGTCCATCGCTGACCGCCAGGCGCAGCTGCTCGCGCGCCGTCGCTCGGTGCATCGGCGAGGCGATGGGCAGCAAACCGTGCAGCGGCCGCAGGCCGATGAAGGCATCGGGCAGGCTGGCGAACACGGCCTCGAGCGGGGCGTCGTCGACTCGGTCGGGCCTCGTGGGGGCGAGAGAAGTCATGATGGCATCGGGGTCTGAAACGGGGTGCAAGGTAGCAGGGATGGATCCAGGCAGGAAGGCGGCATGAGCAATTTCCTCAGGCGGGCGGCGGCGGCTCGTGGCACGCCGTCCACAGCACGTCGGCCAGCACACGCAAGCCCAGCGCCAGGTCGGCCGGCGCCGTGGTTTCGTCGGGGTGGTGGCTGACGCCGCGGATGCTCGGCACGAAGATCAGGCCAACGTCGCAGCGACCGATGAAGTTCAGCGCATCATGGCCGGCCACGGTGTCCATCGACCGCAGCTGCTGGCCGAGCCGGATGGCGGCGCTGCGCACCCAGAAACTGGCTCGCCGCGACAGCGGGCGCGCCGGGCGGACCTCGGCGGGCGCGGTGAGCAGCTCCACATTCGCGCGCCGCGCGGCATCGGCCGCGATCTCCTGCAGCGCGGTGTCGGCGTGCGACAGCGTGATCGGGTCGGGGCTCCGCAGCTCGACACTCAGCTCGGCGCGCGAGGCCACCGTGTTGGGCGAGTTGGGCTCAACCAGAAGCCGCCCGACGGAGGTGTGCAGCGGAGCATCGGGGCGCGCCAGCTCGTCGGCGAGATCGCGCAGCGCCACCACCACCCGCGATGCGGCGACGAGTGCGTCGCGCCGCTCGGCCATCGGCGTCGGCCCGGTATGCGCCTGCGCGCCCACGTAGACCAGCCTGCGCTTGATCGCGCCCCAGTGCCGGGTCACGACACCCAGGCGCTCGCGCGCCGCGTCGAGCACCGGCCCTTGTTCGATGTGAAGCTCGAGATAGGCCCTCGCGTCCGCCGGGGGCGCGCAGCCGCCCCTAAAGCCGATGCGCTCGAGCGCGTCGCCCAATCGCACGCCCTCGTCGTCGGTGCTGCCGAGCGCCTGTTCCGCGGTGAGCTTGCCCATATGAACCGCGCTGCCCAGCATGCTGGGACGAAACCTCGCGCCCTCCTCGTTGCACCAGTCGACCACGCACAGGTTGGCCGCGAAGCAGGCCCCTGCACGGTGGGCTTTCATCATCGACTCGGCCGCGCACAGGCCTGCCAGTACGCCATAGGTGCCGTCGAGCTCGCCGGCGCCGGGCTGGCTGTCGAGGTGCGAACCGCAGAGGATCCACGGCGCGTCCGGCCCGGCAAGCACGAAGCGGCCGTGGACGTTGCCGACCGCATCGACCCCAGTCGTCGCTCCCGCGGCCCGCAGCAGTTCGGCGAACTCGCGGCGCGCGGCCCCGTCAGCCTCGCTGGCGGCGAGCCGGGTGATGCCGCCTTCCGGCAGCGCGCCGTGCCGGCCGAAGCGCGTCAGCAGCTCGAAGAGGCGTTCGACGTCGAGATGCTGCTGGCTCGGGTGGTCAAGCGCAGCGGCCGAAAGGCTCGGGTCAGTCGAAGACCAGGTGTACGCCGCCGGCATCAAATGCCTCCCGCAGCGGCCGCGGCGGCGCTCGGTCGGAGACCACGCACTTCACCTCGTCGAGTCCGAAGGTGCGCATGTAGGCCTGACGTCCGAACTTGCTGTGGTCGGCCAGCACCACCGGCTGGCGCGCCTGTGAAAGCAACACGCGACGCAGCGCGGACTCCTCCTGCGCGTAGTCCATCCAGCCCTGGGCCAGCGTGCAGGCGGCGATGCCCATGAAGGCGATGTCGTAGTAGCGCTGGCGCGTGTAATCGAGCGTATCGATGCCGATCAGCGCGTTGTCGTTCGAGCGCAGCATGCCCGGCGTCACCTCGACACGAACGTCCTTGTCGCGCAGGGCCAGCGCAATGTCCAGCGAGTTGGTCGTCACGCGCAACTGCCGCGCGGTGAGACGGCGCGCCAGCGCCAGCGTGGTCGTCCCGGTGTCGAGGAACAGCGCCATGCCGTCGCTGACCATGCGGCTTGCAAGATGCGCAATGCGCCCCTTCTCGCGCATGTTGAACTTCTCGCGCTCGAGCAGGGGTTCTTCCTGGTCGTGCCGCGGCGTGATCGCACCGCCGTGGATGCGACGGGCCAGACCCCGAGCCTCGAGATCCTTCAGGTCGCGCCGGATCGTTTCGTCGGAGACCTGCAGCCGCTCGGCCAACTCCATCACCGCCACCCGGCCCTCCGCATTCAGCAAATCGAGGATTTCGTTGTGGCGAATGGGCGTCGTCATCGGGGGCAGTCTCCCAGGCGCGGTGCGCTGCGGTACCCGTGACGGGCGGAATTTCGGAGGTGGGACGGGACCACATCATTGTGCCATCTCGGGGTAGAGCGCCTCGGCCATGAAGCAGCGGGCGTAAGACTGCGGCCCGCGCTGGACGGCCTCCGGTGAGCGCTCGCGGCAGCGAGCTTCTGCGCGCGGGCACCGGTTGGCGAAGCCGCAGCCCACGGGCAGATCGATCGGGCTCGGCGGCTCACCCTCCAGCAGGCACTGGCGCGCATCGAAGGGGTGCGGCTCCAGCGTCGGGATCGCCGACAGCAGCGCCCGAGAGTACGGGTGCCCCGGGTCGCGGAACAGCGCCTCGTTGGTGGCGAGTTCCACGACCTCGCCCAGGTACATCACCGCCACGCGGCTGCACACGCGTCGCACCATCGCCAGGTCGTGCGAGATGTAGACGTATGTCAGGCCGTGCTGCTGATACAGCCGCTCGAACAGACCCAGCAGCCGCGACTGCTCGACCTGGTCGAGCGAGGACAGCGTCTCGTCGAGCACCATCAGCTTGGGTTCCAGCACCAGCGCCCGCGCAATGTTGATACGCTGGCGCTGCCCGGCCGACATCGACACCGGCAACTCGTCGACCTGCCCCACCGGAAGTCCCACCTCGTGCATCACCTGCAGCACCCGTTCACGGGCCTCACGGCCTCGGGCGAGCCGATGGATCGCCAGCGGTTCGCCGATGATCTCGCCGATCGTTCGACCCGCAGGCAGCGCGTTGTACGGATCCTGAAGCAGCAATTGGAACTGCGGTCGCAGAGCCCGCAACTGCCGGGCCGTGAGCGCACGCAGGTCGCGGCCATCGAACTCGATCGAGCCACTGTCGGGCGTCTCCAGCCAAGTCAACATTCTTGTCAGCGTCGACTTCCCGCAGCCCGACTCACCGACAATGCCCACGCTCTCGCCGCGTGAGACGGTGAAGCTGACGTCGCGTACGGCCCGCACCTCGTGCACTCGGTTGAAGGCGGTGCGATCGCGCACCCGGTAGATTTTGCTGACGTGCTGGACGTTCAGGATCGGGGCGTCGGAACGGGCCACGGGCGCCGAGCGCGCGATCGCACTGGCCTTCGAGGTCCAAATCTCGGGGATCTTCAACACGAGATCGCGTGTGTAGGGTTCGGCCGGCGCACGCACCAAGTGCCCGGGCTCGCCGCGTTCGATCACGCGACCTGACTGCAGCACGACGAGTTCGTCAGCAACTTCCGAAGCCATCGGCAAAGAGGCCGATACGAACACCACGCCGGTGCCGAACTGCTCGACCAGTTCGCGCAGCAGTCGCAGGATCTGCGCTGCCACAGTGACGTCCAGCGGTTGCGTGATGTTGTCGGCGATCAGCAGGGCCGGATCGCCGATGAGGGCGTCGGCAATCATCACGCGCTGCATCATCCCGCCCGAGAACTGGAACGGATACTCGAGATAGCGCTTCTGCGGCGCCGGGATGCGCACTGCAGCCAACAGCGCGAGCACCTTCTCGCGGGCTTCCGCGGCGCCCACGCGCAACTGCACCGCGCGCAGCTTCTCGGCGATCTGCGGTCCGATGGGCACCGTGGGGTCGAGCGCGCGCGTGGGGTCGGCGCCGATGTAACCGATTTCGCGGCCCTGCAGAGCGGGACCGACGACCTCGCGGCCCTTGTAGCGCACATGTCCGGCACGAACCGCGAGGCCGTCCGGCAGCCAGCCGGCAAGCGCCCGCGCCAGCACGGTCTTGCCAGCGCCGCTCTCGCCGATCACGCCCACTACGCGCCGCTCGGCGAGCTGCAGAGTCACGTCGTCGATCAGCGTGCGCCGCGTGGCCGCTGAGCCTCGGCCGGCGCCGGTGGTCTCGATGCTCAGGTGCTGCACGTCAAGCAGTACGGGTTGGTCCTGCATCTCAAGCCCCCTTCAGCACGGCATTGCGGGCGCGCTCCAGCGCGGCGCCCATCAGGTTGATGCTGGTCAGCGAGACCAGCAGGAACGCGCCGGGCATCGTGGCGATCCACCAGGCATTGATCAGGTACTTGCGGCCGTCGGCGATGATGCTGCCGAAGCTCGGCGTGGGCGGCTGCACGCCCAGCCCGAGGAAGCCCAGGATGGCCTCGAAAATCATCATCCGGGCGATGTCGAGCACCGCCACGAAGGCGATCGGCGGCAGGACCGCCGGCCCGATCATCGTCAACAGGATGCGCAGGTCAGAGGCGCCGAGGATGCGCGCGCCGCGCACCGATTCGCGCTTGGACTCCGCCAGTGCCGCCGAACGGGCGACGCGCGCATAGAGCGGCCAGCCCGACAGCGACAGCACCAGCACGATCGCCGGCACCGTCGGACGCGAGACGCCGAGCACGGTGATTGCGAGGATGATCATCGGGATCGAGAGTTGCGCATCGGTCACACGCATGATCAGCGCGCCGGGCCGCCCGCCTCGGTAGCCGGCCACCAGGCCGAGCGTGCAGCCCACGCCGAACATCAGCAGCACGCTGGCCACCCCGATCGCCAGCGAATAGCGCAGGCCGATGAGACTGCGCACGAGCATGTCGCGCCCGAGCTGGTCAGTACCCAGTGCGTGCGCCCAGCTCGCACCGTCGGCCGGCATCGGCGGCTTGAAGCGCATCGACACCGCGGCCTTCGCGGGATCAAGCCCCGAGATCCAGGGATACAACACGGTCACCAGCAGCACGCCGACGAACACCGCCAAGCCGATGCGGAACTCCCAAGTAGCAGCGGCGCGCGCAAGGATGCGGTGCGGCACCGAGCGATAGGCCGAGGCCGGCTGAGCCGCCGCGGGAAGCCGCGCGGGCTCGCCGAGCGGCGCGGACAGGATCTCACTCATCAAGACTCCAGGCGGGGGTCGATCGTCGCGGCAATCAGGTCGACGACGATGTTGATCAGAACAAAGATGGCTGAGGTCAGCACGGCGATACCCTGAATCAGGGGGAAGTCGCGCTGCAGCACCGCGTTGACGGTCAGCAGGCCCAGCCCCGGGTAGTCAAAGATGTACTCAACCACCAGAACGCCGCCTAGCAGACCCGAGAGCTGGATCCCAAAGAGGTTCAGCAGCGGGACGCTCGCATTGCGCAGCGCGTGGCGCCACACCATCTGGCGGCGTCCGATGCCGCGCACGGCGCCGGCATCGATGAAGGGCTCGTTCATCACCTGCGCCACCGACACCGTGAGTGTGCGCAGGATGAAGGGCGCCATCTCCACTGCCAGCACCAGCGCCGGCAGCACGGTGTAGACGAAGCCCTGGTAGCCGATCGACGGGATCCAACCGAGTTGCACGGACAGCAGGATCGTCAGCACGATGCCGAGCCAGAAGTTGGGCAGCGACACGAATACCGAGCCAGCGTAGAAGGCCAGCTTGTCGGGCCAGCGGCCGGCGTGCAGGCCGCCGGCGATGCCCAGCGGCACGCCGATCAGCAGTGCGAACACGAAAGCCAGCGCAGCGAGCTGCAGCGTGAGCGGCAGCGTTTGTCCCACCAGACCCAGCACCGACGCGCGCTCGGCCCGCGAGGGGTCGTCGAAGGTCGAGCCACCGACCGAGGCGCCGTTGGCCGGCCGCACGAACGACTCGCCCATGTCGCCGTGAATCAGCCGCAGGAGGTAGCGGCCAAACTGCAGCGGGATCGGCTGGTTCAGGCCCAGCCGCTCGCTGGCCTCCTGCACCACGCTGTCGGGCGCCATGCCGCCGACCATCAGGCGCACCGGATCGCCGGGCACCACACGCAGCAGCGTGAAGATCAGCAGCGACACCAGCAGAACGATGAGCGCGCCCTGCGCGAGCCGGCGCACGAGGAAACCGAGAAAGTACATGTCATGAATCCGGTATGGATCATCCGACCGCGGAGCGCCGCGGCCGGGTGGCGGGGCCTCAGGCGCCGGGGCGTGCGGCCTTGGTGAGATCAACCATCCCGTTCGGATAGATGTAGAGACCCTCGAGGTCCTTCACCATCGCGTGGATGAACACCGAGGTGAACAGCGAGTACGACGGCACCTTGCGCGCAAGCATCGGCAGCGTCTCCTGCTGCAGAATCTTCTTGCGCTCCTCGGGCGTGGCGGCGTTGCGTTCCTTGTCGAGCGTGGCATCGAGTTCCTTGTCGACGATGCCGCAGATGCGCTTGGACGAGGAGTGGAAGTGCGTGCGCAGCACGAGGTCGGGCTCGGGAGAGCCGGTGCACCAGCCGCAGTCGATCATGTGGCCTGGGCCGCCGCCCGGACGGTCATAGAGGCGATCGTTCCAGGCGGCGATCTCCATCACGTTCAACGTGACGGGGAAGCCCTGTTCCTGCAGCATCGCAGCGATCAGCTCGCCATACTCTTTGGTCTTCGGGTAGAAGCCGACGGAGGTGATGTATTCAAGCGGGGGGAGGCCCTTGCCCTTGGGGAAGCCGGCCTCGGCGAGCAGCGCCTGGCACTTCGCTGGGTTGTATTCGGGGTAGTCGGCGACGTCCGTGTAGCCGAACTTCACCGGCGAGATGTGCGCCTTAGACGGCGCGCCCGACAAACCGAGCACCTCGAGGATCTGCTTGCGGTCGATGGCGTGGCATGCCGCCTGGCGCACGCGCGGGTCGTTGAACGGGGCCTTCGAGCAGCGGAACCAGAGGTACTTGTTCTCCACCGACACGGCCTTGTTGATCTTGAAGCGGGCATCTTTCTGGATCGTGGCGACCTGCTCGGCCTCCAGACGTTCGATCAGGTGCGCCTGCCCGCTCATCAGCGCCAGCGCACGGGTCGTGGCGTCACCGACGAAGTTGAAGTGCACGTTCTGGATCTTTGGCTTGCCGGCGAAGAAGGTCGGGTTCGCCGCCAGGATCGTGTTGTTGCCCTTCTGCTCGACGAAGCGAAACGGCCCCGTGCCGTTCGGGCGCTTGACCATGTCGCCGCTCTTGATGTCTTTGGCGGACATGACCGGCAGAAACGACGACAGGTAATAGAACAGCGCCGCGGGGTAGCCAAACTCGGCGGTCTTGACCTCGAAGGCGTACTTGGAGAGCACGTTGACCTTGCACCGGCCCGGGTACCACTGCGCCGGGCGGTTGGGCTGCGACGCATATTCGAACGTCGCCTTGAAGTCCTCGGCGGTCAGCGGAGTGCCATCGTGGAACTTCACGTCGTCGCGGATCTTGAAAGCGATCGTCCCTTTGTCGACTATCTTGATCTCCGTGGCCAATTCCATCTGCAACTGGTCGGGATTGTCCACTCGCATCGGCGCGCGGGTCAGGTAGCCGAAGACGTAGCCTTCAAGGTTGATTTGCGCCAGCGTCGTGTGCGAGGACGGGTCCCAATTGCCGGTGAGGTTCTCCGCCGAAAGGATCGTCAGCGCCGAGTTGCTCTGCGCAAAGGCGGAGTTGATCAGGAAGTCGAACTCCGGCCGCACCGCGGAGGCGGTGGCGAGCGCGGCGAGGGAGGAGTCGCGGAAGAACTGACGACGCGTATAGCTCATGGCAGGTCCTGGGTTGGTTGGTTTAGGGCGGGCGGAAAAAAAGGGAGTCATGCGGCGCGCAGCACGCGCTCGGCGGCGGCTGAGAACTGCAGCGCCAGGCCGTCGCGGTGGCGCGCGGTCACGACTTGCAGCCCCACTGGCACGCCGTCGGGCGTGGCGCCGCAGGGCAGCGAGGCGGCCGGCTGGCCGGTCACATTGAACGGGTAAGTGAAAGGGGTCCAGCGCCCCCACGCAACCGGGCTGCTGTCCGGGTTCCAGTCGGCCGGGCCATCGGCCTCGGCGGCGAAAGGCAGCACTGGAACCGTCGGCATCAGCCACACGTCCACCTCCTCGAAGCTGCGGGCCGCGCGCTGGTTGAAAGCGGCGCGCTGCTCCATGGCCTTCAGGTAGCGCTCTGCGGTGCCGCCGCGGGCACTGTTCACGAGGCGAGCGAAGCCCGGATCGACCTGCTCGAGCTTGCCCTTCAGTGTTTCGCCATAGACGATGCCGCGGCCGATCACCCACAGCGTCTCGAAGATCTCGAACGGGTCCGGCCAGTCGGGCATGCGCTCGTCCACCTTCAGCGCAAGATCGCTCGCGATGCGCTTGACGGCGGACTGCACGACGTGCTGCACCTGCGGATCAACGCGGGCTCCGAACAGCGTGGGCGCATAGGCCACGCGCAGTCCGGCCGGCAGCGGCTGGGCGACCACCGCCTGGTAGCTTGCTGCCTCTTTTGGCAGCGACTGCGGGTCGCGCCAGTGCACGCCGCTCAGCACGTCGAAGGCCAGGGCACTGTCGGCAGCGTCAGCCGTCATCGGACCAACGTGCGAGAGCATCTCGGTCGCGCTCCAGGGCCACGCGGGGACGCGGCCCAGCGTGCCCTTGAGGGCGTAGATGCCGCAGAACGAGGCAGGGACGCGCACCGAGCCCCCGCCATCGCTTCCGACAGCCAGGGACACCGCGCCGCTGGCCACAGCCGCTGCCGACCCGCAACTCGAGCCGCCGGCGGTCAGCGCGGGCCGCCGCGGGTTTCGCGTCACGCCCTGCAGCGGGTTGGTGCTGGCGGCCTTCCAGCCGAACTCGGTGGTGGTGGTCCGCCCCATCATTACCGCACCAGCGGCCAGCAGGCGCTCGACGACGGGCGCGGTCTCCTTGGCTCGCGATTGCGCGTGCAGCCTAGACCCGCGCGTGTTTGCCTCCCCAGCGACGTGGATCAAGTCCTTCACCGCGAACGGCACGCCGTGCAGCGGCCCGAGCGGCTCGCCGCGCGCACGCTGGGCATCACGCTCCGCCGCCACGGCGCGGGCGTCCTCGTCGTAGAGCAGTGAGAACGCGTTGACGCGCCCTTGTGCGGCATGCGCGGCGGCCAGGCTTGCGTCAACAGCCTCGCAGGCCGACAGCGTGCCGGCACGCAGCGCTTCGGCCAGGGAAATCAGGGAACGGGGGAGCTGGTCAGTGGGCACGGTAATGCGTCGAGATGCGAACGTTGTGGATACTGCAAGCAGCGTGCCACAAAACCACAAACACCACATATCAGTCAAAACCAGGCACAACTTAAGATGAAATCTACGGCGTCCCGCAGGGCGCGGAGCGAGGGGGCGACACTTTAGAGGCATCGCCATTTTCACTAGAAACCTGATGCGCCGGAAAGCGTCCGGTCCGGCGCGTGGACGACCCAGATTGGTGCCGTTCGCCTCAAATGTGGCATTCCACAAATGCCACATTGAGGTGCATGGACTCGCAGGCCCGCTGAACGCAAGGCGGCTCAGTCCGCGCCGCCGTCGACCCGCGTCGCGGCGCGCTCTCGCAAGCTCCCAATGCCGCCCTGGTTCGAGGCCGCGGCGACGGCGTGGCGCAACGACGAACTCCAGGCCCTCGCGATCGAGAACTCCACAGCCGCATTCGAAGGCCGTAGACGCGGGAGGTCACGCAGCAACGCTTCAGCTCTGGCCAGCTCCGGACGTGCGGCTCGAATCCCGAAGATCACTCGGTGCCGGGCGCAAGAAAAAAGCAGTGCACGAAGCGGCCGCAATGTTCGCAAGTCGCACCTCAGCACGCGGTCAGAAACTGTGCGCCACCCTAAGATGTTGCTGATCGGGGAAGTCACGGCTATCGTGCCCATGCGGACCAGCGTTCAAGTGGCGGTCAAACAATCTTCCCGACACGCAATTCCACTTGTACGGCGGGCAGCATCGACAGCTGTTGCTGCGGTGCGGGTATGAACTCGTGCGTTGGCGTCGCGCCGATGAGAATCGCCTGGCAGTTGCCGCAACGTTCACTCGGGTCAACCATCAATGAGTCCTCAATGACAGCCTCCTGGCAGCGATGTCGCGTCGATGGATTCCGCTTGAGACCTTCGACGAGTTGCCGGTCAGTGTTGTTGGCGGGAAGGCGAACGAAGAGCCCCGTCGACCGTCCGGGATTCACGCGCCGGTCCGGCGCGCTGGGATATTCGCACGCTGACCAAATCAAAGCTGGGTGATTGGCGCTTCGTTGATCCTGTCACCCGAGCGGCGAGCAGTTCAAATCGTCGGCAAGGAGTTGGGGCGACGCGCTCGAGCCTGCGAGCCGCGTCAGCTGATGCCCCTCGTCACTGCTCCCAGTGGCGCACACCGACGCGCGTCCTGGGCCGCTCGCACGGCTCGTCGTCGGCGCCCGCATCTGGATCTGTTTGATCTTCACTTGGAAAAGCAACCCAGATGGGCCGAGCTCTGCGCAACGGTTTGACCGGTCGAGGCGCCTAGGAAAAGCGGTGATGAAACAGAGTGGCCTGATCCGACGGGGTCGAGTAGCCAGCTTCGTTGTATTCGATCGCGCGCGAATAGCAAAGCTGCACTTCGGGTTCTGTTGTCGCGGCGAGCGCAGCCCCTAGCGTAGAAAGCTTGGTGTTCATCGGACATATCACGGTGTTGTGATCGCGAAAGCGCGACACCTCCGCGAGGATTGAATGCCTGGCAGCGTCGGGATCGACGCATGAAAAGACAAAGGTGTTGACGGCGGATCCCAAAGTAGTGCGGACCTCAACGAACTTCTGGACATCCTCAAAGAATCGACGGTTCGTCTGGAAATGCCGTTCAGAAACCGACTGGCTTTGCATACCCACCCCAAGCGTCAGAACGCTTGGCTCGAACGCTTCGATCACCGCCCGGGCGCGCTCGTGCTCGAAGCCCACGAGCAACACGAGGTGGAGCCGTCTCGACGGGCGCAGGCTTCCAGGGAAGCCGAGAACGGATCGAACCTGCGAAACCCCTCTGGACAGCCATGCGCCCGCCGCCTCCGTATTCACGCTGTATTGATCCGCGCCGGTGTAGCCAAAGACAATGCCGCGATCTGGGCGGGCCTGCTCCAGGACGCGGTAAAGAATCAGAAGCTGCTCGTGCGTGAAGGTCGTGATGTCGACAAATATGCAGCCTGCGGGCGCGTCATTGGCGCTCACGGCAACCGCAGCGAGCGAACGCGCAGTGGCGACCGGATCATCCAGATCAACGTCGCGGCGTTCGGCCGACTCTCCGCCGGCTGACATCATCAGTTGGAGATTGCGCTCCGCATTCGGGCCCGCCTGGGCGTTCTTGAAGATGAGAGACTTTGGCGGGCGCTTGGCGAGGCCCTCATATATTGTTCGACACCGATCCTCAAAGCTCGCCGTCCCGACGAACAGTGCAATCGGCTCCGCGAGGGAGCTCTGCAGGCCCTTAATGGCGACCTTCATATGAACTCCAATGAAGCTTGAGAGTCGTCGATACCGTTTCCGAGCCGCGATCGTTCGAACTCCCGAATGGCGCGTGAAGGATTGACCATCGCCGACGCAAGGAGTTCGCTTGTGACAAAGAGGTAGCCGGCGAATCCGGTGGGGTCAAGCTTGAACATCGGTGCGAGCCGCCGGGTGAGTACGAAGCGCCGCGTGCGTCCTCGGCCGTCCTTCGTCCCAAGCATTCCCTCGTAGAGGAATCCGTGGCGAACGCCGAGCTTGAGAATCCGCATCACTTCGTCGGGCGGTGAATCGCTGAGCGCAATCGACAGGACGCGTCGCTCAGACCGATCAGACATCAAGGTCTGCTGAAAGATCCCGCCAAGGGCCTGGATCAGATTTCTCAGGCGCCTGAAATCATCTTTGGTTCCGCTCGCAACCGCTGTGTCAGCGTCTCGATCGCCGGCCTCGTCAAGCAGCTTGTCGAGGTTCTCCATCATGAGAGCGTCGGCGCTGTCCCTGACGACTTGGTCCTGAATGAGCGGCCGGATGGAAGTCACCGGGCCGCCGCCGGGCTGCCCGGCTCTGGCCTGCCGCATCTTTGCCTCCTCCGCAAACATCGAGGCGGCGTCATCCAGGAAATAGCGAATGATTCCAGATGAGATATGGACCAGCTGCTCAAAGCCGGCATAGAGGTACGTACTCCCCTGCTTCGATGTGCCGCCGAGGCTTTTGATGTAGTCCGGACGCGCGTAGCGAGTCGCGTCGTCGCCAGCCCGAAAGCCGCGTCCTTCGGTCTCCCACTTGGCTTTCAGCTCGCGCTTTATCTTCTCGATCGCCTCCTCCTGCTCCTTTGCCGCAGGGAAGAATTCTTTGACCGAAACATCGATGCCATTTTCCAACAGGCGCTTTGCGACGATGTCTTCGACCCATGCAGGATAGGACCCCTTTTGCGCTCCGCCCGTATAGAAGGTCGAGATGTTCACTTCCTTGAAGTCGTGCGGAGCTTCGATCCTTTGGCTCGCCGAAGTGCGATAGTGCTTGTATCCGAGCTGGGTCGAAACCTTGAACGAGACCTGTGCGCCGGTTCGGTAGGACACCCAGGTGTTCAGCACCTGGGTTTGAGTGGCATTGAGATTGTCCGAATCATCGAGCAGAACAAACACGGGCTTGCCCTGAGGCATGAACGACAGGGACGTGAGATTAGCGCACAGCGGGTACAGAAACTCCCGGTAGCCGACAACTCGGCCCCTGAACGGTACATACTCCTCTGTCAGCGACAAGCGGCGCATGTAATCCATGAATTCGCTGTACGTCTTGTCGATCGCCTCGATGGCATTCCGCAGCGGATCGGCAGCGGGCGCATCCGAACTGGCGTCCGTCGGGTCGAGCACCGCCAGGACGGCCTTTCGCAGATATGCCGAAAGCTCCGTCCGCGCCTCGTCCGACTTCAGCTCGCCGCCCGTGTGCTCGTCCAAGGACTGCAGCACCTTTGAGGCGACGAAGAGGCAAAGGGAATGCTCCGCAAGCACAGCGCCGGCGAATTGGTTCTTGATGCGTTCGAATTCGGCGATATCCAAGTCTGTGGACTTGATCGAGGCGTAAAGCCCCAGGTACGGTAGTTCGGCGATCCTGCAGTTCAGCTCCAGCGACTTGCAGTCGGGGGCGAGCAGCCGAAGCATCATGCTCTTGCCGCAGCCCCGGTGCCCGTGCACAAAAACATGCCCTGGGCCCTCGATCTCGAAGTTCTCGGCCAAGGGCACGAAGAGGCGCCGCATTTCCGCCGCGTCCATCATCTCGGGAGACGATACGGTGAAAGGATTGCTGTTCATCTCCATCCCTCTTTCGCACGCTCTGCGAGCGTCGCGCCTCTCAGTTCGGGCCGCTCGTCACGCCAGCTGTCGTGCGCAGCCGGATAGCCCTCCTTAGGAGGAATGCGAATGTGCAAATCATCTACGATCAGAGGCTTTCGCAAATCTGGGCGAACCTGCGTGTCCTCCTGGAACTCAATGTGGATTTCGAGTTCTTCAGTCCTTAGGCTGGGAGCTAAAAACTGGTTGCAGTATCGACGCTCCCGATCGAGCTTGGAGATTCTGTCCAGCACGTCGTCAATAAGGTACTTGTCGACCTGCACGCCAGGGTCAGTCGAGGGGAGCGGGTAGGGCTGCAGAAGGTATTGCGTGTCGATTTCCAAGCGCAGCTTGAAGCACTTCGGCGGGCCGCAGTGCGCCGCCTTGACGCTGGCTGCGTAGTAGTGGAAGAGCTTGTTGGCATCGGGCAGCGTTCCAGACAGCATGTGGTGACGGGCGGCCCTGGTCGAATGCTCGCAGATCTCGTCCGCGAAGCGAACCAGCGCGGCGACCTGGCGGGGGCGGCAGGATATGGACCCAATGGGCGTGTCGTCGTCGGGAAGCTCCCCGATCGTGTCCTTGCTTCCGGTAAGCGTCGTGCCGCCGTGCGCTTCCGCGATGTCGCCGACAAGCTTCGCTTCGGCTGAATCCAGCGCGATGGTGCCCCCGTACTGCTGCAGAATTCTGGATGCGCGGCGTTCGTGGCCTTCCCGCCCCTCCACATTGCCCGCGTCGTGCAGCCTGATTGCACAGAGCATCAAGTAGAGCTCATAAGGTCTCAGCTCCTTGATCGCGCCGCCGCTCGGCACACCCAGCAGGAGGCCCGCATAGCGAACGACTTCGTCGAAATGGTCCGGGCCGTGATCTGTATAGATGCCCGGGCTTTTCGAAAGACAGGCGAGGCCCGCGTTGACATGCGGGTAGACGTATGCGCGCAGGGCGTCGAGGAGATGAAGATACTTCGCCCAATAATCGGTGTTTCTGTCTGGCATGTCGTCGCGCGACTTGCTCAAAAGCTTCCGAACATATTCTTCCAGAGGGAGCAGGCTCGTCGCCACGTGTTGATGCCCTGTGTTCTTTTCGCTGGTTGTTCCGCTCTCTCCCCGCATTCACGCGAAATACAGAGCGGAGGCCGTTTAGGCCTGCATATCTCGTCGCGAGTGTAGCGCCGTAGCCCCCTTGAGCCGGCCGGCGCTCTTCTCCGCAGGCTCCAACCTGAAGCGGGTGATCAAGCCGCATTCAATTGAGATCAACTGCACTTCGAGGCTCCGATGGCTCACGCCGCGCTCGGCTAGGTTGACCCATGCGACTCCGTCCTGCTGAACACCTCATCACGCCGCCGCAGCTTCGCGCTGCTCAATATAGGCTTCGACCAAAGACTCCATTTGTGCAGCGTCTATGGCGTCAAGAATCGTCACGCCGCCCACAAGCACCAAATGCTTGGCCAGCGCCCGAACATCGTCGCGGACATCGAACGCCTTTCCTGCGGCCTGCCTCTTAAGGAGCGGCCGCAGGACGGCCTGCATGACGGTCCTGTTCTTTGAGAACGCGCGCTCCATAAAGGACGCGTACACATCCTGCTTCGAAAAGAGCGGCCTCGCAAGCGCCAGCGCCTGCCCCTCCGCCTGCCCTTCGACGTAGCAGGTGTAGCCCGCCCACCAGAGCCGGGCAATTCCGTTGCGCGTGACTCCGCGCGACCGGTCTCCAACAAGGAAATATCGGTCGACCACCGAACCGTATCCCCGCTCAAGGTGTCCGCCCCGCGTGCTTCGCTCGATCGGCCACCGCCTGCGCATGTAGCTCCAGAACTTCACATGGGCGAGATACGTCCACAGCCGAGGATCGCTGGCCTGCGTCAAGGTCAGTCCGTGGAGTGCCTCGTACAGCCGCTGGACGTTCTCCAGGTCATGGTCGCCCGCGTCGTCGGGAAGCAGGAGCAGGTCATCGGGGAGATCGTCGATCCTCGACGGCGCGGACCATACGCGGCCGGCGAAGGCGTCCTGGACCCAAGGCTCGTCGTTCATGTACTTTGCGAGGTTAGGCCGAACGTCGCTGACAAGCTGCCCAAGCGCGTTCTCGCGGAATACGGAAAGCTTCAGCATGTCAGTCCTCCACTCGCTGCAGGACCTGGGTCAGATCGTCCAGGGAGCTTAGAAGCGGGTCGCCAATCAGCCTGCTGCTCAGAGCGACGCTGTTTTCTCCGCCGTCTGAGAGCCTCTCCGGATCGACGCCCAGGTCTTTGAGCTTCTTGGCGATCGTTCGGTACCACCGCAGATCCACGAGCGAATCCCTCTCCTCTTCATGCATCATTCTTTCCAGCGCGTGCACCAGCGCCGGGACCAGCACGGATGCGCACAGCGTGCTGCGAAGCAGTTCGTCGCTGTTCAGCGATGTGAATCGCTCGTGGGCCGACGGGGAAAGGCTGACCACGATGCGGTCCGCGGACAGATCGACACTCAGCGGAGGCGCTTCGCCGTCGTGGCTGCGGCGGATGGAAAATATCGATGGCAGCTTTGCGAGTTCGTCGGACTTCTTGTCTGCATAGAACGTGATGTCCTCGGCCACCGCCAGCGAATCCCCTTTGATCAATCTGAAGCTCCGGCCGGTGAAGTCCTCATGGAACTCATCGCTC